>JGI24538J26636_10000351_pt1 | contig 13703 bp, 9 predicted proteins | sample SouAtlMetagenome_FD_26636 | JGI IMG/M metagenome (IMG submission 26636) | reverse complement strand
AAAAAAAACGACAGCATTTATCTGTCACCCCTTAAAGTTGGATGCCACCACTCAACTCCATGGCAGCATTGGTATACTGATGAGTTCTGCTTGAATCAACCAAGTTGGATGGCCTAAGATGCGTGTGGTAGATCTGTTCCAGGTGTAAATGGTCTGATCATCATCGCCAACTACGCACAAGCTTCTGTCTGGCTCATCGCGCAAAGGTGCCCTCCAAACTTCACAACCTTCTGCAAATCTCAGAGCAGCAGCAAACAGCCTTGCAGCGCGACTGTCCAGCTGCTATTCTCATCCTCAAATCTCAAGCCTTCTGGCCAGGCATTTCTTGAGGTACACTGTTGCACTCTCCGTCGACAATTGCGATTCAAACCACTGCAAAGCATGGGTGCTCCACTCTTGTAAGATTTCCAACGATTCGCGCATTCCCCGTTTCGGCGTCTGCAAGCAAATGATCTTTCAAGACTTGCACATTGCTTAACACAACCATGCAGCAACATCTCCAAATTCCTCGGTACATCACANTGTCCATATTCATTGTGATCAAAGCAATGCAACTTGCTAGAACCAAGGGGCTGATGCAAGCAGCTGGCCATCAGCTGAAAAGCAGCAGCTGTGAACCCAAGACTCATGGCCTGTTAGAGTCTGTCCACTGCAATGCCACCAGGGACACTGAATTAATGCAGGCCGTCTCCCCGTCCATGGCCACCGGCGTTTCCACTTACGTGCTTGTTGTCGAACTGCAGGATCAATGCGCAACTTCTCAGAAGTTCATCTCAAGGGCTTTCAGGGGTTTTACTGCTTTGCCCTCGCTTAAGCTCATTGCCAACTCTTGGAATCTATGGCTTCAGGCACCCTCATGACCAGAACTGGCTATAGGTGAATCATTATTTTGTCGTTTTCTCTACAGCTTTTAGCAAAAACCAAATTAGCCTGAAATTCAAGCTTGATAATTTGTATTCTTTCATGATTGGTCGAAACTTAGACAACAACATCAAATGCGAATCTGTCCTGGCGAAGTTGCAGGTATGCACTTTGGACAATTCGTCGATGGCTTTTCAATCCTGCAGGGCGCCAGACTGCCCCACAGTCCTTAACAAAAATGGTTTAAAACAGATTAGTTTGGTTATTACAATTTATCTAAGGTCAAATGCAGGATGACTTCGTATAAAAAACTTTGTAGTAACGTTTTACAAACATTCCGGATGATTCACTTGGACCCCGCATCCTTTCATTTAAAGAATTAAAAAAACTATACAACAAAGCTTTCTTAAGTGTAATCAAGTGCATTGATAATGTTTGAAAATAACCATTTGAACATATGTCGGTGCTTCCGCTGCGCAAGGTTATTTAGGAAGGAAACACGCGTTCAAAGCTGAAACCTTGCGCAGTGGAATTATCAGGCAGCCCACGAAGGAAGAGTTCCAGGGAAGGTATCCCAAACAAAAATACCCGTTAGAAAAAAAAACGACAGCATTTATCTGTCACCCCTTAAAGTTGGATGCCACCACTGCTGCCAACACTTGTGAATATTTGTCCACACATTTGTATGCGACTTCAGCATTACTTGACGTTTTGTAAACGCCAATCAGTGCAAAGTGTTAGCACCTTTCAAAGCTGCAGCAACTCCATGGCAGCATTCGTATACTGATGAGTTCTGCTTGAATCAACCAAGTTGGATGGCCTTTCGAACATTGGTGCTGGCAACTTTGGGTCTTTCGATTCCGTGGAGCTGTTGCTCACAAAATCTGCCAGTTGATAGCATCCAAATAGAGACTGTTCCCGAGCGCATCAAAGGTGTACTCCAGAACTTCACGGCCTTCTGCACATCTCAGAGCAGTAGCAAACAGCCTTGCAGCGCGACCGTTTGCCACAGGCTTGTTGTAGGACACGGTGAGAGCAAGGGCAAGGTTGCCAGCCCTTTTTCTCTTGTCCACATTACTGCACGACTAAGACAAGCATTCTCAGCATCGACAACTCGTGGCAAGGCTTTCAAAACATGGCTCTGCGATCCACCTCGATCACTTGAGAGATCACGACAAAACCGATCAGCTGCCCCTGCCAATGTGCGAGCCTCAACCACATTTGTAGCGTGTGCAAGAATGCCTAGGTTGGATCCCAAAACAACCGGATTCGTTAAAATACCCTCATCAATGCTTCAGAGCAGTCTGGCCTGCCACACCATGCTGGCACTGTTCAAGTCTCACAAAGCCTTGCAAGCAAAAAAGCTCATGAACATTTGATCAGCCCTTGGTGCCAGATCGAAAAAANCATCATCGTTGCTTGTTTGTCATTGTTGCTGCTTNTGTTTCTTCTTGCTGCATCACTTCTNCGTCTTCAGCTGACGTATCNACACTAAAGCAGGTACTTGGCACACTGCAATCAGGCTCTTGATAATCCAAAGCTGGGAATGCGCAGTCGAGGTAGATGCTTGATCATGTCCGCGTTTAATTGTTTTGTTGTGAGGTTTTTGTTTATCGTTCAAACAACGAGATTAACTTAATGAATCGAGCATCCAAACGACTAGCGACACACAAGACTAGCATATTTATTGCGCATTGGAGTCTTTTCGACAAACATTGACCAACATGACTTCGTTGCTTGTTTGTCATTGTTGCTGCTTTTGTTTCTTCTTGCTGCGTCACTTTTTTTTTCTTCAGCTGACTTATCGACACCAAAGCAGGTACTTGGCACACTGCAATCAGGCTCTTCATAATCCAAAGCTGGGAATGCGCAGTTGAGGTAAATGCTTGATCATGTCTGTGTTCAATTGTTTTGTTGTGAGGTTTTTGTTTATCGTTCAAACAACGAGATTAACTTAATGAACCGAGCATCCACACGACTAGAGACACACAAGACCAGCATTTCCATTGCGCGTTTGAGTATTTCCGACAAACATTGACCAACATGATCGAACTATGCAAATAATTAGATTATTATTTGTTTGATCTATAAATTATTATCGTTTCGATAATGTCAAAATGAAACAATCTGACTGAACGACGTACTGTCTTTGTTATTTGGTTTTACATGATAATCAAAAAGTGCAAGATCAAAGGCTCTCAGCATGTTCTTTTGTTCGCTGGAGCTTCTTGAACTTTCTTTAAACAAATATGCAGATAATAGGTGCACAAAGAAATTTTATTCTTTGGCCATAATGCGGCAGAATCATTGTATGTCGACACACTACTCAAATATCAAATCAGATGTCGTTGCACCTGAGACAACAAGACACACAGCAACAGACAACCAAGGTTAAAATATCTCATCCAAATTGTATTTCGTTATGACACAGAAGATATAATCATATATGAAAAATCTTTGTTTGCTACAGATGTAACATAAATGCACATGACAACTCACATGATTGTTGTTGACTTGAAAGCAGGTTCGATACGCTCCTGGCTCATGAAATGATCATGTAAGGAATCTGTTGCTAGTACGAAATTAGCAGATCGTTATTCAGACACTTGTCGCTGTCTTTGCAGCCAGTAATTAAGTCATGATGCCCTAAGTCGAATATATTATGGAACAACTTGGGGCAACATGTAGCTGTACACGCAAGAAAAAAAGGCAATAAGGTGAATTAAACGGGCTTCGTATGAGCTGTTAAACATCTCTGATGTGCAAAGTCTCGGAACCATCTGTGACATAGAAAATGTTTGTTGTATGTCGTGATGCGAGTAAACAGTGAAAACTCACTGCCTGCGCTTTTGATTTTGTGTTGCGAAGGATTGCTTCTGGCATTGCAAATGCAGCTTCCCAGTTCAACCATTTATTTCATTCAGAGTGGCTGAAATAATTGTCGTAGTCCGAACTATCGTCGCTTTGGTTACTATGAAGCCACCGAGGCATGCTAGCACATAGGTGAAAGTTTTGTGAATTCCTGCCATGGCAGCAATGATCTTCAAAGGCAAGTGTGTGATCACAAAACATTTGAGCCTCCAAGATCTGTGATTGGCATATCAAGGTGTACGACCACAAATTATCGTACCAATCCGCCTCAGGATGAACATGCGACCAGTCCACCATCATGAATTGAGGATGCAATTCATAAGCGCTTGCCAGATAAAAGATTATATGATTGTCGTTAGTTGTCTCATAAGGTAGATGCTTCATCATGTCTGCGATCAATTGTTCCTCTGTGAGGTGTTTGCGTTCGAACAACCAAATTGGCTTGATGAGTCGAGCATCCACACGACCGGAGCCACACAAGCCTACCATTTCCATTGCGCCTGCGAGTCCCCGGAGCAGCCAATGAGTTTCAGTTTTAGAGAAATTCAATTCCGAGATGCAAATTTCACTTCTGCAAGGATACACAATGAGGGGCAGGCTCTGCAGTGTCAGATCAATGGCAGGCGGTAAAGGATCGCAGGACAATTCAATTCCTCTGATATGATGAGCTGTAGCTCTAATTTTCCAGTGGCCTGGTCCAAAGCCTTTGCTCCAACGAATTCCACAGAANTGTGACACAGCCACTCCACTGTTGGAACGCTCTCGCTGCTCCCACTTCATGCGCAGACCACGGTTTCTGTATTTCTGGATTCGGTAGAGCAGTCGCTCTGGTTGAGAAACACATGGATGAATGTTGCAGCTATGTGAAAGGCGTTGCAACACGCACAGTAAACAAGCTGGAGTCAGCCACAGACGATATAATCTTTGTCCATTTAATATCGAACATTCGATGGCACATTGGCACACGTGCAAATCGAAGGATTCCACGGCATCCCAAGGTGATGCTACCATCAACGTGTTGACCTTGTAACAACTCTTAGAGCAACAGAGTATCCATGATCCTTTCGGGCCGGAGTATTTAGGTGCAAACCAAACATCCATGTCGCTTGAAGGACCAAATCCAAAGACCCGATCGACAATCCATCCTCCTGCCACAAGGAATGACGGAGCTTGGAAGTTGCCGCTTATTGGATAATACTCGTCCAGCCTGGTTCTGACATGATCTGCCTGGAGCGACTGATTGCTGTTCTTCAATTTGCAAAAGCCGACAGCGTGTTCAATCTCCAAGCATGCAAGCCCAAGTCGTTTTTTAAAGAATTGATCTTCGAATAGGTGTTTTGACATTGGATAGCAAATTTGGGGAAATGTATCCACAGGATACAACGCAGTGACTCTGCCCTGAGTGTACCATAAACGCAACAACATGGTGACTCTTTCTTCCAAGTGGTTTGGCACTTGTGAGACTTCATTATGGGTATGGCGCATGGAGTCTGCCAAACAAACTTGGTCTGCCTGCGAAGTGTTGCTCTCCGAATTAGTACATGGCAACAATTGGCCTTTCTTCAGTAGGCGATGGTACAAAACAGCTTTGAAATGAAGCGGAGTTCCTTTCTTCGCTGGAGTTTTGCATTGAAGATCCAGCCTTGCCATTTGAACAGCTTTTACCCAAGCAGACATGTTTCTGGAGCGATTTCCACGCTTGATGGCCATTGGAAAAAAACAGGTGCTTGGCACGCTGATGAAACAGGTGCTTGACACACTGACAATAGTATTCAGCTTTGATACGAAATGCCCTGCGTTTATATGCTCCAGTGATTTTGTTTGCTTACTCAACTGTAACGAATGTCAGCATCTTGAAAATAATGTTCCTGAATATAATGTTCCTGACGTATAAGCGAATCTAAAGATTATAATATATCATGTGTATGTATATCGAATTGTTTATAAGACAAACCAACTTGTTTCTGCATTCGCCTTACAACAAAAGAAACTTAGAATTGTTAATAGCAGCACAAAAACGATATGTCTATAATAATAATAAACATACCTTATTGACAAGATAAACAAATTTCAAAAAATGCATGGACAAAATAAAACGTCAATAGATTAAACTAAGTATTTAAGGTAAAGGTTATCCGAAGATCAGGTAATCGAGCTCTCCTTTCTCTCTCAAACATCTCTAGAGTAAAAAAAAATGGTGAACTGACATTAGCTAGATAGGAAGAACTTCTCATCAACACAAATTGCTCAATTCCAAGCTAAGCCAATCATAATTTTTACGTACCTCAGCAAGATCGTAACAAATATCTGTAAGAGCTGAGTACTGAGAAATGGTGCCAGAGTGCAGTGAACAAATTACCTCAAGAACTTCTCACACACTCTGTGAGATCGCAGACTGATCCTGAAAGTCCCCAGTTCAGTTAGTCCTCGTTAAAATCCTCCACTTATCTACAAAGAGTAATCCAAGATCGTCAAGTAGGTGCTTGGCACACTGCAATCANGGTCTTGATAAACCAAAGCTTGGAATGCGCAGTCGAGCAGTTNTTGGTTTAATGCATGTTGAGTAAACAAATACGAAGCATCGAAGTCATGCACATCCAAAACTTTGTCTTGGTATTTTGAGTTGTATTATTTGGGTTTACAACACATTGGTGAGAATTGTACAAAAACCAAACATAACACTGATTGGTTTATTCACTGTGGACTCAACGGACATAGATTAATCACTGACTGGGTTTGTTTGTTCTTGCCACATCCGCAAAGCCTGGTGCATGCCACATGGGCTCAGACTGAAGCAATCGCTACAATAAGGAATCAAAAAGATCGGGTTTAAAGGAACAACATTCAGTCGACGCTCGCTTCCATCCGTATAGGGTTTCTGCCAGTATCATTGTATGGGCAACAAAGTCTGCAATGCCACGAAGGCGCATCTCCACAGTATCCACAAAAGAGGGCAGGGCCCCTGCTTCCTTGAGAGTGACATGGCAGATTTTCCCAACAAAAGACGCATCTCATCCAATCTGCGTTGNAATTGTTGCGGTCTTCCAGTGTGGAGAGTGGTTGGTACATAGGTAGCCTCCGTCCTTCATACACTATTTGTACTTGTGCTGTAGCATATTCTGCTCCCAATTTTTCCTTNGCTGCCATTGTAAGATCGGTAACAGTGAAGGACCTACCATCCAGTCCATGGGTTCGTATTTGAACTTGCATTTCCTGCCCATCAAACTTCAGCAAAGTGACTTCATTCCTTCTGAGCTCCTGCAATGTAAGAACCAGGCACGGAACTGCCATGGTCCCTTGGCGTTCAGCTTTCATGGCTAACCTAGTAAACTACGGAGAGCTGAATTTACGTATTCCAATTAAAAATAAATACATTTTTGGAAACATTCAATCTAGCGTCACATAAAAAAAAACATATCATATAAAAAACAACGTCGCGAGACGAAAACAAACACTATATCAGCAAGTTTTGTTGGTACTTAAACAATATGATTTACTGCAACATCTCTGAAACAACTGTGTTTCATAGCTCTGCGGGGACGGAGCCGGCACTTGGTGCACGACAAAACTGCGATCAACGAGCAATTAGAAAAACGTTTGACATGGTTCCTAGGAACCAAGAGTTTAGGCAATCGGAAACACTGCTACAAGTATAATAAAATGGATTGCCCAAGTGCCCAAGTACACACAAACACACACCAAAATATAAACTTAAAAACATACAACCAAAGCCCAACAAGTTTGCTTATGCCACAGCAGATACTGGATGAGGATGCCCTTCTCACAACGACTGAAAACGTTGAGCCAAAAAAAAAGAAACAGTTGCACCAATGATTATCAATTTATCTTCTTGCCAAACTGGATTCTGCAAATGGTTCAATATTAAAATGTTTGTTTGAGATCTTTTTAGCTCGCGTGATGATGCCAGTCTCAACTCAATAATCATAATCAGGAACAAGCGGAAAATGTGAGACTGGATATACAGGGATAAACTCAGGAAGCAAATCAGGCACCACCACTGTGTATTCCAAAACCTGCAGCGTCCTATCAATCAGCACCCAGATCCAGCCCAAAGCTTGAAGGATGAAAGCAATGCTCCTAGTTGTGACAGAATAATTTCCTTCAGCGGTAGTGCAGTTGAAGGCCATCCAGTGTACATGCTCAACGGCATAGCGGGCCGCATATACAAGTATGTAAAAAGGATAGCATATTGCTGCCAGCAGCATAAATTGGTTCTCCATTGCAGGCAAACAAGGTAAGTCAGTCTACAATGGTAGGCTCGAGACGAAACAGATGAAAAGGGGATCAAGCTACCAAGTGTATTAAAGCCAAGCCATGATATGAGACAAAGCTAAGCCTGTAGTGCAGTTAAACAGAATCAGAAGGGCCACAGGAACCAGAATCAACTGGGCACCGATGACGGTTGAATGACAATGAGTATGTTTTTCTTTGTGTTCCCCAGTTTCCTAGGATTGAATTCACCTCGGATGTTGTTGCAAACAATTTAATGAAAAAAAAAACAGGGAGCAGGCGCTTTGTACACGATTGCACTTGTAAAGATGTGGCTGAAAACTGAATCAATCTGGTTCATCATTTTTGCTTGGCTGCATCGTGCTGTCATCTGTGAATCCTTTGCATAGCAACTATATGTACAAGGGCAGACAGAGTTAAACAAATACTCACAACTACGCCTTCTTGCATCCTTTTGATTAGAACAAGATTGAATTTGCACAATATCAACGTCGTCGTTTGAGAGGTCGGTAGCCAGGACTTTCAGATTTGTTCTTCGCACAATCAATCCTGCCATCTGCGGTATTTCCAATCCTTCAATTTGCTTATGTACTGTTACATTATGATCTGGAATAGATTAATTTGACAATCAAGAAACTTGACAGTACAGTACAAAAACCAAAAAAAAATGAAAGCAATATTGTGGTGGACCACACAATGCTTGATTGTGTAATCTTTTTTATAGAATAATTGAAAAGACATGGGAGCTGATGCTGATGTGAAAGGTGGTCATTGTAAATACGATTTCCTGGACATTGGCCCAAGCCAGATTTTTCCTGTATAGAGCTTGTATTTCTTCGAAGAATACAGAATTCACCAATTCCAAAAGTCTGCTAGAATGAAACAATCGACTTACCAATGGTTCACAGCTTGTAAAGTTTTCAATAAAGCTATGAAACAGAAATGCGTCTTTCTTGCTTAGTGGCAGATTTAACNGTCCTGCTCAAAAATAGTCTGAAAATGCAAGAACAGGCAGTCGTTGGTTTTTTTCTCCCTAAGTGAAACGCAAAACTTCATTGATCCATATGTCAGTTGCGCAGATGGCAACGGAGCGGCGTGAAACTAGCACAACAATCTTGCAGCGAAACTGCAAGTCATTGCCATGTTTGTCTTAAAGAGGGCAGCTTCAAAGCATATCACCATGGGGAACCATTAGCAGATAACATGCGTTACTTTAGTGTAACTGATGATGCTGGGCTCCAATCCGAGCCTCTCTCTGATTGCGCTGACAGCAATACCACAAACATATCTAAACCTTAAGATAACACTTTATAAAGATGATGTCAGTTGCAGTGGCGATTTGCCCTTACCATCGCTTGCCACATATAAAACAGTGCCATCCATGCCAATAACTATCGCAGCAAGTCCCTGGAAAAAGGACCTGGAAAGGCAAAAAATTGCCACTAGGGTTCCAGCTTTGTCTTGAATTGTGGTCTTCTTTGATGCAGAACACCACTTGTCCCAATTTCCTGCGAGCTAGCTCTTGTTGGAAAATCTGGGCGACCTGCATCGGTGGGTTTTTGTAGGCTCCACATCCAAATGCTGAAAGGAGCAAAAAATCGCATTGGGCCAATTTCGCTGCCAAGAGGATGCTCCGGATTGCATTTCGCATATGCTCGACTGTCTTGGGATCTCTGTAGCGCTTGCTTTCATCTAGCTCGGGCTCTCTCACAGCAGCGCATGAAATCACAGTGATGTTTACTGCGGGTGTCAAGAAAGGGTAGCCATCTTCCTCACGCCCGCGGAGCAAAGTGACCGCTTCGGTGACCAACGTTTCATGGTTTAAAGGGTAATGCGGGCACCAACCGCTTTGTCTTCTGGTTTCCAGGCAGATGTCAGTTCGGCGATACAAGTTTTCTTCCTGGGCACCAGCGCCTCTTGCTACTCCTCCCCCTGCTGTTCTGTCACAGGCCATGTTCAACACTGCTACGCATTGCCCTTGCCGTCCGAGTGTCCAAGCCAAGTGCAGTATGTCCTGGTTGGAGACGCTAACGTGCCAAGCCCCCTCCTTGTCACTGCGGAAATTATCTGGTAAGCAGTTCACTTTGAAAGATGACATGGGTGCAGAAGTAGCACGCTGGTGGTAAGGACCCTTCACAAAACGCTCGGTCTGAATCCAGATTTCCCGCCGACATGCTCGCAGTCCGGCTTTATTTGCTGAAGCAGTGCCAGCCCCCATGTCGTGAAATTTCGCAAGCCATGTCCCGCACGACTCCGATCCTGCCTCGTCACCAAGCCTCATGCTCTCATCACTCACAGTTCCGATATCTGGACTGAAAAGAAAGTAGCAGGTGCTTGGCACGCTGCTTTGAAATCTCTTGATCCAATTGCTGTGATTTTTTCGAAACGTAGCAAATTGTACCAAGTTCAGGAATCCTGTAAAATTATGAAGCCATGGTTCAAAACATCACAGGCACTTCGAGTGTAAAATGAACATCTCTGCTTGATCCAGTTGCGATGACATGGGATTCGATTGATCTTTCTAAAGGTTACCATGCAAGCAAAAATACCGATTTCCTAAGTTTGAGGTACAGAGCGAGCTAAGTATGTGTTTGCCTTGAATTGCGAGAGGTCACTATAATTTTATTTCATTCTGGATTCACGTTGCAGCAAGCTATGACTCTGCCAAAAAAAGTATGGGGGCCATTGTGTGGCAAATTCTGAGTTGCTATTGTGTATTTGTGCTTGACAAGTGGTTGTGGACATGGGAACTGAATCCAAAAAAGGCCGACAGCATGTTACTTTTTGCATCGTCATCGGTGAAACTGGAGGTTTCTAGGCAGAGCGTCAATTGTTTCTCACATTTGACCTATGGATCATGCTGGGTAANTGCTTGCTTCTACTCAAATAATAATAATAAAGGGTTTACCCTTTTCACCAGTTTTGTAGTACTCTGATGTTCGACATGCTTCTATCTTTTCCATGTTGTTCAACATTCCAGGAAGACAGAGACCAGGTGTTTGACAAGTCACAACTAAGATCTGAACAGGTTGCTGTCGACAACTAAAACTCTATACGATAAGAAAATTTTTGAACGACTGCATTTCTATAGAATATTGACAGTTTGATATCGCAAGCTTTACACACGAAGGTATTGAGGCAATCCTTCAAAAGGATCACTTGCTACCTGTCCTCTTAGCTCGTGTAAACTGTGTGTTGTATCTACGCAACAGATTTGGAATCTTTCAAATCTTGTGTGTACTCTATGCAGTAGAGCTATCAAAAATTGATCCAATAAAGTCCAATTAGCTCGAAGTCGAATCAGCGGAGCGTGAACCCAACGTGTAGCTTTTGACATCATCTGCGAGCATCTCGGTTTCAAACACTCAGCCACCGACAGCAAAGGACATTGTACCTTGACATTCACACTGACGCATTCCATGTAGTTGTGGTCAATTTCTGCTATCAACGCATGGATCAAGGCCTGCAAGGCTGGCGCATCTGCACTCTCTAGTGTTATTTCTAAGGTGGTGACACTTTGCAGGGATTGACAAATGCCGTTGAAAATATGTTGCCAGAATGCAAAATAACAAATGAGACGTCGTTCGAGCCCGAAGACCCTGTATTCTGGCAAGCTGCAAATAAGCAATCTGACCGTAGAGAATGGTTCACAATTCACAGCTGTTTTGCGGACCAACCGATGATTCACCAAACGCCGACCTAATGGCCAATTTATTAATTGGTAGTGAGCACAGTAAAGGATGGCATGAATATGTAGTGAAAGAGTCTTTACGGAAGACAGATGCCCCCGGCAGAAGCATTGGGCTACAAACTCGCTGTGCTCCGGCCCAAAGTTGACGAGCGTGTGTGTCTTGAGAGCATCCAATATTTTCCAACGCGTCATATCATTCTTGAAACAAGTTGCAGAAGTTAGCTGCAGCGGCCTCAGGTCCATTACTGACAAGCATGTCAAGATTCCATGAAAAATGATTTCAGGAAGCAGCGCTGGTGACGATACGTGACATCGCCAACGATTTGAGGGTGCCAGCGACAACAATGGCGCCATGAACAGATAACAACCGGCTGAAGATACTTACATGAAACTTGGAGTGCTTTTATGTCAAAACAAGCAGGTATTCGAACTTGTTGCAAACCACACTAAAGACAATCTTTAACAGCCAATTGCGACAATAACAACAATGTATCAATCGCAAATGTATTCTTTAAAAAACAAGAAACGAACCACAAAATTCCTGTACCAAAGTAAAAAACACAGTTGCTTGGCACGCTGACTCGCTGACTTGATCCAAAAAAATGTTTGCGGGTAGTGTTAAAACTCGACAAAAGACATGTGCGATAGGTAAAAGATTCCACATAAAACTTCCTAGAGCCTATAATAGCGTCTGCTTCTATACCATAACTATGCCAGGCGACAAGAAAAAAAAAATAGGCTTCTCGGCCTTGCCTTGTTAAATCATTAATCACTAGTATTTAGGCAAGCTTTCTTACTCTTAGATTGTTTGCTGCAACCAAGCTTCAGCCAGTCTTTCCACCAAACTTTCTTTGCCTCAAATAAACCGTGTGCCTTGCCCATAAGCAATACCATCTCGCACTGCCCTTGTTGCTCACGGCTTTCCAGATCCATGAACATATCCAGTACGGTCTCAACATCTTTCCCGACGTTCCTGGCACGCGTAAAATGTTACAGAGCAAAATGGACATCATATACACTATTGGTTTTGTTTTGATTTACGACCTCTTGAAAAATATCAATCGATATAAAGTTTCCATTCCTCTTCCGTTGGCAGGTACAAGCAGGTTAGTTGTCCATGATCATTCAATTTCTGTTGCACCTCTAACACTGCCGCGAAAAGCGTGAGATCGTCATCAAATGTTGCACCTTCACACTTTGCTTTGTCCAACGTTCGCTGTCTGCCGGATGATGCAGTCAAAGACATCAATTTATAGTCCACAAATATTGTTATGTGTCACAGGCAGGAGCTTGGCACGCTGCTGGTACGGCTCGAACCAAAAGCACCACATATGTGTGCAAACACTCTCGTGAGAAATGACCTGATTTCAGAATCACAAAGATTACATTTCTAGGTCTGCATCTTCGTTCACTTATCGGTATTATGAAAAAGGTTACAGGCGAAAAAAGAGAACGGTTGAGCTTTATAAACAATGATATATTACTAATCTTGAATAGTTTCGGGAATTGCAACACTTATATTACACTATAAAAATGCGTGCATTGATGATTGTAGCTTGCATTTACAGTCTGTGACCATGGAGAATTGTGTGTCAGTAAATATAGGCGATACACGCATGCTCATAATTTTCACGATGACATATTTACGAAGTTACGATGNATAAACAAAAACAAGCCTTTATTATAAGTTTTATTGGATAGAATACTCACATAAATATAAAGTGACAACATCAATACCAATGTATTTGTATTTCGAGGACGCACAAATCTCCAAGATGATCGTGTCCAGCGAATTGTTGTCTTACAACACTGAACACATTGTTCCATGATCGCTTACAGATATCCAGCAAGTCTCCATCATCTCGCAGCAAATACCCAGAACGTTCTGTGTCCGTGATTCCAAGCTGGGTCACTTTGATGTGCACAGCACGCGTGCCACGAAACCAATGACACTCAGTCAACAGTCCAGAGAGCCATTGACCTACAGCTACGTTGCTGTTAACAAAAAAAACATCCGTGAAATTTGTGT
>JGI24538J26636_10000345_pt1 | contig 13781 bp, 12 predicted proteins | sample SouAtlMetagenome_FD_26636 | JGI IMG/M metagenome (IMG submission 26636) | reverse complement strand
CAGATGACATGGAGCACTACTTGGTTGCGCCTGATCCGGCAAAGGCCGGATTGACCCGCCACGTTGTTGGCACAGACCACACTGGCGCGGAAACCGCGTTGTCGGTCGTGGAAGAGCGTCCGTTGACGATCTTCCTAAACCGCCAAGAAATTGTGACGGCAATGACGATCGGGGATTACCCGGAATATTTGGCGTTGGGTTTTTTGAAGAACCAAGGAATGTTGGCTCATGATGATGTTGTAACTGGCGTTGATTATGATGACGAACTTGAAACTGTCGTGGTGCGCACGCAAACGGTTACCAATCACGAAGAAAAGCTAGCAAAGAAAACCCGTACCAGCGGGTGCGCTGTCGGGACTGTCTTTGGCGATATGATGGAGGGTCTTGAGGGACTTGAACTGGCGCAGACCAGTGTTCGTACCTCATGGCTGTATTCCTTGGCGGCCAAGATCAATCGCACGCCCAGCCTGTATCTAGAAGCGGGTGCCATTCACGGAACTATCTTGTGCCAGGAAGATCGTCCTTTGGTCTATATGGAAGACGTTGGCCGTCATAACGCGGTCGACAAGATCGCAGGCTGGATGCTGCAAGAAGGCGTAACTGCAGAAGACAAGATCCTTTATACGACAGGGCGTTTAACCTCAGAAATGGTGATCAAAACGGCGATGATGGGCATACCTGTTCTGGCGTCGCGTTCGGGCTTTACCGCTTGGGGTGTCGAGATTGCACAGCAAGTTGGACTGACCTTGATTGGGCGGATGCGTGGGCAACGTTTCATGTGTCTAAGTGGCAAGGAACGCCTTATCTGGGACGCTGATCCAAGCGCCGTTAAGGATGAACCACGCAAGTCTGGGCGAAAAGGTGGCAAAACATGAGCGGTTCATTGGGCGTCATTCTGGCAGGGGGATTGGCCACGCGTATGGGCGGCGGAGACAAGGGTGCACTGCCGCTTGGTTCATCCACATTGCTCAGCCACGTGATCGATCGATTGACACCTCAAGTGGATGGCATTGCGTTGAATGCGAACGGCGATGGTTCGCGGTTTGCCCATTTGGGGTTCCCAGTTATTGCCGATAGTATTGATGGGTTCGCTGGCCCACTGGCTGGCGTGCTTGCGGGGCTTGATTGGGCGGCAGAGCAAGGTGCAACTAGCATTGTGACCGCAGCGGCAGACACGCCGTTTTTCCCGTCTGATTTGGCTGCACGGCTACACCGTGAGGGTGAAGGGATGGTGCATCCTTTGGTTNTAGCAGCGACACCCAACTTTACAGCCCAGAACAACTTCTAAGGCAATCGATTGCCACTATTACATCCGACTGTTTTGATAGGGTATCCCTCTAATTTGCATCATCTAAAATGGCCATTGATTTATGGCACTGCAACTGCTCGACTGCCCTTCAATTCAGGAGATGCAATGGTCGACCTTACTAAAAACAAAATTCGTCCGTTCTTTCATATAAAGAACTTCAAAGACGGTGTGGCTGATGCTGTATTAGGTCGACCCATGACCCAAGCAGGACGGTCCTCAGAATACGTGGAAGGCTATGAATTTGGGCTGACATTGGTTGGATAAACAAATTTTATGATATTGTCAGACAAACTTGACGTCCCATCGGTTGGTCCCTAATTTTTATGAACGGCAACAGAAAATCCATTTAAGTACTCCAAGACTTCGCCCGAAATCATCCGATTGGCAGTGATGTATTACATACGTTATCCATTGATTTTACGTTAGGTGGAAGACATCTTGCATGAACGCGGTGCCGATATCTGTCACGAAACAGTTNGGTTTTGGGTCGAACATCTTGGGTTAAAATTCTCGCAAGAAATTCGTAAGAATAGGGCAGGGCAACATTCGAACTGGCAATGGCACCTGGATGAAGTCTTTGTGAAAATAAATGGAGAACACTTTTACTTGTGGCGTGCTGTTGGTCATGAAGGTGAAGTTCTGGAATGCTATGTTGCAAAGCGATGCAACAAGGCTGCAGTGAAGAAGTTCCTTATAAAAATAATGTGAAAACACGGATCACCAAAGATCATCACGACAGACAAGCTGGCGTCCTATGGGGCGGCTTTTCGTGAGATTGGCGTTGTGGACNGACAGCTTTGCGGCGGCCGGTCCAACAACAGATGCGAAAATTCACATCTGTCATTTCGACGACGAGAACGAGCGATGCAGCGTTTCAAGAAAGTTGCGACACTTCAGAAGTTTGTCAGTTATCACAGTCATATCTATAACCACTTCAACCACCAAAGGCATCTAGAAAGCAGACAGACTTATAAGCGAAAACCAGTGCCGCCCTCATTGAGTGGTTTCAAATCTGCGCTTAATAGATTTGTGTGGTCGCGGTGCTTTGAGACCTGTTAGACTTTGTCTGACAACGCCACCCTGACGACGGATACTGTTAGACTTTGTCTGACACACCAACTAAAATGCTTTGATATGTTTATATATAGTGTTCCTTGATACTCCTAGGCGACGGGATACTAGGCTTACGTTTTTCCCAGAATCTAAAAAAGTTTTCTTGATAAGTATGCAGTTTTCTTTTTTTATTGGTGACTTGACACATGAAAAGCATGGGACAACCTTGTCTAAATTGAAATTTTGATCACCTTCAATNAGCTCAGCGTGCAAAGTTAANCCATCTGATTTAGCTACCATTAATCTTATTGTATTTTTCAATTGCTTGATTTGCCCCGGCCAATCCATTTCTTTTAAGACGTTTAACGCCATCTGGGAAAATTTGTGTTCGCTTGAGATTTGCCTGAGGATTTCTGTTGCTATTCTTTTGAATTCTATTCTTTGATTTATGCTGGGCACTATAACGTTAGCCCCACATATATTTTCTAAAAAAATTGGATCCATGTCTTGTGATGCATGCAGGTCTGCAATGGATATTCGACTGGAAACGAAGATAGCTCTAATCTTATTTGTATTTTCTTCTGTTTTAACTTCTTGGTTTGCTTCAAGAACTTGAGCTAATACTCTCTGAATTTTTAGAGGAGTGTGCTCTACATTCTTCAGAAATAAGCTTCCACCTATGGCTTTATATAACTTGCCTTTTGGCATGGCTGGTTGATTTTGGCGAAAGAAGGCTAGCTTGCCTTCGTCACCAAACAGCTCGTTTTCGAAGTTGTCTTCGGACAATAAATCACACTTTATTTCTATAATTTTTTTTGAGTTAAGAAATCTTCTATGTAATTCGATAGCGGTTGTTTTTTTCCCAGATCCTCTTGGACCTTCTATGAATATACACAGATTTTGTTTGAGAGCTTTACCCGCAACATTTAGGTGCTTTTTTAGGCCGCTATCCTCAATAATATAATTAAAATTGCATTCGCTTTTTTGCTTCTCACTAACATTTTTTTGTTCTGGATGGCTTTGGAATTTAGGCATCAAACTGTTTGTATTTTTAATCGAGTTCACTTCTACTATTCGTTTATTTGTGGACTCACTTAACTCCATAAACACAGCAGACCCCATAACGTCGTGTATTCTGATTATCTCGTTGGAGCCAAGTCGGGTAATTGCGTTTGAAAAGGGTATTTCAAAAACGTCTCCAAAGTGACGTTTTTGTGAAATATTGAGACCGTTCAACATTATCTGTGCATTTGTATTTGCGCCTTCAATAAAACCAAGTTCGTCAACTGCTAAAAGTGCTACGCTGGTGGTCGAAAGGTATTCGTGCCGAGCGTGGAAACTAATCACTGAACAACCCTGAAATTCATCGATGAATAAGCGATTTTCAACATTCATGCAGGCCAGTTTTACCAATGCTAAGGTATGATGCTGCCTAGAAGATGCATCTGATGTTGCATCAATCATTCCTACAATTTCGTTTCTTGGATTGTAAATCGGTGCAGCGAAGCAAGACAATCCTCCAAGTTTTCGAAAAAAATGGTCCCTGCCTGCTACTATTTGCGATGAACCAGTATGCAAGCAGAGGCCTAAAGCGTTGGTGCCGCGATATTGCTCTGTCCATATTGATCCAGGAACTACTGCGCGACCAGCGTCGCTATTTTTAAATTCTTCATCTCGTAGTGCGTCTGTCACGATGCCTGAGCTGTCTGCGTAGGCAACCATGAAGTTAGTACCCGCGATTTGGTTGTAGAGTAGTTCTAATTCAGGCATTACAAATTGCTTAATGTACTCGTTTTTTTGATTGACCTGATAAAAATCTACTTCTGATATCACTGCATCGACAGGTTTCCCATTGGGGTCTAGACCAAACGATGAGCTGCGCTGCCAACTGTCATCAAGTGACGCTTTAGATATTTTTATCTCNGTTCCTAAAGCGGTCTGTGCTTCAAATTCATCGATATTTATGATGGAATTTTCATTCATATTTAGCTCCAATAGCCATTGTTATATACTACTTTATTCAAGCGGTAAATTTTGCATCTGTTCATTAATTGAACAATTATTGGGCGCTTATGATCAAAAGTGAACACTAATGAGCGTTGTTTGAATTATAAATGCGTCCTTATAAATATTCAACTCGTACCGAAAGGCTGAATATGAAAGCGCAAGTTTTAAAATATTATGACGATCATTTGACTGCACCATCGTGGGTGGATCTAGAAAATGTCGCCGACCCCAAAATAGAAAAAGCCAGTGATGTGATCGTCAGAATTGGTGGTGCTGGGGTTTGTCGTACAGACCTTCACATAATCGAGGGCGTTTGGCGTGAAGCAACAGACCCTGACCGCAAATTGTTGCCACTAATAATGGGGCATGAAAATGCTGGCTGGATTGAAGATGTAGGCAGTGAAGTTGAAGGCCTCAAAAAAGGTGACCCAGTTATTGTTCATCCAAAAATTACAGGTGGTACATGTTTGGCGTGTCGCCGCGGACATGACATGCATGGAGAAAATGGATCTTTCCCAGGCGTTGATTGCGATGGTGGTTATGCAGAAGCACTCAAAACCTCTGTTCGAAATATTGTGAAATTGCCTAAGACGCTAATCCCGAAAGAGGTGGCGGCCTATTCAGATGCCGGGCTAACTGCATACCGTGCCGCTAAAAAAGCATCCCGCCATTTATTGCCAGGTCAAACATGTGTTGTGATCGGCTCCGGCGGCCTTGGCCATATTGGCATACAAGTTCTCAGGGCAATGTGCGCAGCTGAAATCATTGTTGTAGACCCATCGGAGATGGCTCTGAAACTTGCAGAAAGCTGTGGAGCTGATGAACTTGTTAAAGCTGATGGAAATGAGGTCCAGCGAGTTCTTGAGCTGACCAAAGGCAAAGGAGCTGAAGCTGTTTTGGATTTTGTAGCTGAGAGGGGGACAACTTCGAAGGGTCTCGCAATGACTCGTGAGATGGGGAGTTATTACGTTNTCGGATATGGTGAAGATATCAATGTAAGNGCCTTCGAAATGGTCACAACAGAAAAAAATATTATTGGTAATCTTGTTGGAACGTGGGCGGAACTGACTGAATTAATGTCTTTGGCCGATAAAGGTAAAGTTAATCTAGCGACGCAAGAATATAGCCTGGCAAATGCGAATTTGGCTTTGCAGGACTTAAACAACGGAAAAGTAAAAGGCCGTGCTGTACTCGTGCCTTAAAAAAATTATAACCGGGAGGAACTACAATGAAAATAACATCAAGTGTAAGTTTGTTAGCTATTGGCGCTGTGCTGCTAGCAGGCACTGCTCAGGCTGATAAGTGGAGTGATCAGTTTCCGCATATTAAAAATTCAGGAGACATTCCAGGTCAGTGTTCTTATGAGGCTATGTCCAAGAAGGATTATTCAGGTCAAAAGTTGACTATTAATACCCATGCGGTGCCTGTCATGGGTGAGCCTACTGCACTCCACGCTGAACAATTCAGTGCTCTAACTGGAGCAGAAGTGAAAGTGATCCATACGCCAGCTGGTGACCTGTACTCCAAAGCAATGATACCGTTTCAAGCAGGGCAAACCCCGTATGATATTGTGTTTGGCTTTTCAAACTTTCTCCGAGATTGGAAGCAATATCTTCAGCCTATTCCTGCCAAGTATGTGAATATGAAGCAGATGCAAGACGTTACTCAGGGTCACATTGATGTGAACTCGTGGGGTGGCGAGATGATACAGTTTCCAATCGATGGAGATCGTCATTATCTGAAATATCGTAGAGATGTGATTGATAATCCTGAGTATCAAGCCAAGTATAAGGCTGAGACTGGTAATGAGCTGCGCATCCCACAAACGTGGAAAGAATATGCTGAAATGGCAGAGTTCTTTAACGGATGGGATTGGGATAATGATGGTGAGCTAGAATATGGCTCTGCTGAGGTCATGAAAAAAGATGATTTGATGTATGCTGCATTTTTCAGTCGGTCAGTAGCTTACTCAAAAAACCCACGCGTGAAGGGTGGTTTCTTCTTCGATCTGGAAACTATGGAGCCGTTGATTAACGGACCGGGTTTTGTTGCGGCACTCACAGACTGGGTTGAGGCAACAAAGTATGTACCACCAGGTGGCATGAACTTTGGATTAGGCGACGAAATCAACTCCTTTGGTGGAGGTCAAACTTTATTTAGTTACTCGTGGGATGATGCTTTTGTAGCTGCAATGCAAGATGATAGCCCAATCAAGAATAAAGTGGGTGCGGCACCCTTACCTGGCTCGGACAGAGTCTGGAACAGATTGAGTGGAGCCTGGGAAGATACATACAACCAAGCACCATATATAGTTTGGGGTTGGACTGCCGCGGTTGCCAAGGAAAGCAAAAACCACGACATGGCTTTTGACTATCTTTGTTTCTTCGCAAATGATGCTAACCACCAAGCAGATATTGCGATTGGTCGTTTTGGTGTAAATCCATTTAGAAAATCAGATTTTCTTCCTGAGATTTACGTCAAAAATCAAGGTTGGGACCCAGAAATTGCGCAGCAGTATTCTGAGACCCTACTTGAAATGGAAGAAGGAAGCACAAATCTTGTATTCCCTTTACGTGTGCCAGGTGTGTTCCAGTTTAATAGTGCGGTTGCAACAGGAACAGCCAAGGCCTTAGCAGGTCAGCTTTCACCACAGGAAGCATTGGACGAAGTTGCTGTTGAGTGGAAAAAAATCGTGAAGCGTATTGGAGCTGATACAGTTCGTGAAGCATACGCTATCGGTGTTGCTCTGGAAGATTCAGAGTAAAGTTACCCAAAAAGTGAAAAAATTAGAGCGTCCCGTTTGGGGCGCTCCATAAACAAAGGAAAGACGATCAATGAATTTTAAACATAAATATATGTTTTTACTTCCCGGGCTTCTCGTTCTGCTAGCGATCTTGATTTTTCCGATTGGCTTTACGGTTCGGTTAAGTCTCTCAAGCTGGGACAGCTTCTACCCTGGCCTAGATTTCATTGGTTTGGAAAATTACGTCAGACTTTTTACTGACGATTCACGCTTTTGGGAGGCTTTTGGTCGCCTGAGCTTACTTTCTCTAACTACGGTATTTCTCCAATATATTATAGGGTTCTCTTTAGCTCTCTTGGTATGGAAAGAGATCAGGTTTCAGAGATTATTTAGAGTTTTGTTCTTGATACCAATGATGACCACACCGGTCATAATGACGGTTGTTTGGCGAACCGTTTTCCATGAATCATTGGGTCCGGTGAACGATTTTTTTAGTCTTTTTGGAATGCAACCACTTTGGCTTAGCAGTGAGATTTTATCCAAATTCACAGTGATATTAGTAGAAGTTTGGCAGTGGACGCCATTTATGTTCTTGCTATTGCTTGCCGGTCTCTTATCGCTGCCAAAAGAGCCATATTTAGCAGCTTCTATTGATGGAGCAGGTCCCATCCGAACTTTTGTTTATGTAACATTTCCGTTGATGGCACCGATTTCAATTGGTGCAATCATTATTCGCTTAATCGAAGCATCAAAAATTATGGACACAGTATATGTTTTGACCTCGGGCGGCCCCGGCACTTCTACGGAAACATCAAGTTTTTATATATTTATAAAGGGTTTGCGTGAATTCCAGTTTGGGTATTCAGCGGCTCTCTCCATTACGTATCTGATTATAATGATTATCAGCTTCACTGTAATTGCAAAAATTCTAGTTAAACTGATGGTACGAGGTGAATGACATGAGCTTGTTCTATTCCACGCTAAAATATCTTGCGGTTACGCTTTGGAGTATGTTTGTGATTGCTCCGTTTCTCTGGGCACTTACAACATCGTTCAAAGACTTTCAGTCAGTGACGAGTGGCGCGACGTATATTCCTTGGGTTGATTTCGAACCAACGCTTGACGGTTGGCGATCACTTTTCAAGTCGCCGGCACAAGGTGGCATCGCCATAGTAGAGCCGTTTTTTAATAGTGTGATTGTGACAGCTGCGGGTAGTGGCATAAGTATTATTCTTGGAACTTTAGCGGCCTATTCTTTATCAAGGTTTACTTTTCGGGTTGGTCCCATCCGCAACGGTGACATTACCTTCTTCTTTATTTCGCAGCGGATCATGCCACCGGTTGTTTTGTCTATACCGTTTTTCATCATGCTAGGAAAACTAGGTTTGCTCGACACGTTGTTTGGATTGGTTTTAGTTTACGTAGTATTGTTAATGCCAATTGCCGTTTGGATCATGGTGGATTTTTTCAATAAAGTACCGCTCGAAATCGATGAAACTGCTCTGATTGATGGGTGCAATCCCTATCAGGCCTTTTTCAAGGTGGTTTTGCCGAATTCAGTACCAGGTATTATTGTGGCCGGAATGTTTTGTATGATTTTCGGTTGGACTGACTTTTTCTTCGCATTTATTTTAACGTTTACTGAAGTACAACTCCTGCCNGTAGCTATTGTTGCTTTGAACTCCTCCATCACACCATGGTGGAGCCTGTCTGCCGCAGCCTTGGTCAGTGTNGCTCCATTAGTTGTAGTTGCGTTTGTCGTGGAACGTTACTTGTCAAAAGGTAATCTGTCAGGAGCACTTAAATAAATGTCACTAATAGCTTCAAATTTAAGTATTAAACATGAGAAAAACTTTCATCTTAATGACGTTAGTTTTTCAATGTCAAAAGGTGAAATTTATACAATTATTGGCCGTACACTGGCGGGTAAAACCACACTACTGAAAACTATAGCTGGTCTCATTTCTCCAGATAGTGGGGGATTAACTTTTGATGGTCACGATTTTGGGAGTATCCCTGTTTGGAAGCGTGAAATTGCGATGGTTTATCAACAATTTATTAACTATCCGCACCTGACGGTTTATCAAAATGTTGCTTTTCCTTTGAAGCAGCGTGGTATCCAAAAAACAGAAATTCATCGGCGTGTAATAGCTGCGTTGTCCCAGGTGGGACTTGAAGGTTTTGGAGATCGAAAAATTCAGGCCCTGTCTGGTGGGCAGCAACAAAGAGTCGCTTTAGCGCGATCACTTGTCAAAGAAGCAAAGATTGTTTTGTTAGATGAGCCTCTCGTTAATCTTGATTATAAATTGCGCGAACAATTGCGCGAAGAGTTTCGAGGAATTTTTGATACTAAGGCTTCGGAGGATTCAATATTAATTTATTCTTCGACTGATCCTGTGGAAGCTATGCAGTTAGGTGGCCAAATTTTGGTAATGGATGAGGGGCGTATTATTCAACAGGCCAGTGCTAAAGAAATCTACGAAAATCCAATTTCTACCAAAGTTTCTCAAATTACAAACGATCCTGCGATGAATTTGTTTGATGGAAGGATTGAGGATGGTTGTATTGTTTTGAGCCCAGAAATTAAGTTTGATTTGCCATCACATTTTAATGGATTGCCGCAAGGTGACTTTACTTTTGGCTTAAGGGCCGCAGCCATTAGCTTAGATGATAATGGATTTCCGTTTTCAGTTGAGTTGTCTGAGATTAGTGGTTCGGAAACCTTTCTCCATGTGAGGCACGAAGGCTTGAAAATTGTTGGTTTATTGAATTTGGTTCAGAATTTTTCAGTTGGGGGAAAAGTGTCAGTAAGGTTTGATACAAAACATTTGTACGCGTTTGCGCCAGATGGACATTTAAAGTCTTCTCCATACGGTGGGTTGCAATAATGGCTAAAATTACACTTCAAAATATAGCTCATTCGTACAATCCGGGAGCAACAGAAAAAATATATGCTTTAAATCCTTTCGACATGACCTGGGTTGATGGTGGACGTTATGCAATCCTTGGTCCGTCTGGGTGTGGCAAAAGTACGATGTTGAACATTATGTCGGGTATTGTGACGCCGTCTGAAGGCAAGCTATTGTTTGATGACGTAGACGTCACAAATGTATCAACCTCGGAGCGTAATATCGCCCAGGTTTTCCAGTTCCCAGTAATTTATGGGACTATGACGGTTGAACAGAATTTGGCATTCCCATTGGTGTGTCGAAATTATGAAAAGCGTGTGATTGCTGCTAAAGTTCAAGAGGTGGCAGAAGCATTGAGTTTGCAAGAGTTGCTGAAGAAATCTGCAAGTAAACTAACTGCAGATCAAAAACAGCTAATTTCACTGGGTCGTGGATTAGTCCGTGACGATGTTTCTGCAGTCCTGATGGATGAACCTCTGACGGTTATTGACCCTGATCTGAAATTTCGATTACGTAGGCAACTCAAAGAAATTAACCATAAATACAGTTCAACTCTGATCTACGTTACTCACGATCAGAATGAGGCGATGACTTTTGCTGAAAATATTATTGTTATGGATGAGGGTAATATTGTTCAGGTTGGTACGCCAGCTGAGCTATTTGAGAGGCCTACAACGACTTTTGTTGGGTATTTCATAGGTGCACCAGCAATGAATTTCATTGATTGTGAAGCTTATGAAAATAAAACTGTTCGCCTTGGAGATGTCCCAATCAGCACAGACACAGATATATCTAGTGTGAAGTCTAAGAAGTTGAAGTTGGGTATTCGTGCTGAGTACATTAAAATTGCTGATAAGATGGGTAACAATAGAATACCAGTAAGTATTCAGCGTGTTGAAGATTTGGGTAGTCACAAGTTGGTGACAGCAGTATTTAATGGAATTAACTTAAAAGTTAAGGCGGAGCGAGATAAATTGATCTTGAGTGATGATGTATACCTTGAACTACCTCCAGAGAATTGCTGTCTGTATGCAGATGATACCCTTATCTAGTTACCCTAAAAACAACATTTTATAATGTTGATAAAAGTTCATGAAATAAAGCTTAGTTGTCGAATTTAATTTAACAATATAGTGAAATCGACATAAAGGCATTGAGAGGGCGAGGAATTTTGCAATTTAGCCAGTTGACCAAACACTCCCTACTTTTATTGTGTTACATGCGGAAATTAATTGGCTAATAACCACAATATTTCATCGAGGTTAACTTCAGTACCATGTTTAATACAGTCATTCTACTCTCCGTCTAAAATAACATAAAAAACACACTAATAAGGACTTTGTTGCTGCAGCAGCTGAAGCAGAGTTTAATGCTGGTACGGTGACCGAAGAAACCTTGAACGATTTGTTTAAATGATGAGATCGATTTCGATTTGATCCGAGCACCCACTTGGGGGTTCATATCTCTGCGATACGGGCTCACACGCCACATTGGGTGGACTGCATCCTCGCCTGCACAGCTGCCATCGTTTGTTCCTCACTGGCGATCTGAGCAAATGCAAGTTGACGTTTGCCCTTTGCATCAAGCACATTTTGGAACAAACCTTTAAGGGTTCAGTGCCTTTTGAAGCGTTTCATCATCTATGCTGACCACATGTCCTGCTTCGGGAAACGCGCCAGACGTGACGTCGGCGATATACTCCTTATAGGCCGCCACACGCTCTGCCTGTAACTTATCACGTTCTGCGGCGAAATTTCGGTAGGTTTTGGCGTGGCGTGGGATGTGGCCACGGTTCTCGCCCAACAAGTCTGCGGAAAACAGATATTGCGCGTCACACCCGCCGCCCGACCCTAATGAGATTGTTAACATTGAGGTGCGTCCTGTGATCTCTGTCGCAAGGTTCGCAGCGACCACTTCCATTTCAACGGCAAAGGCCCCAGCGGCCTCAAAGTCTTTTACTTGATGCCAAACCATCATTGCCTGATCAAGCGTGCGCCCAACAGCGCGGTAGCCGCCAGTCCATGTCGCCTTTGGTGGGACCAATCCCACGTGGCAGATGACTGGCACACCCTCGCGGGCCAATACCTCGACGATATGGGGGCTCATGCCGCAATAAACTGATTGTGCTCCTGCCTGCATCGCTGCCATCGCATCGCGTAGAACCTCTGTCGCATCTGCGTGTTTGCCCCATGGCATTCCGAACTGAAAATGCGAATTGGGAACGGCTTTGGCGAAATGTGCGCGCTCTGGAATAAAGGCTGTGCCGATCATGTCCATGCCTGCGTCTGAGGCTGCAATCGCTTCCTCCTCACGGGCGACCTGCACAGATGCAAGTTGGCGTTTGCCTTTGGCGTCAAGCAGGCCTTTTACGGTCAATGCGGTCATCTTTAGCTTCCCATAATCCGTTTGCGGCGCTCTTTCATCAAGACGTCGGCTTCGTTTGTCCCATCATGGAACGATCCAAATAATTTGTCCCACGGGATTTCAAGCGATCCGTAATTACACTCAAAGTACCGGTGATGCATCTGGTGATGGAATGTACCCAAGGCCAATCGGTTTTCATCTTTTACTACCAAACTCTCAAAGCCAGTGTGTGTCGTTGCTGCTGTCAGTGTATAGTATTGCAAGTGGAACAGGATGTGGACTGGGTGCGCGGCAACCACCCAGTGAATCAACACTGAGCCTAAAAATATCACATGTTCTATGGGGTGCATCGATAAGCCCGACCATGGCCCCACATTGATGTTGCGATGGTGAAGCGCATGAACGTGTTTGTAGAAAAACGGAATGTGAAGGAAACGGTGGATCCAATAGAAATAGAAGCTTTCCCAAATCGGGATCAGTAAGAACATTGCGACAAACCAAACCGGATGTGCCGCCCAGGTCAGCATCGGTGCATAACCATTCGCCAACGCCCAAAACATCAATACTTCGTAGGCGGTCCAGACTGTGACACCACTGGCCAAGGTCCAAAACATGTTGTCTTTGATCTGCCCACCCAAGGTGAATTGACGGCCATTTTTCATTAGTGGACGCGGGTCATACCGCAGTTCTTTGCCTTGTTTGGTAAAAGTGTAGAAATACAGATGCAGGCCGCCCGCAACAGCCGTCATCAGGACCAAGTTGCGGATGTATATTTCACCAATCCAGCCAAAGGCTAGTGTTTTGGTTTCCTCCAGCGGGGGCTGGAATAAATAGAATGATACAAAGGCTAAGCCAACGATGATCAGTTTCTCAGTGATCAAAAACCAAGAGTTCCAAACCCAAGCCAGCATTTCCATTGGCCGCAATGGCCAACGAAAGAAAGGGGATACTTGCAGTGGCACATTAGGAACGTGGTTCCAGCCTTTGAGTGGCGTCTTATCCATTTGGGATCTCTCTTGTAGATTTGTCAGGCTTAGTTTGACAGAAATCTGCATGTATGAAAAACAGATTAAAGCCACTAATTAAATCTGATTTTCAGGGGTAGATATGACAGTCTCGCTAAAAGCGATGGAGTATTTCACCACAGCTTTGCGTCATGGAAGCATCTCCAAGGCGGCTGCTGAACTGAATATTGCGGCCTCTGCAGTGGGCGCAGCGATTGATCAAGTTGAGGCCGCTTTTGACCTTTCCCTTACCATCCGGCAACGATCGCGCGGGATTGAGGCCACAGCGAGCGGGCGTCTCATTGCGCAGAAATTTGACCGATTGCTGGAAGATTACGCAACGGTTCTGGCCCAAGGAAACGATTTGAAGCAGGGGTTAAGTGGTACGCTGC
>JGI24538J26636_10000344_pt1 | contig 13799 bp, 2 predicted proteins | sample SouAtlMetagenome_FD_26636 | JGI IMG/M metagenome (IMG submission 26636) | reverse complement strand
CAAAGTGCACATAATAATGACAGATGCAAACCTGGCGGCTGATGAAGCCAGTACTTGCCCCAAGCAAGACTGCGCCGTAAAATATCGGAACTAGCCGGCTAAATGCCGCGTGCCAGACACAAAAGGTAATATACCATATTCAAGTGTCCGCCCAGGGCCGCCTGCAGCGAGAAAAATGTCCTAAGCTGCAGATGTCAACTTTTGTGGAATAATCTCACTACTGGCGGCTGTGGAAGTCGCAGGTGGAAGCGAGCCTGAAACGAATAGATCTACGTACCAGTTGTTATGGTCACTATAATACAAGGGATAACATATTTATATTTACTTATATGTTATACTTATCATAGTGACTGGCTTGTCTGAACATCTCTATTTCTCTCTCTAAAACAAAGTGACCCCTGTTTCAAGAAGCTTCTTTACTTGTATAAGCTTCTTTCAAGGGGTTTGTTTTAGCCAGTGCACTCAGTAGTCTATGCTAGACTAATACCATAATCCCTATGATACTTATTCTAACCTAGACTGTTCCAGATTCCCTCATATTCAGGTGATAACTGCCAGATTATTACCTTAGTATTTTCTTAAGGTACTATATTATTATTACCTTACCTATACTCTGAGTACAGGTAAGGTAATGGTAACTATTCCCTTGGAATATTACCTTGTTATCCTTAAATATTACTCTTTATTCAGGAGATAAGCTAATAGGTCCCCTGGGGACTATCCTCACTAAGCTCGGTATATCTTAACCTCACTTAACTTACTTAACTTAGCTTATCTCTGGTCAGGCGTAACTGCGAGCCTAACATATCACCCCCACTGTAAGGCCTCGGACCCCTATCTTTGCCTTACAGTTCTTCATTGAAGATAAGACTCATCTCCTAACCCAAACTCCATGGACAGGAAGAGATGTTTTAGGAGCTGATACGGTATCCCATAAACATTACTTCCTCCTCCGCTGCCTGCGTGTATATCCGTGGGGCCTGCTTGGGATGTCTCTGCGTGTCGACCGTGGGTCGCTCGGTATTTACACATCCCGTCAGAGCGGTTGCATTTCTTGAGGGTCCCTACGGCTGCATTAGTCCATATGTTAGTCGGTTTGGAGTAGGGGGCCCCATACTGACAGTAGGCACACTCATGGCAGTAGGCTCTGAGGTTGGCCATTACTGGCCGGAAATACAAGCCCACCGGGTCATAGCTTCGCGGGTTCTCGAAGAACCAATAGGTCGGGTCCAATTCGTCCATTATCTTCAAGGTTGCCGCTATCCTGGCATCTGCTAGCGCTAGGGCCCTGGTACCCCTGGTCTTTGCCTGGCTGTACTCTTCACACGGAGGTGAAGCCCATATTACGTCAAAGTAATGCCGCGGATATTGGGAGAAGTTTACGGTGGAGGCGGTGCTGGCCCAATCCAATATGTCCACGCAATGAGTCGGTGCCCACTTGGGCTGACTATCTACCGTGATTATCTCTGCTTGGCGAAATAGTCGATGGATTGCTCGTTCCACTGACCCCGTGCCACAAAACAACACCAGGACCCGAAGTCTGCTAGGGCGGTAAGGTTCCCCTGGTGCCCCTTGGTCACCCCCAATCTCTGCTAGGGTCGGAGTTCGGTAGACTCGACGGCTTCCTTCCTCGTACTCCTGTATATGCAGACATGCCATGCGGGCTTTTTCTGCACGGAGGGTATACCTACCTAGTAGCTTATTTACCCTCTGGCGCTGCCGTTCTACCTGCCCTGTCAACTCCTCAGTTGGGGCTTGGGCCAGTCGCAGCATGGCAGCTTGAAGTCCTTGACGGACCCTTTCGTACTGCTCCCATTCAGGGGACCCCTTGAGATCGTCCGAGAGGCGTTCGATGGGCAGCCAGGTGTCCCCAACTGGATCCCCTTTGTACCGGACCAACCACTGCCGCTCCTGGACGGTCTGGGTACCTCGTCGAACTAGGACCTCCCGGTCCCTCAGCACTCGGTCCACTTCCCGGTGGTCCGACCCCAGCCTGTTGTCGATTTCTGGTAAGCCCTGGGGTTTCTGCTGACGGGATGGGAAGAAGCGTCCCCCATCCATGTAAGGTTCCAGGTACCTTGCCTTAAATACCGGGTGGCATTTCCAGTGGTCCGGAAGTCCCAGCTTGTAGGCGTGGGGAAGGCCCTTTGAAGTGTACATCACCTTGGTCACCCGAAACGGCCCGCAGAAGGGTCGCTTGAGCTTCAGCGACTTGACTCCTCTAGTGGCCTCGGTGACTATATTCTTGGTGGATAATAAGACCCGGTCTCCCTCCTGATAGGTGACGTCCCGCACCTTGTGCGCCCGTTCTGCAGCCATCTTTGCGTTGGCTTTTGTCAAGAGCATCCTCGCTCGATTGACCATGACTCTCATGTCTTCTGCTAGCTTCTGAGCATTGAAACTCGACACTGGGGTACTCCTTTGGGCCTCCAATACCCAGTCTAGGGTCGAATAGACTGGTTCACCATAGTTCATTTCAAACGGCGTCATTCCGTGCACTGCATGCACGGAGTCGTTGATAGCGAACTCTACTTGGCTCAGGTACAAGTCCCAGTCCTTCTGGTGAGGCTCCACTAGCGTCCGGAGTATCTGTTCCATGGTCTGGTTGGTGTTTTCCGATTGTCCGTCCCCTTGGGGATTGTATGCTGTGGTGGCCGAGATCTTGGTGCCTAGCAGTTTATTAAAGTCCTTGAAAAAGGTGGATACCAGTCTCGGGTCTCGGTCACACACTACTTGTTGCGGGGCTCCGTGCAGTCTCCAGATATGATCAATGTACATTCGGGCTATATTTACAGCCGAGCTATCTCCAAACCGGTATGGCACCAAATGTACCATTTTGGTCAGCCGATCCGTCCAGGTGGCCACGGCGTCGTATCCTCGATGCGTCGGTGTCAGACCTGTGACAAAATCTACTCCCACTACTTGCCACCGTCTCATTGGTATCGGTAAGGGATGCAGGCTTCCTGCCGGCTTGTGTTTTCGTTTCTTGGCCATTTGACACGTATCACACGAAGCGCACCAACGAATCACATCCCGCTGCATACCTGACCAAAAGAATCGGCGTCGGAGCTTGGCCAAGGTCTTATTCCGTCCCAGGTGCCCCGCTGACGGCTCGTCATGCGCCTGTTGGATAGCCCAAGTCCGCAATTCCTCCTGGTCGGGTACCACTAGCTGGTAGTGCCCTTGGTCCATTCTCCATACCAGGTCACCCATTACTCTGTAGGGTGATACCGACGGGTCTCCCGGAGACTCTATCCGTTTTTGGCGGATATCATCTAGCTTGGAGTCCTGACCCGGCCCGGAACCGATAGCCTTGCGGAACTTCTGCAGCATGGACACGCGCACTCGCTCAGGCTTGGATAATTCGCCCGTAAACCCCGTGCGTTTAGCCCGACCTTGCCCTTTGGCTGTCGGGGTTGCGCAGTCCGGGCAGTACCAGTCCCCTGCGGGTATCCGTTTCATGACCGGGGTTAGACATTTCTGATGGTATCCCCGGTCGCACCCGTCGCATAGGACCATCCGATCCGGCGCGTTAGAGTGCTTCTTAGCACATACTTCGCAGGTTGTGTCCGCCAGCCCCGCGTCCACCTGTTCCTGCTTCTGCTTCTGTGCGGACTTCCTCACGCACACTTCACAGACCCGTTCACAGACAATGTCCTCCGACTTTTCTGTTGCCGTCCCCTTGGGACCGCCTGCCCCCGCTGCTTCCGCTTCTTCCGGTGTTGCTTCCACTGTCTCACTCACACTCACCCCCGCCTTTACTGTGGCCAGCGTCACCTTGACGGGCCTTGGGCTCGGGCCCTTGTGCCAAATTACTACTGGCCACTCCGTCAGTAAAGGCTCTGTGTGCCCTGGAGACGTGAATAGCGGCGATTCGACGGGATAGGTGTGGACCTCTTCGAATCCCCAGCTCTTCATGTGGCCTGCCCAGGGTCCTTGGACTCCGTCCCAGTCTGGCAGCACAAAAGTGGCCGCAGTGTCGTGGGGCATCTCTGCCCACCCCCGCAGGAAGTGCTTGATTATCTCCATGATCAGCAGTGGGTCCTGCGTAAACGGGGGGTTTACCCATACCCGGCGGCCCGCCCAGGAGTGGTCCAAACACGAGTCCTCCTTGGACCAGTACTGGCTCACCTGCTTGTTCCTGCCTTTAGGGTCACAGCAGGCGTCCACATCATAGCCACCCAGCCGGGTGGCCCAACGGTGGAACTCGTGATGTTCCAACCTCCAGTCCTGACGATCCTTGATCCCCGAGCACGGTAGGGGCTGGCCCCGCGGTGTGGCGGGACACTCGCACTGGTTTTTCCAGCAACCTGGGCAGACCAACTGTCCGAGCGTTGCCAGGCAACTAGGGTTGAGTTCTAGGTCCTGAACCGTCCGGCCCAGTTGCAACAAAGTCTGATCCGTCTTCATCCAGGCCATGCCGTGTCTAGTCATGCTCAGGACTGCCTTTGTCGTGTCCACTCTCCAGGCCTCTAACGGAGAAGTGCGAAGCACGTCCGAGACATCCCTCAGTCGCAAATCTGCATCGACGGGATCCTGATTTCCCTGAGGGCCGAGGCCGTCTTCCGGCGCGTGGATTGGGAGGTCCGACTTCCGGCTAAGGGCGTCGGGGACTGGGATAGTGGTCCCGGGTACGTGTTCGATTGCTTGGGCTCCCATCTCCTGCAGGAACCCCACCCATCTGGCCTGTCGTCGAGTCATCTCCCGTCCCGGCTCGAAAAGCCATTGTAGGGGTCGATGATCTCCTTGTCCCACCCATACTGCATCCTCCAGGTAATGTCTCCAGATTTTACAGCAGTGGACATAGGCCAGCAGTTCCTTCTCGGTGGTGGAGTAATTCTGCTCCGCTGCATTCAGGGTTCTGCTCTCGAACGCTATAGGCCGCAGCCCATCCCCGGTATCCTGCATTAACACCCCTCCAAGGGCGAAGTCTGAGGCGTCCGTCTGTAAGACAAATGGGCATTCTCCCGTGGTAGCTCTTGGCTGGTCTGGGAGGGCCAACACCGGGGCCGCGCATAGCGCTTCTTTGATGGCTTCAAACCCCAATTGGCACTCGGGGGTCCAGTTCCACTCCGCGCCCTTCTTAATCAGCTGATTCATGGCTACGCTTTTGGACGCGAAGTTGCAGATATACGAACGATAAAAGGAGGCTAACCCTAGGAAGCTTCTTATATCGTGAGGGTTCTGTGGCACCCTCCAATCGCGTACTGCTTTCACCTTGTCGTGTTGCGGCTCCAAGCCTTGGTCTGACAGAGTATGTCCCAGGAAGGCAACCGACCTTTTAAACAGCTTGGCTTTGGTGGCTTTCAGGACCACCATCTTTTCCCTAAGTATATCCAGTACAATCTTGAGGTGCTTTTCATGCTCCTCCTCGTTGTTGGAATGTACTAGGATGTCGTCAATAAAGATCTTTACGAAGGGCAAGTGTCCTAGCATGCTGGTCATCCAGGTTTGATAGATTGGAGGGCTGTTGGTCAGGCCCATGGGAAGCATTTTCCACTCAAAACTACCGAAAGCCGTCTGCATGGCGGTGCGTTCTGTATGATCCGGGGCCATAGGCAACTGCCAAAAACCCCAGAGCATGTCCAGGGTGGAGAATATCTTTGATCCTGCCAATTGGTCCATCAGTTGCGTCACATTTGGGATGGGCGCCCGGTTGCGTATGGTGATCTTGTTGATTCCTCTGTAATCNATCACCATTCTCCACTCGTTTACCGTGTGTGGNTTGGGCACTAGCATAACTGGCGCCCCATATGGCGACTTTGACGGTACTATGTATCCTTGTTCGAGCAAGTCCTCTAGTTGACGCTTTAGTTCCTGCAATTGGGCGTGCGACATCTTGTACGCCCTCTTGAACGGTGGAACTTGTCCTGGCTGAATTCGGATCTCCGCCCCTGGGCGCTGCTTCAGCGCTTCGGCGTATCCCGGTTTCCTTTTTACCTCGTCCAGAGAGTTAGCCAGGATGTCCGCGTAGTCCTTCAGNACTGCGGCNTGCTTGTGTTCCAGCTGCGCGTCGTCCAATTGCTCCTGGACAGCTTCTGCCGGAGGGGTCGGGGGCGCGCAATTACACTGCGTTTGCCAACAATCGGGACATGTTTTCTGGCCTGATATGGCCCGGCTTGGGGTTTGGGCCTCAGGTTGGAACCAGTCTTCTCCACCCATTCCCGGCTGTACCAACTGTAGCCANCGCTTCTCAGTGGGATGGGCTCGATTCTCTCGATCCACCGCCTCCAGATCCTTGTACGCCTGGGCCATTGATATTATGGGGAACGGTCCAGCCAGGTGCTCCCGGATCTCCTTCATGGTTACCCCTGGGGCGACCATGGCGGCAGTCGTCGAGATCAGGGTTACTTGACGCCCTCGGTGCTTGAATGACATTTGTAGCTTATCAAAGTCGATTTCGGGCTTCCCTTTGTCCAGCCGGGCCAGCCACGGCATCCCCAGTATGCAATCCACTCCTAGGTCCATGTCCAGCACGGCTAATTCCAATTGCTCCGTGTAAGTTCCCATTCGAACTGGGACTCGGACACACCATTTGACTGAGTGCTTTGACCCGTCCGCGATGGTTACGTGGAGTTCCCGTTTGAGGGGGTACTTTCTGGCGGTGAGCCCCTTCAGGCTCTTTTCCGCTATGAAATTTCCGGTTGCTCCCGAGTCTACCATAAAACGCCCCTTCTTGGGACCTATCTTTCCGGCGAACATTAACAGGCGGCCTCCCAGGCATTCGTCTCCTAGCCCATCTTCATCGGCTGCATCACTGTGATACAGTGTCTCGCCGGCACCCCCCACGTGAGCTAAGTAACAGGTCTCCTCCTGCTTGGGGGTTGAGGTCTGCGTAGAACGAATTCTCTCCGCGGTCTCCCGCCGTTGCAATCGGTCTGCCGCTATTCCCAATAGCCGGGCATATTCCGCTGATTGCCTCCGTTTTCCTTCCGTGGCCTCCAGCTCAGCAGTGTCCTTCAAGGCTCGCACGGTTGCTTGCACCGATTCCTTGAGAGCCCGGTAGCTCCACTGAAGAGTCTCTTGCAGCTGACGCCTGTATTCTGGGTCCAAATGAGCCGGGGCGTAGCCTGACTTCGTATTCGTGACCGTGTACAGGACGCCGTGTTGGCGGTCCAGCATATCCCAACTCCGGGTTGCCATTGGGTCTGGTACCTGCGCTGAGTCCTCAGGTTCCTTCAGAAGACTCAGGCGTTCCTGCTGCGGAGTTCTTCAGTAATCCTCCGGGCATTCCTCCTGATGTATCCCAAAGATACGGGCTAAGTGGGTCTCGGCCACCTCTGACTCCATGCACGGGGGACTCCATCCCCCCGCTATGTCGCCCTTGATGTCCTCCCAGGTCAAAGTCGCTACTGCGCGCAGGTTTAGCTCCTTCTCGGGGCAGTTTCGAGCATAATGCCCTGTCTTTGCACAGTGCCAGCACTCTACCTCCGCCTCGGGCACCCTCGGAGCCTTTCCTTTGCCCTTTCCTTTGCCTCCCTTGCCCCCGCCCTTTCCGCCACCTTTACNCTGTAGGGCTGCCACTACGGCTGCCAGCGGGTCTTGTAACTCCCCCTCGTACCCATATTCGTACTCGGGGTCCGACGCAGGCTGAGCTGCTTCTAAGGCATGAATGCGGTTCTCCAGAGTTTGGCTGTGGGTGTTTCCCGACTCCCTTTCACCCCCGGCGTCGGCCAGCATACCGTGTACTCGTGGGTGACGCCTCNCAGAGTCGGCGTTTGNGCGCGTGAGCTCCACTTCCAGCGCTAGGTCTCGAATCTTTTCANACGCGCCTGGGGCGGTCGGCAACAGGTGCTTGTACTCCGGATGATGGATCATCCGNTTCATNTCGGCGACAAGGGCGCTGGGCATAGCTGATATCATAGCTTGCGCTGCCTGNACCGGGGTGATCTCTGAGATCAACCCGGAAGGGAACGCGTCCGGGATTCCTTGAATCAGCCGCGTAACCGTTTGCAGGTCCCCTATTCGGTCAAACAGCGCCTTCACCGAGCTCGCCCGGGTCACCTTCAGGATGTCGAACTGCTGGGAAAAGGTTTGAATCGCGCTGGCGGATATCATTTCAACCACCACAAATCGGGAGTACCCACTTACCGANNTGACTACCTCCAGGTCCCTGGCCTGAGGTTCCCCGTCCACCTGGGATTCTGCCGTAGTCACCCGGGCCAGNACCTTATCGTACGCTAGTTTGAGGTCCGAGCCGGTTGGCAGAGTACTGNTCACCCGGTCCAGGATCTCTCGNACACTGAGCAGGGGGCGGGTTGACCCCGACAACGTTTGCTGGAACGTGAGAANGTCCGGATCGTGGGCCACCAGGACTACTTGTCGCAGGTAATGGACCACGTCGCGGACCGCATCGCAGAGCTTCTGGTCCGGTTGTCGTAGCCCGGTACTGGGCGCAGCGGACACTTCGCANGGCTGTCCACTGAATGTGCCCTTGGGAAGCAATGTCTCCACTTTCCNGGCTAGGGCTTGTTGTCCAGTGGACCTCATGCGAAGTTCCTGGTAAACAGCNCTCGAGTCCCCTACTCCGGCCAATCCTCTGGAATCCGCCAAGTCCTGGGCGTCCCGGAACTCTCGCGTATTTGGCGTGCCGTCCCCACGGCCTGGTGGTGCTGACGTGTAGGGGAGACCCCTGAGCCACCTCAGGTCCCCTTGGGCCTGTAGGGCGGCCCATGTTGACGACATNTCAGGCAACTGCTCTGTGGTTAGGTAGTGGGCTCGGCGTATTGGTCCGCTGAGGCTCTTTCCTATCAGACTGTCGTACGCATCCCAGGATTCGGTCAGGATCGGGACGAATGCGAACACATGTGTCTGATTCCCCATGGTTGTAGGTGCCCCCAGCGCCAGCCAGGGTTCTGAGTTGACTAGTTTCAAGTCCTCCCGGAGCTGGTCTCGGGCGGCCTTCAGGTCAGCAGCGGTCACTCCCGGGAGGTTGGTAATAGCGTCTATCGTGTGCCAGCCTCCCGACTTGGCCGGTAGTACCCTGGTTGGGGGTCCCATGGCACCTCCCGTGTCCCTCAGTTCCACTGCAACTACTCCGTGCGTCCTGCGGTGGAGGAGGAGGTGCAATACGCAGTCCCCCCCTAGGAACTTCGGTGTGGCTTCCTGGGTAGAGGGGACGTCCTCCATTGGCTCGTCCGCGCTGTCGTCCTCCGATTCCAGGTCCTCATGCAACTTGGCCAAATCGCGCTTGGTGTCCATCAGCTGAGTTGAGAGCTCGGCCACGGTCTGTTGGAGCTGACGACACGTTTCTGCTGCGGCGGCGGCGTTTGCTTCGGCCGTCATCCGAGCCCTTCGGTCCTCGGCTCTGGCCTCCTCGGCCTTAGCGTCCCGTTGGCGTTGGCGTTCCTCGGATTCCTTTGCCGCAGCAATCGCCACCGCCCTAGCTTTTCGTTCCTCCGCCAGGGCTGTTTCCACCCTCGCCTCTACGGTAGCGTCGGCCTCCTGTTGGCGCCCACGGTCCTCTGCTGCCGGAGTGGTGACCGCAGCAGGGAGGTTTAGGGACTCCTGGTACTCTGGCTTGTTACTCGTCCCCTGTCTGAGTTCGATCGCCTTTGTGGGGTACGGAGGAGGTTCCCGGCGGTAGCTAGTGAGCTCACTTGGAGGGACGGGTACAGTGTCCAGCAACTGTGACGGGCGGGATACCCCAGTGGAATTGAATTCCTTCCAGCTGGCTTCGTCAGAGGCCATGGCCTCCAGGGCCTGGATCCTGTTCCCAGCCTGCTCCTCGCGGGCTATGGATTCGCCCAGCCGAGTCTCGGCCTGCCGCATGGCCTGGCGGTAATATTCCACCTGGCGGCGTCGGGCCTCTTCCATACTAGTTGGACTCGGGAAGGTAGGTACGGGCTCCGCTGAGGTACCCCGGACCTCCAGGCCCACTCCAGCTAGTTCAGCCATCACTGATTTCACCTCAGCCGCCACAGACTCTGGGGCTATTTGAGCCCGGGAAGGGGTTGTTCCCTGGCTTACTCCCGGAGTGCCTGCCTGCGGCTCCGAAAGGATCTCGTGCAGCCGGCCCCGCAGTTCTTCCTCTCTCAGGGAGTCCTTTACTGGGGCGGACGAAGACTGTCCGAGGATAGGTTCAGTTGGTGGCCACTCGGGCTGGAAGTACATCTCCTTCTGCAGGGGAGAGGCCTGGCCTTCAGTCGGGGCCTCCTCCAGTCCCTTGGGGACGTCCAGGGCCCCCAACCCTCTCGGGGCCTTCCCTAGACATAAGTTACAGAGCTTATATGCTAGGGTTCCGTCAGTGGCGTACTCATTGTCTTGGGCATGGTCGCGGGATACTGGGCGGAGTACCAGGGTTCTGCTGACTGCCTGACAAGATTTATGATGTAGGGGCGTGACCCCCTTTCGTTCCAGCTGAGACTTGGAGCACACTAGATTTGAGGCTGCGTGTGCCCACGCATCGGGGTCCGTTGGCAACTCCGCCCCAGTCCGGGACTTGGATCCTCGAGGTAGTGCTCCTTCGGTCTCCTGGGAATACCAGTTCCCGGAACTTACCGAACCTTCCGGGGAGCGGTTTGGTAGGGAAGCCGCGTCCTCAGCCACTCCGGGAGGGCCTTGATCGGTACCCAACCTAGTAACGGCCCTCTCAGACTGAGATTGACTCTCCCGTTGGATCGTTGCCTCCCGGTTAGCGGGGAGGGGATTAGCAAAACCTGCTATTTGCTCCTGTACCACTTCTAGCTCCAATAGGTGCTCCTCTGCTAGGGCACGGTCCTCAGAGGGCCTCAGCATATCACTCACCGCTGGGGCAAACAGCACGGGATAGACCGCCCGGTCTAAGAGGGTATATAGCTCTCTATGGTGACCGGCTACCCCCCAGCTCTCAGACGGTTGGGCCGGGCGGTGGACATACTCGTACAGTTCGGTGAACTCCCCATCGGGGCCACGGTGCTGTAGGGGCCCTAGCAGGTACGCTGGTACCACAACGTAGGCGGTATCAGTCTTTTCGTCCATCAATAGGGCTCCCAGGGCCCTATGAGTAGCTTGACGCTGGTCCTTTTCCTTTTTCGAGAAGGCGCGGTTCTCATGCAGCGGCCCTTCTCGCGGGGAGACTGCGGGAAACGACGGTTTTATCCATTCCGTCAGGATGGCTGATAGTGCTTTCCAGGCGTTCTCCTCGGTAGGACAGCGGCAGTTACGCTCTGGGCATCCAGTTACGCATACCGCCGGTGGCTGATCCTCTGATCGAGCTTCCTCATCAAATTCTCGCAGTAACGTGCGGGCAGTTGCCATGGTATGCGATGAGTCCGTCACATCTTCCTCCTTCGATTTTCCTCCTATCAGCCAGGCTACATTGGTGGTAGCCAGCTTCCTTTTCTTAGCGGAGATATCCGGGCGCTGTGCATTCAACTTTCCCACCAAATGGGACCAATGACCCTCCTGTCCTATCTCGGACATATCTTCAATCTGGCCGTCACCGGCCATATGTTGTACGCTACCCTGAGGTCCTCTCCAGCTGTACCCCGACACGGCTGATGGTAGCAACAAGAATACTGCCTTCGGACGCCCCCGCTCGCGAAAGTCCAGATACGTTTGCACTCGTCCGCTGGATATCAGTCTCCACCGACCTGGTCCCTCATCGGGCTCCCCCCCACGCTTCGTAGTGAAGGAATACTCGTACTCAAGGTCCGGCCGAGTATGGGATTCGATCCCCCATTGGCCTGCCTCGGTCCGGGCTCGAGGGTGTGAAGACGGGTGTGCTTGCAGTTTTCCGAAAGTCAGCGGTTTGTGCACCCGGGTCTCGGGATTTGTACTTCCATCCTTCATGGCAACAAGTTCCCTTGGGCGCCCCTTAGGCAGGTCCGCATGGACGGCAGGTTCCTTGCTTGCCCGCTTTCCCTTCCGGCGGCTCTGCGTACTGCTGACTGACTTTTCGGACGACGTAGCCGTCCTTTGACGTCCCGTGGTGCTACTCGAGCGTCCTGATTCGCTCCCTGCTGCGGAGCTGCCCGGCCTCCCTAGGAAATCCTGGATCCGTTCTGGGTGTCCTGATCCAGATCCGGTCTTGGAGTCTGGGCCCTGGATTCCGACGGCCGGGATAGCCTGCTGGGGTCCTTGAGCTGGAAGCAGCGCTGATTGCGGTGGCAGGGGTCCCCCAATGGGTGCCCCATATCCTGGGGAGTTGTGCATATACATCTGGACAGGCTGTGCATACCCTTGAGTCCCTGGGACTCCGTATACCTGGTTCTGTGCCCCGTATACGACCCCTCCGGGTGCTCCGTATATAGGACTGGGATATTGGGTGTACTGTACGGGGTGGGTATATGGGATGGGGTATGGAGGGACGGGAGACTGGAATTGGTAATGGGACGGCATCTCAGTGGCCGCCGGCGAGTGGAAACCTGCTGGCGGTTGATAATACTGCGGAAATTGTGAAGGTTGAGGCGGTCCAAACTGGGTGAGCTGCACTCCTGCCATCCCCGGGGTAGGTCCTGGTACACCTCCCAAGGGAAATTCCCTTGGGCTCGCTCCTCTCACCCCGCTATTTGATGATGGCTCCGCCGGGTACCCTGAAGGTAGTAGGTCGTAAGCCGCATATCCTCCCAAGGGGCCCATGGGGCCCGCTGCCGGCTGCAGCGGCTGAGAGTGGGTCGAAGCGGGGGGCTGGAAGGGGCGTTCCGGTTGTACCCGTGGTGGCTGAGTACGGCTCGCGGTGTCTGGAGCCACGCTGGAGCTGATGTTGTGCTCGGTCATACCGAAACTTGGTTCTGTTGCTGTTCCCACTTCCACCCCCAACCAAGTTGCCGAGAAGCACAGACCACAATGAGCCTGCACCACATACAGCAGCATGCAGCAGATGAGAAACGAGAAACAGCCGGTTGAACAACGCCCGCCCCCAGGGGGGCCGTGCGTTGGGCCAAAAACAGCCAAGTGAATGTCGCCGCCCCACATAAATGAGCGCACCACACCCCCCAGTGTGACCACCGGTAGCAATGTACGACCAAACAAGCGGACCGGCAACCAATCAAGGCCGCAGAATACCAAGAAAGTGCGATATGGCCAGAATATCAAATGTGCCGAGAGTATTATTGGCCAGCACCTCCCCCCCCCGACCCAGCTCATGTCAATCCCTGTGCCCCCCAGCCCTAAATGGGGTCTGAGTAGTCCAAAAATCGGCGATGAAGCCCCTAGGTCGGAATTGAGCGGCGTAAAGCCCAAAGCAACTTCCCGGCAGCAAGTTGGCAAACAAAAGCCAAAATAATGCACACGAAAACGCGTAACGAACGAATGCGGCGCGCACAGCCAATCACCCATAAATGAGCAAAAAAAATGCACGCACCGAGAAAACACGGAAAAACGGTTAACCAGCGAGAACACCCACCATGTTAAATGGCAAATGACACGCCAGCAAGCGTGTAAAAACATATCACAGGCCAGAAAATCTACAGACACAAGGGGCCACATAGTCCACGCGCCATGCAGGAAAACCCTGGCAGCAGATGGCGGAAAAAACATGTCAATCTCACCTGCTACTGCCAGGGCGTCCAAGCCAGAGGGCACAAAGAAGATGCAGTCTTGTGCTACGTAAACTGCCCTGCAAAAATGTCCAAACACAGGCTAAGTTCTCCGCGCAGACGAACGTCACCACGCAAAGTGTACATAATAATGACAGATGCAAACCTGGCGGCTGATGAAGCCAGTACTTGCCCCAAGCAAGACTGCGCCGTGAAATATCGGAACTAGACGGCTAAATGCCGCGTGCAAGACACCACAGGTAATATACCATATGTAAGTGTCTGCCCAGGGCCGCCTGCAGCGAGAAAAATGTCCTAAGCTGCAGATGTCAACTTTTG
>JGI24538J26636_10000338_pt1 | contig 13898 bp, 15 predicted proteins | sample SouAtlMetagenome_FD_26636 | JGI IMG/M metagenome (IMG submission 26636) | reverse complement strand
TTTTTATACGCTAAAAATAGATAGAGGCACAATAAAAAGCCGAAGAAAAAGCCTGTTTGAGTATTCTGAGCTAAGATCAAAAACTTTGACCAATTCACTATTATAATAGTGGGTACAAACAGAATAATAACTCGGTAGATTTCCCACACAAAAGAGCCACTGGGAGTCAGTTTGTCTGAGGTTTGCACTTTCTTTTGATGGCACGAAGGGCATATTTTAGTGGTATTAAACATATGTCACATCCTGTGATGATTACTAATAGTCCTTGATCTTTAGTTAGTCACTTCTTCGTTGTTAGTATTTGTTGACGTAAAGTTAACCCGGTCCGTTGTTCGGATGCGAATAACGACCGTGCCCGCTAGCTTGTCGTGCCAGCCTTGTTTCCGCTTATCTATGCCGACCCAAAAAATACCTAAGCAAAGCGGTAGAAACGCGACGATATAGCTAAGATATCGCCCTATTGCTTGACCAATGCTCAATTTATCGCCGCTGCCAGCGTCGACGACCTTTAAATTGAGTATCATTTTGCCGGGCGTGCCCATAAAGCGCAGCCAGAACCAAATAGTACCGACAATAGGCGTCACTTGGGTCAGTAAGAAATCCCAGTATCCTAGCGTGACTTGATCACTAGGGAAATTGAACCAATAGTTGTCACCGTAGATCAGGGTCATAGGTATTGAGATGACCACCACAAAAATTAATGTATCGATGAGCGAGGCTCCACACCTTATCCAAAATCCAGCATATTCGGTATCTTCCATGTCACGCATACTCCTTAATAATCTAATAGACCTATGTTGATTTTATTAGCTGCCTGAGGGAATGTCTTTAAAGGCTAGACCTTTATCTGCCCGAGGATCTTGCGGCAATCCTAAAACCCGTTCGGCGATGATGTTTTTCAGAATCTCATCGGTACCACCGGCAATCCGTAAACCCGCTGAGCCCAGCCAGGCATTGTGAAAATCATGAACATCCGAAAGTTCGGTTTTCAGCATACCGGCCATGTCCAATGAGTCGATACCGAAGTTCCCAATAGCCTGCAATTTGTTAGCGCTGACTACTTTGGTAATGGAGGCCTCAGGACCCGGTGTGTCACCTTTAGATAGAGCTGACATGGTGCGCAGTTTGGTGTTTTTAAGTCCGCTAGCTTGGCAGTACCAGTCGGCAATGGACTCTCGCACCGCGCGGTTTTCTATCAGTGCTTGGCCGTGATCATCCTGTCCCTTAGCCCACTCAAAGGCTTCGGCGGCATCGACACCATTGGCATCACCCACAGCCAACCTTTCGTTCATGAGCGTGGTAATGGCGACTCTCCAGCCGTCACCCACAGCGCCAAGTCTTTGGCTGTCTGGTATACGCACGTCATTAAAGTACACCTCGTTAAATGACGAGCCGCCGGTAATCTGTTTGATCGGTTTGATGTCAATACCTGGGGATTTCATATCAACAAAGAAAAAGGTCATGCCGGCATGTTTATCTAAGTTGGGGTCGTGCCTGACCACAATAATACCGTAGTCACAAAATTGTGCCCCAGAGGTCCATACTTTTTGGCCATTGATAATCCAGTCATCACCATCTTTTACCGCTTTGCTGCGCAGACCCGCTACATCGGACCCCGCAGAGGGCTCGGAGAAGAGCTGGCACCAAATTTCTTCGCCAGCGGCCATAGGGGGAAGGTAGCGTTGCTTTTGTTGCTCAGTGGCGTATTGCATCATGACGGGTCCTGCCATACCGAGACCAATTTCATAGACACCCCGGGGGACATTAAATTTGGCTTCTTCTTGGCCCCAAATAATTCTCTCAAGCGGTGAGGCTTCTAAGCCACCATAAATTTTTGGCCAGTGCAGCATTGCCCAACCAGCGTCAAACTTCTTTTTTTGCCAGATTCTTGAGGCGTCTAGAAATTCCGGCGAACCCGCTTTACCATGAGGATTATGGTTGCTGGTTTGACTTGTGAGTTGGGCGTTGTTTTTTAACCAAGCGCTGCATTTAGCTCTAAATTGGGCTTGTTGTTCTGTGTCATTAAAATTCATATCAGACCCCTTGTTGAGCGTTGGTAGGTTGGGNCTTTTCTAACCCATGGATGAGTTTTTCCTTCCAAGTGGCAAGGGACCCGACATTTAAAGACAGCAACTTAGCGCGCCGATAGAAAAGATGGCAGTCGTACTCCCAGGTAAACCCATTACCACCATGGGTTTGGATATTTTCCTGGGAACAATAGTTGAATGCTTGGGTGGCACTGACTCTCGCTGTAGCTGCGGCCACAGCTAACTCGGCGGATTCAGTAGATAGCGCCCAGGCACCATAGTAGCTGTTAGATTTTGCAAGGGTTAGCTTAATATACATGTCTGCTAGCTTGTGTTTAATCGCCTGGTAGGAGCCAATAGCACGACCAAAGGCAAACCTCTGTTGAGCGTAATTGGTTGCCATATCAAGGGTCGCTTGGGCACCGCCTAACTGCTCAAAACTGAACATAACAGCCGCTTGGTCGAGCAGGTTTTGCAATAGCGCCCAGCCTTCTCCGTGGTCACCCAGCAACCGACCCTGTGCATTNCTGAAGTCGATTGAGAAATGACCTCGACTGTCATCAATAGTATCTTGCTTTTGGANATTACAGTCCTCATTGAGCTCAACCAGTCGCAACTCAATACCTTTTTGGCCTTTACAGAGGACAATAACATGTGTGGCGATGCCCGCGTCGGGCACAGCAATTTTGCTGCCTGAAACGGTGTTGCCGGCCACCGTGACATTCATATTTTGTGCAGTGGGGGCCAGTAATTGCTCGGTGATAGCCAGTGTGCCGACGCATTCACCGGTCACCAGTTTGGGGAGTAAATCTTGTTTTATTTCATCACTAGCGAACTTGATGACGGCTTCTGTAAAAAGGTACACCGATGATGAGAACGGCACTGGTGCGAGTGATCCGGCCCAGTTCTTCAGCGACCATACAAAGTTCGAGATGGCCCAAGCCCAGACCATCATACTCCTCGGGTATTCTAATCCCGGTCCACCCCATGGCAACGATTTGCTGCCAAAGATCAGTATCTAATGCCTGTTGCTGATCCAGAACGCTGCGACTTCTTTGGAGGGACTGTTCTTTCTCGAGAAATTTACGCGCTTCTGATTGAAGCAGCTTTTGGTCGTCTGAAAAATCTAAATTCATTATCCCACTCTTTTATTATTGTTTAGCCCCTAGAATATAGTTCTATAGGCGGTAAAAGCAATAGCAATGAGTGCTCATTTTAGCCGCCAACTGTCATTTATTTTAGATTACAGGAAGCGACTAAAATGCATTGAATCTGATTTTATTAAAGAGCCGATTGTGACTGCTGCTTGGCGTCGTTGGAGACTTTTTGCCAGCTTTTGGTTTGATACAAAAAACCAATGTGGCCGCGAACAAAAAGTGTGCCATTCTCTAGCCATACTTTGCCCTTGTAGGCATCGCCTGTTTTGGGGTCAAAAACGCTACCTTTTTGCCAGATATCATTTTTTAGGGTCAGTCCGTTAATAATTTGCATGCCGATGACAGGTTTGCCATATAAATCCCCTTTGCATGCAATGCAAATAGGGTTGTCCTCAGGGGCATTACGCAGACTAAGGATGTTTGCGTATAGCTTACCCCCCTCCACGCGTACCTCGACGGTAGACTCAATATCGCCATTATCATCAAAGGTATTCCATAGACCAGATGGGTCAGTGTTGTTATCAGCCCAACTAGGGACGACTAAAAGAGATATTATTAAAAGAAGCGTAGCGCGCATAGTTAATTCCTTCTATTTTTAATTATTTTCTACCCTATTCTTCGGTACAACCTACAGAGCCTCTGACACCTTATCAGGGTACTGTGGTTGCTGATTGGCGAGCAAAGCAATGACTGACAAACAAAGATGCACTTAGCAGTGCGACCGCACAGACTTGATGTGCGGCAGCGACGGGTACCGGAATATAAAAAATGAGCGTGCTAATACCTAGGCTGACTTGTAAAAACAATAAACCAATAAAGCAGTATATACCCACTTTTAAAGACCCTTTTAGATCAGACTTGAGCGCTTGATAGGCAAATGTACACACCAAACCGACAATCAAATATGCAAACATACGGTGGTTAAACTGGATAGTTAACATGTCTTCAAAGGCCGAAAGCCAGAAGGGTTGAAGACTATATAGTCCTGGCGGGATAAAACTGTCGCCCATCAACGGCCAGGTTGGGTAGGGGATACCGGCACGGGTGCCTGCCACTAGACCGCCGGACAGAATCATTAAAAATATCAGCCCACTAAGAGAGTAGGCAAATCGTTTGAGATGCTTAGGTTGAGAGGTAACTGGTGCTAATAGGTCGAGCACCGTCCAGAAGATAAAGCCATAAATGAACACCGCCATGCCGAGGTGGGCAGTGAGTCGGTACTGACTCACATGAGGGTTATCAACTAAGCCACTCTTAACCATATACCAGCCAAGTACCCCTTGGCTTCCACCCAGCACCAGCATGACTATTAGCCTTGGTGTCAAGCCAACTGCTATGCGCTTGGTAAAGTAAAAGAATAAAAAGGGTAAGACGAAAATAATACCAATAAAACGCCCCAGCATGCGGTGTAAATACTCATACATAAATATGGGTTTGAACTGCTCGAGTGTCATATTGAAGTTGGTTTTTTGATATTCAGGGAACTGCTGATATTTCAAAAACATGGCTTGCCAGTCCGCCTGAGTAATCGGCGGTATGACACCTCTGATAGGTTTCCAGTCGACCATNGACAATCCCGAATCGGTCAGTCTTGTGACGCCNCCAAGGAGTATCATTCCGAAAATAACCGCGGCACAGATGATCAGCCACCAGGCTATTTGACGATTATAGGATTCTTGGTGCGAACTTATAGAGCTATTGAGCATGAGTACCTTGGGCTATTTTTGTTGATGACCTTTTAACCAGTCTTTCTTACGAAAGCGTCGCATGTTTAGACTAGATTTAATAGAGAAATCGACCAGCGAAGTGGCATAGAGCCAGACAACGTCGGCACCCATTCGCACCAATATCCAAGGAGCAATAATTCGTGTCAGCAAAATACTAAACACCGTTACCATCATTGGATAGCGGGTATCACCCGCGCCTCTGAGTGCACCGGCCATACTGAANTCAATGGCCATCATGGGTAGACAGGCACTGAGNATATAGGTGAACTGCACCATATGGTGAATAACCTGAGGGTCATCAATCATAAAGCGTGCGATTTGCTCAGCAAATAAGGACATTAGCACACCGCCAGTAACCATAAAATAGAGACTAGTACGCATGGTTTTCCAGCCGGCTTGATAGGCGCCTTTGAGATCACCAGCGCCTAAGTGCTGGCTAACCAGTGTGGCGCTGGAAATAGAAAAACTAAAGGCCACCACAATAACAATGCCTAAAATAGACAGGCCAATACCGTAGGCAGCAAATGGCGCACTTCCGTAACTCGCCAAAAATACCATGAATATAAGCAAGCCACCTTGGAAAAAAGCCTGCTCGAAGGCGGCTGGAACACCAATGTTGATGAGTGCTTTTCCGTTGCTGACCATATCTGGAAATGGGTTGGCCGGCTTAAAGCGGAAGCCGCCAAATATCCAAATCAATAAAAATATAACGATGGTGACCGTCATGGCTATGCCGCCACCAATGGCCAGTCCAGAGATACCGCGGGCTTGCAANCCCGCCCAGCCAAAGGTCATGGCTGTACCAAGGGCGACACTTAACGTAACGCCGACAATAGCTGTCCAAAGCGGCGTCGTACTGTCACCAGTGGCACGAAAAGCCATGTTAAAAACCAGTGTTGTTAACATGGCCGGTGCGAATACAGCCGTCCACAGCACAAAATCTGTGGCTAGGCGATGGCCATCGGGTGAAAGACCAAACATGCCCACTAGCTGATCTCGAAAGGGAATGGCNAACCACGCAAGNAGCAGGCCGTCNAAAAAGAANAGAACTACTGATAAAGCAGCGAAACGTCCGGCTAATAGCTGATTATTAGCCCCCCAATATTTACCGACCATGGCGGTTGTACCGCTACAGAGACCCATCATTACTGCATGCAAGACAAAATATAAACGCTGACCGGTGGTTGCAGCGGCGACCGCATCGGTACCAAAGGTGCCGGCTATTTTGAGGAATGCGACACCCATCAGCATATACATAATATTGCTAATGATGGTCGGCCAAGTCAGGCGCCAGATATTTAAAGTAGAGACGGGTTCCATGAGCGGTGCATGATAGCATTTGATGGTCATGCCGGTGACAGCTTTTACTTAAAGCAGGATACTATTTAAAAAAATCCCTAAAGACTTAGATTTGTAACATCAGATTCTCTCTTATCAACAGATATTAGCGGCAGTATTGTTTTGCATCTTACGGTTATTCCCTCAAATACCCAGTTAGTTGTCGGTTAACGCCATTCTTGTCTATGTCGGTTGCGGTGATAATGCTAATTGGTCATTATCGCTGACTTATNTAACAGATTGATTTTTAAAGGACTACCATGAGTATTTCAGGGCAAGATGTTCGCAATGCCGCCGCATTGCTNGAGGGCCATGTGGTGCGCACGCCAATGGTGATTTCACCGCTGCTGTCGCAGCAGCTTGGGTGTCACATTCACGTCAAGTTGGAGTGTTTACAATATACCTCGTCCTTTAAAGCTCGGGGCGCGTTTGTCGCCATGCAAGACCTTTCTGTTGAGCAGCGAAAGGCAGGTGTTATTGCGATGTCTGCGGGTAATCATGCGCAAGCTGTTGCCTACCATGCGGGCCAAATGGGCATTCCCGCCGTTATTGTTATGCCTGCCCAAACACCCTTTGCAAAGGTTGCGCGCACGCGTGCTTATGGCGCCCAGGTGGTACTTGAAGGTCGTAATTTAAACGATTGTGAGAACAAGGTCGAGGCATTGATTAATAGCCGCGGACTTACGCTAATTCACCCCTATGATAATGATCAGGTAATGGTAGGGCAGGGTACCGTGGGTCTTGAGATGCTCATTGATCAGCCAGACTTAGATGTATTGGTAGTGCCCATAGGTGGCGGTGGTTTGATCGGTGGAATTGCCACTATTGCCAAAGAAATGCGTCCGGATATACGTATTGTCGGTGTTCAGACAGAGGCCTATCCGTCCATGCAGGCGGCCATGTCGGGAACAGAGATTGTCTGCGGTGGAGAGACTCTTGCCGAGGGCATTGCTGTCAAGAAGCCGGGTAGAGTGACGTTGCCAGTGGTACAAAAATTGGTGGACGAGATAGTCTTGGTTAATGAACATCAATTGGAGTGGGCGGTCAGTGCCTTAGTTGAGCAACAACGGGTTATTGCGGAAGGCGCTGGAGCTGCNGGAATAGCCGCCATATANGCGTACCCAGAGCTTTTTGAGGGGCTAAAAGTGGGCGTGGTTATTTGCGGAGGCAATATTGATCCNCGGTTGCTATCGTCTATCCTCAACCGCAATATGGCGATCGACGGGCGCATTGCACGGTTGCGCATAGACATCTCAGACGAACCTGGCATGCTGGCAGCGATTACTGATTCAATTGGCCGTTGTGGCGGTAATATTATCGAGATTTATCATCAGCGGTTATTTTTTGATGTCCCGGCCAAACTGGCAAAAATTGATGCTGTGGTCGAGACCCGTGGCCCAGAGCATATTGATGAGATCATTGCCGATCTTCGTAAGACTAAATTTACAGTGAGAAGAATGGAAGAAATGGGCGACTAAGTACGTCGATTGCTCTCTTTTGAGGGTTGATATTGGCTAATATGCTAACCTTGCTGCTCGATAGGATTCACAGACGTATTTATCAAATGAACATTACTGATCAGGCAAAAATTCAACTGTCGCCAAACTGGCTAAAAGCACTGGAGGGCGAATTCAGTAAACCTTATTGGCATACGTTAAGTCAGTACCTGATGGAGCAAGAACAGGGCGGAAAGACTATCTACCCACCGGGTGAGCAACTTTTCTCAGCGTTTAACCATACTGATCTGGAGAACGTGCGTGTGGTCATAATTGGGCAGGACCCTTACCATGGTTTAGATCAGGCCAATGGGTTGTGTTTTTCGGTTGCCCCAGGCAATAAGATACCGCCGTCGCTGCGTAATATTTTTTCAGAGATAGAATCTGATTTACACATCTCAGCGGCCAATCACGGCTGTTTAAAAGCGTGGGCAGAGCAGGGCGTATTTCTATTAAATACGGTACTGAGCGTTGAAGAATCTGACCCAGGTGCCCATGCAGGGCAGGGTTGGGAGAGCTTTACAGATACGGTAATTGCGTTGATTAGTCAGCAGTGTGAGTCGGTCGTGTTTATGCTTTGGGGAAGTCATGCACAGAAAAAGGCTGCGCTGGTCGATGCATCACATCATCAGATATTGTGTGCGCCACATCCTTCACCGCTGTCTGCATACCGTGGTTTTTTTGGTTGTCGCCATTTCTCTGTGGCTAATAGTTATCTGCAATCTAAAAATCGTCAAACTGTTGATTGGCGACTTCCACCCATGATGGATGATCATCCACAAATTACATTTGAGCTTTGATAAGGACTTTTTAATAGTGAAAAACCAACCGTGGCAAACACCGAAAAACTTGCTGATCGTGATGACGGTGGCAATGACTCTGGCTTTTGCGACATGGATGGCGCTGCTNAATAATTTTGTGGTGGAGCGCGCGGCTTTTACTGGTAAAGAAATTGGCATACTACAAAGTATTCGAGAGATACCGGGGTTTTTGGCGTTTACCGCGGTTTTTGTGCTGCTACTGATTAGGGAGCAAGTATTTGCCTATATATCACTGGCGGTTCTTGGTATTGGGGTTGCGCTCAGTGGTTATTTTCCCTCTGAGGCTGGTCTTTATCTGACCACATTTGTGATGTCAGTAGGATTTCATTANTACGAGACGGTAAAACAGTCTCTATCGCTTCAGTGGTTGAGTATTGAAGAGGCTCCGGCTGCGCTGGGTAAGCTAATCGCGGTGAGCTCGGCGGCATCTCTAGTGGTCTATAGTTTTTTATGGCTCTCCGAGCGTTACTTTTCACTGAGTTACGAGACCATTTATTGGGTCGGCGGAGGTAGTTGCTTATTGTTGTCATTGTTGATGTGGTTAGGTTTTCCGACCTTTAAAAGTGTGATTCCTCAGCGCAAGCACCTGTTGTTGAGAAAGCGTTATTGGCTTTACTACGCACTCACTTTTATGGGCGGTGCTAGGCGTCAAATATTCACCGTATTTGCTGGCTTTTTAATGGTTGAAAAATTTGGCTATAGCGTNTCAGATATTGCGGCACTATTTTTGATCAATCATTTGTTTAATTGGGCCTTTGCCAGTCGCATTGGCGTCATTGTCGGGCGTATAGGTGAACGTCGAGCATTGACATTTGAGTACTGTGGTTTATTTTGTGTATTCACCGCCTATGCCTTCGTTGATAGCGCTGCTTGGGCCGGTGCACTCTATGTGGCCGATCATCTATTCTTTTCNCTGGCGATTGCGATTAAAACTTATTTCCAAAAAATTGCTGATCCCGCTGATATGGCCTCCACCGCAGGGGTTGCCTTTACCATCAATCATATTGCCGCGGTGTTTATTCCTGTGCTATTTGGTTTGGTATGGTTAGTGTCACCGATGTTGGTGTTTTTGATGGGCTCCGCTATGGCGCTGATTAGCTTGCTATTGGCTCGCAATATTCCAACGCGACCGCGCGAGGGCTTTGAAGTGTTATGGGGTAAAGTTCAGCACTCAGGGAAAAGTTTGGTCTAGGTAAAATAGCTATTTTTCGGTGTCTAGAGGAGGCCGGTTTAAGGTGCTCCTCAACCAATTAAGCTTGGAGAGTATGGAGGGTGTTAGTGCAATCTTTCGTTCGAGAGCAAATTTGCCCGGATAATCCATCATCAGTAGCCCTGCCACCATGGTGAGAAGGCCCTGGCCGGGTAAAAATAACATAACTATACCAGCGAGCAGCAGCAGAGAACCGATGATGTTTTTGCCGATAAAAGCCAATAACCAAATACCTGGAAAGTTGTTTTTCCACGGTGGCGACTGACGTTTTTTAGGCACAAAATAGTCATTAGGAATCATCGCAACCAGCCAGGGAAGAGAGACTAGGCTAGCAACGAACACCGCTGCTGATACCAGACCAATGCCAACCAAAAGTTCTTGGTTTTCAGTAATCCAAAGTATAATTTCGTTCACGATCACTCAGGCATCTCATAGGGCAATGGCACCTGAGTAAGCTCAACGAACTCCTTTTCAGCAAATTTTATCTGAGCACAATCAGCAGACTTAATAGCCAAAATAGCTAGTATTTCGATGCTCTTATCACTCGCTAGTGCCACGTCTGCAACCGTACCAATGACCTTGCCTTCGCTGTTAATAAGCCCTTCACCTATTGTCGGTAGAGTTGATGTAGCTAGTTTAAGAATGTACATGCGACGTTTTACGCTGCCGCGATAATGTGCCCGTGCGACAATTTCTTGACCGGTATAGCAGCCTTTCTTGAAACTGATATAGTTTTGAGCATCAAGGTTAATCATTTGAACGATAAACGTATCCGATGACTCTGCGATGACATCTGCCATACCGCTGCGGATACGCAATAAGTCGCTGTAGCCTTGGCCTGCAGGGATTAGATCCGCACAGACACTNCTGAGGCACTCATGCGCATGATTAGCGTGTAGNCTGAGTGAATAGGNCCCAGCGCCGATGGGGCGACTTGTGTTTGGATTGATGTCGTCCGCGANGGTTNCTGCATCTGGGCCGGAAACAAGAAAATTGATAAATTGATTGGTGACCTCGGTAATGTCGACTTTGAAAAACACTGAATATTTTTTGAAGCTGGCCATAGCCAATTCAACTACCGATGGATGGGTCTCCAACAACAAGTCACCCTGGCTGTCACGGCTGACGCTAAATAAAAATATTATTCTTCCTTTGGGCGTGAGATGAGCGCCGTTGAGAGAAGCGTCGGCGCCCAGTTGATTTAAATCACAGGTGACCTGGCCCTGTAAAAATTTTTCGCTGTCAGGTCCGCATAGCTTTATAAAGCCGCGATGATTAGTGCTGACAACGGTTTTATGGTGCAGCGCAGGATAGTCGATAGGTGATTCACCAAAAGATGTCACTACAGCNCTATTTTTNCTGTCTATTGCAATAGAATATGTCGGGAAAAGTTGTTGCCAGTCCATAGGTTTGAACGACCCTGTAGGTTTATGGGTGATTGTCTCTTATAATAGCGCTTTTACTTACTGAATAATAAATTATGAATAAAAATCGTCTAGTGTGGGCGAGTCGCCGCGGTATGTTAGAGCTCGATCTTATTCTCGCCCCCTTCGTGGAAAATGTCTATGATTCACTGACAGAGGATGATCAACTTCGCTTTGAAGTGTTGTTGGAGTGCGAAGATCAGACCCTGTTTATGTGGTTCATGCAGCGAGAGCAGCCAACCGATCCCAACATGCAAAGGATATTGCAGATAATCCGTGACAGTCGCCAAAAATTATCAAAGGTTTCTTCTTAAGCCATCTAGAGTACAGTTTTATGCGAGCCTCGGGCTGATGCTGACGGTTATTTTTTTGTTGGTGATTCTGCCAATATTATTGTGGCCAAAAACGATCGCCATCGCCGTTATTATAGTTTTATTGGTACGCGCTGTTTTTGTGTGGGGTAATGCCCAGAACCAGATATTACTGTTCAACCCTGAGACCGACTATTGGCAGCTGGATGGGGCTGAAGAATACCAGGAACTGCGTTTGAAACCCGATCAGTTTGTTACCGCAGGGCTGGTTATTATGTACTTTGAAACGCCTCAGGGATCAGTCATCAAACGCTTCATTACTCGCGATGTAGTTTGTAAGGCCGACCACCATCGATTGCGGGTGCTTTTGCTAGCTCGAAGTCACTAGACAGTTGTTAGCGAATTAAGCTTCATCTTGGTTAACAATCACATCTTGGCCCGCATAGTTAATCGGTACCATTATGGTGTCTCGAGCGATTGGCGATAGGTCTGGATAATCAAGTGTATAGTGCAGTCCACGACTTTCTTTACGTTGCATGGCGCAGCGTATGATTAACTCCGACACGGTGGCAAGATTACGTAACTCGAGTAGATCCCGGGTAACCTTGCAGTTACTGTAATATTCTTGGATCTCATTTTGTAACAATTTAATGCGATGTTGGGCTCTTTGAAGTCGTTTGTTGGTGCGAACAATACCAACATAATCCCACATAAAGCGTCGTAACTCGTCCCAGTTATGGGAGATAACTACGTCTTCATCAGAATGGCTGACTCGTGATTCGTCCCATTCAGGGATAAAGTCCGGCTGTGGGATTTGTGCTACATCTTGATTTATTTTTCGCGCCGCGTTCTGCGCATAAACTAAACATTCGAGTAGCGAATTACTGGCCATGCGATTAGCACCGTGTAATCCAGTAAAGGCGTTTTCCCCAATAGCATAAAGATTTAACAGGTCGGTTTGTCCATCGTGAGACACCATGATCCCACCGCAAGTGTAGTGGGCCGCCGGGACAACGGGAATTGGGTCAGTGGTTATATCAATACCAAAAGTTAAGCATTGTTCATAAACGGTTGGGAAGTGTTCGACAATAAAGTCCGCTGACTTATGGCTAATATCAAGATATAGGCAATCACTGCCCAGTCTTTTCATTTCATGGTCGATTGCCCGAGCGACTACGTCTCGGGGTGCAAGCTCCGCATCGGGATGGAAGTTACCCATAAAAGTACTACCATCAGGTAATCGCAATATGGCACCTTCACCACGCAGGGCTTCGGTAATAAGAAACGACTTAGCCTTGGGGTGATATAAACAGGTTGGATGAAATTGATTAAACTCTAGATTGGCGACTCGACAGCCTTTACGCCATGCCATAGCGATACCGTCACCGCTGGCGCCATCTGGATTGCTGGTGTAAAGGTAAGCTTTACTGGCACCACCTGAGGCGAGAATGACGCTCTTAGCATGAAATAGGGCAATAACAGAGGTTTTAATGTCTAATAAGTAAGCGCCAGTACAGCGAATTTTGCGCGAGTTCTTATCGGCTTGAGTGACTAAGTCGACCGCACAATGTTGTTCGAAAATATCAATGTTGTCCGCGGCAATAACTTGCTCTACTAGGGTGCCGGTAACCTCTTTACCGGTAGCGTCTGCGGTGTGAAGAATTCGCCGATGACTATGCCCCCCTTCTTGAGTGAGATGATAATTTTGTTGATCATTTTCTCGGGTAAAGGCAACCCCTTGCTCTATTAACCATCGCACTGCGTCAGGGCCATTTTCCACCACAGTACGCACAGAATCCTCATGGCATAGACCAGCACCGGCAATTAGCGTATCCGCGATATGGGCCTCGGCGCTGTCATTTTCATCAAAAACAGCGGCAATTCCGCCCTGAGCGAGCCACGATGCTCCGCCTTGCAGGGAAACTTTGCTGATCAGAGCGACCCGCAATTGTTTGTCTAGTTGCAGTGCGCTGGTTAGTCCGGCAGCACCACTACCAATAATAAGGACGTCATAAAGATAAGTTTGCTTCATTGCTATGTCACACAGGTAGGGTCGGTCATGATAATATAAGATTTTGATTCAAGCGAACTTAACAGCTCCTTGGTGGTCTCTAATTAGACGCTGGCTAAAGTTGCAGTAATGCTTGCTTCATTAATTTTACTGAAGAGTGACAGAAACGGATTACCGAATGGTCGAAAAAAAAGCGCAGCCTTCTGATGAGCAGTTGGTGGTAAGGGTACAGAAAGGCGACAAAAGAGCTTTTGACCTGTTAGTGTTGAAGTATCAACAAAAGGTGCACTCTATCGTCGGTAGATTTGTTCGCGATACTGACGAAGTGGCCGATGTGGTCCAGGAGTCTTTTATAAAGGCTTACCGTGCTATACCC
>JGI24538J26636_10000333_pt1 | contig 13997 bp, 1 predicted proteins | sample SouAtlMetagenome_FD_26636 | JGI IMG/M metagenome (IMG submission 26636) | reverse complement strand
GGTATCCTCCATAGCGACTTGGTTGATGCACGGGCCTTCCATACGTGGCCGGTGTTCTCGAAAGAAAGCCGCAATAGAGCTGGATTCCTCACCCCACTGAGTGATGTGGTTAAGCGTGAGGTCGGGGATGTCGCATTCCAGACGGAACGTAACGGTATGGAACTTCCAGTCCACCATCGCATCCGTGTCGTCGAGGTAATAGTTACCGATGAGGAAGGAGTCTGGTGGTGCGTTGTCGCATACACGTAGATACGGCATAGGAAGCGCCCTGCCTCCAGCATAGATAACACCGTGCAAATCTTCGTTGTACCCGATGTCGTTCTTGGTGTAGGAGTTGAACTTGAGCGTGGGGTCCTTTGCCCCTCGAGTGGTAAACCATCCCAAACTGAGAAGTTGGTTCGCCATACGTCTTCCGCAGATTGCATCTACTTCTGCTCCACTGTCCACCATTACCTTGATATTGTCGTCAGCCTCGATGTACAGTGCACGACGCCTTCTACCATCGGGACCAACGGCACAAGCGGCACCATGGTTGGCCGCGATCATACCGATATCGCATTCGATTTCGTTGACGTCGGACAAATGTTTTAAGACCGTTGTCATTTGGTCCATTTTGGCAGTGAGGGCAGAGATGTTATTGTTGTTCCACTTCGGCTTACCACCTGATGGCTTACCCTTGCCGTGTGCTCCGTCCTTACTGGGCATCGATTTCCGCCCGAAGCGATCACCGAATACGCGTCGTCGAGAGTTGTAGTCAGCTGAGATAGTTTCCATCTTCGCTCCTGGTGGGGGGTCCTTGTGATTACCCTTCAGATGACCGTGGCAATTGCATACTTCGCACACTTGTTCTGCGAAAGCCTTGCCATCGGCTCCAGGTACTGCCTGTCCATTCGCCGTCTTGGCTGGAGTTTTCATGGAGTAGTCCCAGGTTGCTTTATCCTGATGTGGACATCCACTGAGGCAATTCTTGGCCTCCCAATTTGACGTGTCACTGCCACCTCCTTTACCACCGCCACCGCCACCTTTGCCTCTGTCTCGGCCGCCCCCTCGGGGGGCCTTGGAGTCGTAGGTTTTGAGGGCTGCGATTTCTTGGGTCAGAGCACTGATGGTCTTGGATAGCTTAGTACCATCTTGGTGTGTAGCTTTCTTCATGTGCGACGTTTGGTACCGTGCCAATTTCTCAGCGAAATGATCGTACGTCCATTCCTGATGGCACGTGGGCCAGAAGTCACCGTTGACGGTAATGTGGTCGATGAAGTGTTGAGGAAGAGCTGACACCCAGAATTTGATGTATCCATGCTGTCCCTCCGATTCTCGCCAGATTCCCGTCACAAAGAGATCTTCATCGTCGACGAAGGTCATGGTGGTAGGGTTCTCCAGACACTGGACGCGGTAGGCTTCTCTCATAACTTGTACCACCTCCATACGGTACAGACCGAACTGTTCCCAGAGGTGGGCGGGAGTGAATTCTTTCACCTTAGACTTGAACTGAAGTCGCTTCGCATCCAGACGCGGCCATGCTTCTTTGTGGTCCTTCGCCATTTCAGAGGGGCGGTAACCCACGAGTTCATTCAAGAAGACCTCGAAAGCGGGACCGTAGTCCGGTTCGTGGACGACGGGGATATCACCATAAGGATCCGCCTTCTTCTGGGCAAGATAGGCTGCATACCGATCGTTCTGAGGTTTAGCTGCAGCCATCGCAGCCTTGACCTTGGTCGTCTGAATAGCGGCACGCCAACGTTCCTCGTAGTTGGTGTACAGACCGGGAGCAACGTTCTTGGGCTGAGTATCCTTCTCATTCTGAGCACAATGTTTTCCAACAATTTGCCGCAATTTCTTCAATCCGAAGAGAGCGGGAGGACACATCTGACGAAGCGTGGCGTTCCAAATACGCTGGCTTCTAATGCCTTCACCGTTGGCATTCTTCCCTAACAATGGCATGTCTTCCAATAGCTCCTGCAACTGTTCTTTGGTGGCTTTTGAGGTATAGTAAGCCCCATCTTTCGCCGTCTTCTGCTTGGTCGTTTCTTGCATACCCCGCAGCAGCTGCGCGAACTGTTCAGATTGTTCAGCTTGACTCTTCGCCTGCTGCAGGGCCATCGACTGACTCTGCTGCAACTGAGACTGCATCATGGACATGACTGATTGATCTCCTGTTCCAGTACTGAGCTCGGATGAACTCATACCAGGCGGACCTTGACTGTNGCCGCAACCTTGGCCGCAACCTTGGCCGTGAACATGCGCGTAATGCTTACCCTCGGACATGCCACTGGGCATACCGAACGGCCTGGGAGGACTACTATCGGTAGCCTGGGCCGTGTACGACGGGTGACGGAACATGTCCGAATGGTCACCCTTCAGGTGACCGTGGTGTTGGAACATGTTCGCAGCCGCTACGGGCATACCGTAAGGCTTGGGGTTCATAGTGTAACCCATGAAGTCTTCTGGATCACCCTCTCGGGGTGGAAGGAGGCGCTGCTGAGTGGCAGCCTGGTACTGTCGTCCTCCATGAGTGGGGTTACCTCTGGTCACGTCTTCGTAGCCAGACATATGCGTCGTCGTTGCCGTTGACGCATTGGGGATGGTAGTGGCCATAGAACCCCTGTACCGAGATTCCGTTTCCTCCTCCATCCGTTTCTGAAACTCGGCCAGTTCTGCCGCTTCCAGCTGCTTGCGAGGTGATACTTCAATCTCGTACAGTTTCATGTTTTCCGGAGTGTCAATTGTTGCCACTCTGGCCGCCGCTCTGTCGCTAGCCGACTTCGCAGCTTTGACGTCACGGTATAACTCTCGAGCCCGCTGCAATTCGTGCAAGTGCAACGGNTCCCCTGAATAATCGAGCGACCCTTGTAGTTGGTCTTCATGGAATGGTCCATGTTGCTCGTNGAAGGATGAAGCTTTGTCGACCGCCTGCTGGTAGTCGAGGAACTTCTTCGCTTGCAGCTTGTTTGCGCTGAAGCGGTCGTGACAGAACTTGTTACGAGTAGTCCGCAGAGAATGTGACTGCATCTCCTTTCGATATGAAGCTTCAATCTTGGCGCGTCTAGCGTCCTCCTCCTCTTTGGTGGCGAGACTGTTCCGTAAGGCTTGGTCGTGTCTGGCGAGTTGATCCGCCTCATGTTGCAACGTCGTTGACAACAAGTCGTTGAGGGTAGAAGCCCTGTCGCGCAGCTGGGACTCTTCAATCCTGATACGCTCGCACTGGTCAGCATCCTCCGGGGTGTCAGGGATTCCTGGCGGGATCAGCTTAGCCAGCGCATCCGCCTGGTGGGTCACAGCTGCTATCTGTGATTGCAAGCCATCGACCATCCTAGAACGATTCCAATGCTGGCGCTCCTTTTCGTCGTGCGCCATGCGATTGTCAATACGTTGGCGCTCTCTAATCTTCCGATCAAGGTCTCTGTCTTCGTGCATCGCACGTTCTGACCTCGACTCTTCCCCGAACCTTAGTGCAGTCCGAGCTCCGATGCCATCAACGCCGCTAGGGCTGCGCTGACGAAAAACTTCTTCCGGATTGTCGTAATCCATAACAAAGTCGCGGTCTGGTTGCTGCAATGCTGCAGTCTTTTGTGCCGCTGCTGGGGGGACTTCACCTAATGGAGAAGGTGTCCTGGACCTCTTGGCAGCGGGTGGGGGCGTAGTATTAGGGCCTTCGCCCGATCTTGGTCGAAGTAAGCCTTGAACGCTTACGTCAACATTTTCACTTTTGACAGCAATTGGCATACTAGCGTCATTCACGTTGGATATACCGATGCCGCCAGCGCCAGAATGCGTTACTGCTTGCTGAAGCACATCGTCGCCATCCTGGTTGCCGTCGGCAGATTCAACATCGTCTTCAGTACCCCAGTCGTTAGCATCAACCGGATCGTCCGGTAAGGCTTTGGGTAAGTTGAAGTTGATATCATCTTTTTCTTCTCCCTCAGGCTCCGTAGCACCGAANCGTACACGATTACTTGCGCGCGTTTGATCAGGACTAGGAGATGGACGTGCGTACGGTTGCGCAGCCTCAGCGTAGGATTTCCGGGAAGACGTAGGACTTTTATTGAGATCTCCATACGTAGGACCTTGCGCACTGCGCGTAGAGCTTGGGCCAGCATCGCTGGCATGTTGTTGACGAAGGCTTTCAGCCTCCTGGTTCACCCGCGACCTCATGGCAGCACGTGTTGTTCTGGCAGCCGCCGCGGCTGCACGTATTCCCGGGGAAAGGCTTCGACCTTTCGCATTAGCAATAGATTTGGTCTCTGCGCGCGCTTCTGCGCGCAGTGTACCTCTGGACGCATCACCACCTTGCTCTTGAAGGTCGTCGTCGTCGTCCAGGTTGTCAAAGATATTCTTCGATGGTTCCATGGTATAGTTGTTTGTTGTTTTCAGATCCTTTTATCTTCACTTAAGCGTTTTGATGTTCCTCGGTAGTTGCGAGTAACGATTCACCAAATGATACGGAGGCGGAGTAGGCGCAGGAGAGGTCGACTTCCACTGCTACTAGCTCGGTCTACGTGACGATCCAGGATATTTAGATTGTGTGCGCTTATATCCAGAACAACAGGACAACACGTAATATACCGATCTTTCTACACACAACACTTGGAAATGCGAGAATAAGATGAGTTCTATCTAGGACGTCCTACTTAACTAAGAGTAGGGGTATACTACTAAACGCGGGTCACATAGCGTAGCGGGTGTTTTAGGGTCGCATGGCGACGGGGCCTCGGCTCGCATAACAGCGGGCCTTGGTGACTTGGGTAACCGGACTTACGGGCCGTTACATTCGCCTCTTTGGTTCTTGACACGTGATATCATGTCGAAACCATTCCTCGTCTCCACGTCACTGAGATCTGAGCCAATCGGCGGAGATCTGCTCTTTGTTTTAGTCGCGCTGGTGGATCGGCTTGTACTTCTTGATGATTGTAGCCTTGGTCTTGTTTAGAGTCCATCCAGACTTGGTCTTGCGAATGTCGCCATCGGCGACGATGCGTTGATAGAAAGCGTCTATCGTCAGAGTATCAATGTAGGGTCGGAAACCTTCAGCCATCTGGCTATTGGTTAACTTGTCAGCGTAGATCTCTTCGTATTCTTCAGCCGCACCTTCGCTGAACACGTTGGCTGAGACTGAGTTTTTGAACCATGCAAGTCGCAGATTCGTTAGCGGCTCTTTGGTCTTTTCTTTTCCTTTCTTCTTGTTGAGGTAATGTATTCTTACACTACCGTGGCTGTAGGAGAGCACTTGTACGATGAAGTTTTGTCTTCCATACGGCAACATCAGAAAGTCTCCCACCTTGGGTTCCAAGGTCGAGATGGCGTCGTTGACGGAGTCGTTCTTGGTCTGCTTTTCGTGGGCTTCTTTAGAGATGTAAGGACACAGCTCTCGCACATGATGGCGGGTGGCAGCGGCATCGATGGACTCCAAATGCTTCAGATCGTAGACGTCGGGATTTCGTGGGTGGATGCCCACTATTTCAAAGGGTCCTGTGGTGGTGTAGGCAAGCTTGCCATACAGTCCACGCTTGGTGTTGCCGGTCCAACGCAATACGAGATCTCCTACTGAGTACTTGTACTCATAGTGTACCTTATCCATACGGACGCGGGTGCTTCGTTTTACTTCCAGCCTGGCGAGGCCGACGGCGATCTGCACGTCGGCCATTCTTTCTCGCAACATACGGATGTACTCCTTGGAGCTCATCTTCTCCTTCTCCATCGTGAAGTCGGGGTTGTCGGTTGCGGCTACAGAATTTGGGTCTGCCGGTTTACGGCCATAAAGCATCTCGAAGGGACTGATGTTAGTGCCGTCGATAGCATGAGTGTTGATACAATAAGTAGCGTACGGAAGAGCTTCCTCGAAGTCCTTGCCGTACTTGTGCAACATAGTTTTGAAGATAGCACCAAGCGTACGGTGCGTACGTTCACATTGCGAATTGCCTTGCGGATGGTACGGCGAAGTCTTCAGATGTCGCACTTGGAATTGGGACACCAGCTCAGAATACAGCGTATTGAGAAACTCGGTACCACGATCGCTGAGGCAGGCCACAGGGCAGACGCATGGTCCGCCGATAATGACATGTTCGTGGAAAGCTTTCGCTATCGTAGCCGCTTCTTTGTTAGGGAGAGCGACACAGATATTCCAATTGGTGTGGGCGTCGATAACGTGCATGACGTAACGGTTGCCATTTGCCGAGGTGAGAAAGGGGCCGACCAGGTCGATGCCCACCAATTCGAACGGCTGCAGGTAGATGGTACTTTTGAGTTTGCCAGCATGCTTTCGCTTGACGGCTTTTGCGCGGCTACAGGCTGCACAATCACGTATGTGTTTATCTACTGCTTGTCGCATTCCAGGGAAGAAGACTCTCTCCTGCATTGCGATACGGGTCTTGTGCTGACCAAGGTGGCATCCGTAGCCACTATCATGGTAAGCTTCGAGGGCTTTAGGAATCAGCGCCTCTGGTAACACTACTGCGTTGGTAAGCCATTCGTCGTTGAGGATGTCTCTATAAAAGAGGGCTCCGTTCTGCTCTTGGATGAAGTCGGCGTGACGACGGTACTCTGAGGGCACTTCGGACAGCTTTCGTTCTTTGGGATTGGAGCGGACATACTTGCTGACGGCTTGCAGCTTGGGGTCACTTAACTGCGCAGCCTTGATCTCATCGAGAGTGGGCATCACAGCATGAGCCAGGAGAGCACTCACAAAGTGTTCGGTTGGCATTTTAGCTTCAGGATTCACCCGAAATCGTCGCCTGGCATCGAACAGACGCTGGACGGTGCCGTAGATGGAAGCCATAATAGTGCCACACGTGGCTCTACCAATGCATCGTTGCGCCAACGGCCGTGGCGTGTCGATAAGCTGGTCAATAGCTGCTTCACTGAAACTTAGGTTCCTCATCTGCTCGACTTGCACCAAGCCCCGAGGTCCTTCCGAGTCGAGAACATACTGNCCACCGTTCTCTCCGGTGAAACGATCGTAATCTTCTGTAAACTCAGGTAGTGGATGGTCGACTGCCGAGTACACATTCCGGCATTCCCCTCCACCTTGAATAAATCCCACTCTGCTGGGAGAGAATTCACTCACTTCAGACGTTTCCACTGCCTGATACCCTTTACGTCGAACCGTTGGGTCAACTGTGTGAGGGTGCTGTAAAAATTTACAGCCTTGAAATTTCGAATACGGCTCTGGCCATACGAAATCGATCTGTCCAAGCTTGTGGGCCAGACAGACGTGCCTGGTTTGGGCTGTGCCTCCTCCATATTCACTTGCACGCATCACGCGTGACTCTACGATGAAGCCACGGTCGTGTAGTTGAGATTCGAACTGGACGATGGGGCTGGCATTGTTAATCATACCGGCTTTCAGCACATCGACTGGGCCTAATATGACGACCATTTTGGGTCCTGCCTGCTCCACTAACGTCATCACATCCTTGGAGTGGACGAAACGACCATCCAGGTGTACGGTAAGTACGTCGGGATTACGAAGGGGGGTAGGTTCTTGTTTCCTTAGTTGGGCCAGCATCGCTGGTACGTCGTCGAAATGCTCCTGATCGCCTCTTTGGTTGGAGATGGGGCGCGTTTCGTCGTCGGGGTTGCAATCAGCTACCAGTTTCCAGTCTTCACTGTGCTCCAAGATCATTTCATCCACTCCTATGCCGGTGCCTACTGATACCACGGTCTGTTTGGCCATGGATACTGGCAGGTGTGTTGGCAACTTGGGCTTGAAGATCGAAGTAGGGGCACTCGGCAAGGGCTGTCGAGATGTCATCTGGGACAGAGATGCCACTTTGGCAGCTCGAAACTTGGCGGGGTCGCCGTGGGTAGTCTTGACGCGTCGCGGTACCTCCGGTGTTAAGGGTAGTACGGCTGTCGGGGTAGCATTCCCAGTGGTGGCACTGGGGGCACGTGCGGTACGCTTGTTATCGCGAGCCGGCTTGAGTTCTGTGGTACGGTTGTACATGGATTTGTCGCTGTTCAAGGCCTTCACCCAGTCCCAATTTGGGCGGGCGTTGCCCCACAGCTTCTCGTTGCATACTGGGCAGGCGTTGAACCACTTTCCAGTACGACTGAGGCAACATCCACACGTACGGGGACAGCTGCCGTCATTGGCATGCTCGGTTTCATTCCAGAGCTCACTGTGCCAGTGAGTTGGTTCCTTGTATTCGGATGATAACAGGGAGTGACGATCCCATTCGGTGACACTCACAGATTTGCTGCAGACTTTGAACCTTCGAGGTAGGCAACTTCCACAGTAAAGTTTGTTATCGGGACATAACCGAAATTGCGGGTCAGTCCCAGGGCAGATTGGGGGTTTGGATTGTCCCTTCGCACTGCAGTGGTAGGTATTTCGGGCACCTTCACGTGGTTGTCTGGCTCGTACCGCGTTGACATCGCCAGAGGTCAGTCCCATTGGCATACGCTGGTATTCGAAACCAGACGAAGTGTCCAGCGAGGTCTTGGTACCGTACTGAAACCCTGCCTTCTGCGCCGAGGCGGTAGTAGAGAGGCCTGAGATTCCGAAATGCTTGGCTACTCCTTTAATGGATTTCTCCACTCCGTTGATCATACGGCCGCTGGCTGGATTGGCCACGATATCGGTACCACAATCGGTGTCGATACCACGGTCAGGGTCATCTGGGTCGTTGGGGTCGGCAGGTAATGCTGCCCTACTTGCCCAGTCGACTTCCGCCATGCGCGAACCCTTGGTCCACTGGAAGCTCATCTGGTAATCCGAGAGGATCATGGCATAGTTCCACAGGCGTCGGTTAGTGCCCTGGTACTTGTGCAGCCATTGCAGCGAGCTGTTGTCATTCATGACGGTAAATGGTTTGGTGATCAGGTAGCACCGTAACTTTTGTGCCGCCCAGCAGATTGCTCCCGCTTCCAAGTCTCGACTTGGGCGGTTGCTTTCTGTATCGTTTAGTTGTTTACTCAGCCACACCACCGGTCTGAACAGCCGGCCATGTTTCTGGGTCAATACGGCACCGTAGCCTGCAGCCGAACTGTCGACACGGAGGTAGCAATGCTTCGACCAATTAAACGGGGCCAGACAGTTGTCTGAGGCAATGCACGAGAGAAGGTATTGGTATTCTTTTTCACATGCTTCGGTCCATTCCCATTTCGCACCCTTACGCAGTGTTGCGGTCAGGTTGATTGAGTTGGGTCCGAATCCAGGAACGAAGGCACGCAGGTATCCACACATGCCCAGGAATCGTCTGACTCCAGCAGGGTCCTTGGGGCGGGGAGCTTCCCAGCATGCCTTGACCTTGTTGGGGTCGATTGAGATGCCACACTTGGCACTCAGTTTCATTCCAAGGTACGTTAGCTCAGTACGCCCGACATAGGACTTATCTGCTCTAACTACCAGGTGATGTTTTGCCATGGTGGACATTACGAAGTCGACGACCTCGAGGTGGTCCTCCACGGAAGAATAGGCTAGGACGTCGTCTAGATACACCAGAACGACGGAGCCAAGTGCGCATGGATAGTGCACTCCTCCTATGGTGACGGGTACTCGCCAGATGTCCATGAATTCGTGGCTCAGAGCCTGGGGCGCTAGTGAGAGACCCATCGGGACTCGTAGGTATTCGAATAGACCTCGAGAACCGCCCCAGAAGGTGGTCTTGGGTGTATCCTTAGGTTTGACTTTGAGTGAATAGAAAGCTTCACTGATGTCCCAGCAACTGAAGAGCTTTGCTTCGCCGATATTGTCGAACAATTCTTGAGCAGTGACACCGGTGTAGGCTAACTTCCGAATCTTACGATTCAAGGCTCGGTAATCTTGCACAACCCGCATCCGCTGCGAGCCGTCAGAGTTCTTCTGGCCGACTTTCGGAACCAGAATGGTAGTGGTGGCATAGCTGGCATACTTGGTGGGCTGAATAATGCCTCGTTCCAGTAACTCGTCCAGGTACTTATCAAGTACTGCCTGCTTCTCAGGACTTAGCCTCCATTGTCTTTGCATGACAGGGGCATCATCGATCAAGTTGATGGCTATTTCGATGACCTTGCCGTCTCGGTCAACCATGGCTGGCTTCTTGCCAGTGGTGTCGAAGAGCTTGGCGACTTTACCGAGCACTTTCATAAGCGGTTTCTTAACCGATACGCACCAAGGGGAGTCGTCGCATGTCATTTGGTCCCAGATGGAGCTGCTTTGGTCAGCAGCATGGGTCCCTCGTACTGCTCCAACGTCGCAAATACCCCAGTCGTCGCAGTTCTCGGTAGGTTGTACCTTAATCCCGATGGCTGTGATAAAACGGTCGAAGGTTTGTGAGTGACTTTCCTCTTGACGTTTAGCCTCTCCAGCATACTGCAGCCCACGGGTGGACATAGCATGGTCAAAGACGGCATGAACCCGACTAGTCTGTAGGTCACTGGCCGACGGGTCGAGGCCGGTAACTTCCCACTTGGGAGTCCATCCAGTATTGGACGCAACTTTTACTTCGGTCTCGTCAGGGTCAGCGTGTTTGTTGTCCTGGTGCCAGGCTCGCACCGAGCTGACAGCCTGTTGCAACACCTCCTCACTCTTGGAAGGAGAATAGCTTTGGGTAGCCCAGCTCACGGACCCGTTGGCGTCTCCGCCCTCAGGTTCTTTACTCATGATAGGGATGGTGTAGCTTCGTGTCTCGGTGTCCACGTACTCGGTGTCGGTGGCACTGATACGAAGGGACTTGTACGGTATCTGGGTCGTCTCCACCACACTGATGTTATGGCCGGATTTGTCCCAGTTGGCTTGGTACTGGTACCTACGTTGGTGGTCCCTGCCATAGATAACCTCGCTCGCCGTATTGGAGGGCAGCAAGTCTTCGTCCAGCCCATGCTGGTGCAGGTCCCAGTGCTGATCGGTACTGGTGATGCCTGCAGTGGCCAATAAGGCAGCACATGACAGGACTTTCGCATTCAGCGATAAGGCCTTGGCTCCCTTGCCAACGGCCTTGATACTTGGGCCTATCTGGGGCAACTGTTCAACAGCCCCCACCATGCCCACGGTAATCATTGCCAGCATTGCCGAACTCCAACTTGTGCCTATCTCGCGATCTGACTTGACCGCTTTATTAGGCTTCAGTGGATTCAGGCTGCTGGGCCTCGCATCGATATCGCTATCAATGTTCACTTCAATCTTGGTTGCTCCATCGGAGCCCACGCCCGCACCTTTGACATTTGATACGGATTTGGTTGGGATGCTGCCGGTACGATCGGGTACTCGGCTGCTACTCGTGCTATCCTCAGCACCACTACGAAAATTTTCTGGGCCGGAAACTTTGACGGCGGCCAGCATAGGTGTAAGCTGGTCGTCGATTTCATCCTCGGACACCAAGCCAGGTGGTCCACCTGACACATTGCATGGATATGGTATGGCACCTCTGGAGGAACAGCGGTCCTTGATCGCTGCCACCGACTTCATGTTCCTGTACGAAAACTCCGAACGGAAACGTTGCCGACGGTTGTCATCCAGTTGTAACTCAGGGCAATCGTCGTCCGATTCTTCAGATCCCTCTTCCTGCTGCAAGCAAGAGAAGATGTTGTTGGGACGTGAGTCAATATCCACTAAGGGCGGCAATTTCTCGTCGTCGAAATGGATAGGGTTGGTCCAAGCTTCTCGTTGAGGAATAACTTGGTCACCCAGTTGCGGCACGAAACCTTGCTTTATGCCATAAACAGCCCAGCCTTCAATTCCGGCTGCGCTTTCTTTGACCGCATCCTCGTCGACGGGGGTGTCATCTCCAGCCTCTTGTCTAAAAGCCCGGAGAGCTGCCACTGCGGCTCCCATTATGGTATCCTCCATAGCGACTTGGTTGATGCACGGGCCTTCCATACGTGGCCGGTGTTCTCGAAAGAAAGCCGCAATAGAGCTGGATTCCTCACCCCACTGAGTGATGTGGTTAAGCGTGAGGTCGGGGATGTCGCATTCCAGACGGAACGTAACGGTATGGAACTTCCAGTCCACCATCGCATCCGTGTCGTCGAGGTAATAGTTACCGATGAGGAAGGAGTCTGGTGGTGCGTTGTCGCATACACGTAGATACGGCATAGGAAGCGCCCTGCCTCCAGCATAGATAACACCGTGCAAATCTTCGTTGTACCCGATGTCGTTCTTGGTGTAGGAGTTGAACTTGAGCGTGGGGTCCTTTGCCCCTCGAGTGGTAAACCATCCCAAACTGAGAAGTTGGTTCGCCATACGTCTTCCGCAGATTGCATCTACTTCTGCTCCACTGTCCACCATTACCTTGATATTGTCGTCAGCCTCGATGTACAGTGCACGACGCCTTCTACCATCGGGACCAACGGCACAAGCGGCACCATGGTTGGCCGCGATCATACCGATATCGCATTCGATTTCGTTGACGTCGGACAAATGTTTTAAGACCGTTGTCATTTGGTCCATTTTGGCAGTGAGGGCAGAGATGTTATTGTTGTTCCACTTCGGCTTACCACCTGATGGCTTACCCTTGCCGTGTGCTCCGTCCTTACTGGGCATCGATTTCCGCCCGAAGCGATCACCGAATACGCGTCGTCGAGAGTTGTAGTCAGCTGAGATAGTTTCCATCTTCGCTCCTGGTGGGGGGTCCTTGTGATTACCCTTCAGATGACCGTGGCAATTGCATACTTCGCACACTTGTTCTGCGAAAGCCTTGCCATCGGCTCCAGGTACTGCCTGTCCATTCGCCGTCTTGGCTGGAGTTTTCATGGAGTAGTCCCAGGTTGCTTTATCCTGATGTGGACATCCACTGAGGCAATTCTTGGCCTCCCAATTTGACGTGTCACTGCCACCTCCTTTACCACCGCCACCGCCACCTTTGCCTCTGTCTCGGCCGCCCCCTCGGGGGGCCTTGGAGTCGTAGGTTTTGAGGGCTGCGATTTCTTGGGTCAGAGCACTGATGGTCTTGGATAGCTTAGTACCATCTTGGTGTGTAGCTTTCTTCATGTGCGACGTTTGGTACCGTGCCAATTTCTCAGCGAAATGATCGTACGTCCATTCCTGATGGCACGTGGGCCAGAAGTCACCGTTGACGGTAATGTGGTCGATGAAGTGTTGAGGAAGAGCTGACACCCAGAATTTGATGTATCCATGCTGTCCCTCCGATTCTCGCCAGATTCCCGTCACAAAGAGATCTTCATCGTCGACGAAGGTCATGGTGGTAGGGTTCTCCAGACACTGGACGCGGTAGGCTTCTCTCATAACTTGTACCACCTCCATACGGTACAGACCGAACTGTTCCCAGAGGTGGGCGGGAGTGAATTCTTTCACCTTAGACTTGAACTGAAGTCGCTTCGCATCCAGACGCGGCCATGCTTCTTTGTGGTCCTTCGCCATTTCAGAGGGGCGGTAACCCACGAGTTCATTCAAGAAGACCTCGAAAGCGGGACCGTAGTCCGGTTCGTGGACGACGGGGATATCACCATAAGGATCCGCCTTCTTCTGGGCAAGATAGGCTGCATACCGATCGTTCTGAGGTTTAGCTGCAGCCATCGCAGCCTTGACCTTGGTCGTCTGAATAGCGGCACGCCAACGTTCCTCGTAGTTGGTGTACAGACCGGGAGCAACGTTCTTGGGCTGAGTATCCTTCTCATTCTGAGCACAATGTTTTCCAACAATTTGCCGCAATTTCTTCAATCCGAAGAGAGCGGGAGGACACATCTGACGAAGCGTGGCGTTCCAAATACGCTGGCTTCTAATGCCTTCACCGTTGGCATTCTTCCCTAACAATGGCATGTCTTCCAATAGCTCCTGCAACTGTTCTTTGGTGGCTTTTGAGGTATAGTAAGCCCCATCTTTCGCCGTCTTCTGCTTGGTCGTTTCTTGCATACCCCGCAGCAGCTGTGCGAACTGTTCAGATTGTTCAGCTTGACTCTTCGCCTGCTGCAGGGCCATCGACTGACTCTGCTGCAACTGAGACTGCATCATGGACATGACTGATTGATCTCCTGTTCCAGTACTGAGCTCGGATGAACTCATACCAGGCGGACCTTGACTGTAGCCGCAACCTTGGCCGCAACCTTGGCCGTGAACATGCGCG
>JGI24538J26636_10000331_pt1 | contig 14014 bp, 12 predicted proteins | sample SouAtlMetagenome_FD_26636 | JGI IMG/M metagenome (IMG submission 26636) | reverse complement strand
AAAAACAATAAAATATATTTTATTGTTTTTTTTCGTGAGAAACTTTTATAACGATTTTGATAGAATTTGTTTTTATAAAACTTTTAAAAAAAATTGATTTCGATTTGAGAATTTTAAGTAAAGAATAAATAAGCACGAATATACGCAAGAATGAATACTCAACTAACTCCATTGAGACGTCGCCAAAGAAAACAAGAACTTTTCAAAGACATATTTCGAATCAAGACAGGTCATAGGAGTTTGATATTTACGTATAAGATGCAGGCGAGGTTTGATTTGTTGTTCGCGACACTTAACTGTTTTCGCGAATATAATTTCAGAATGCGAGAAGTTATTGATTTTGAATATTATTCCAGATGTCGATTTCGACAAGCAAACTATATGCCTTTAGAGATTATGTTTTCGGAAAATACTCAAATTTATGACCTTAATGATATTCAATTGTTTCCACACCCATTTATTCAAAGTTTTGAGAATGAGAAACAATGGGACGAGTCTAACTGTTACCCGATCAAAGACCGCCCTGAATTATATATAATGATTAAAGACTTTCTTAAATTATGTGAATTTTTTAAAGAAGATAATAGATATGTAGATAAAATAAGGTTTTGTAAAAAAAGTAAAAGTATTTTTGAAGGATATAATAACCTTCTTTCAATTCTTTTTGATAAGTGGGGAGGTTGCGGTCGCCTTAGTAATATTGAAGATCAATTTAAAAAATATAGTACGTTTACCCAAGAAGTATGTGATGAATTAATTGAACATAATGAATGGGAAACGGTTAGGTTTCGCGATGGAGAGCACGGTTATGTTTATGATAGATTTCAGTGTACGGCGTACCATTATGACCGGAGATCTCCTTGCAGTAGCAATTGTCATTGTGACAGATGTGATCCCGATTTCTATTCAGATGAAGATGAAGATGATCCAAATTACATATGTAGCAAATGGTCAGTTTTCTACGATGCAGAATGATTACGCACCAAAATGTTAATATTTCTATCAAATCTCTTAGTAAATTAGATAAAAAGTAAAAAATAAGTTAAAATATAGTATTTTTTTTATTTTTTTTTATTTATAGTTATCCTATATGCATATATTAATTTTTTTTATAGATTATTTTTAAAAATATTAAAATAGTAGTGTTTTACGCTATATAATACGTTTTAAAGACCTATATGGTGTACAGTATATAAGAATATGATTACGCAAGTAAGACCTCGATGGTCTAATGGGTTTTACGTAAATCAATTATTATACCGCAGAATCTACTTCTTCTTCTTTAGATTTAAGTACTTCGCGAGTACAGTGCATACAACATATATCGACTTGACTACAGCGACTATGTAACAGATATTGAAGAAAAGGAGTTAATAACATATTTGCTATAACAACATATAGAGTTGTATCTCCGGTTGTTGTCATTTATATTAAGTTAAGATTTAAATTTTTCATTATTAAATTTAATTTTAATTCTAATTCATTTACTTTNTTTTCTAAATATTTATTTTTCTTTATTAACGATTGAANCCCNGCATANGCNCCAGGAATTAATTTCTCTGGTTTAATACTTTTACAATCATTTCTCTTTTCACCGATAACAACCAATCTAATAAATTCATCATCAAACAGATATTCAAAACTATTTTCAGTTAATGGTTTATTTTGTATCGTCAAGAACGTACCATCTGATTTATAAGCATAATAATAATATTCTTTAGTTAAATCTAATATATAATTTGAAACTGTAATAATTTTATCTTTTAAAACATAATCTAATTGAATTTGGTCTATTTCATCAAAAGGCATATTATATGAACCAACAACTACAAATCCTTCAAAATACGATTTATTTTGTAAACTATCGGCAATAAATCCTACGGTATTTTCATCAGATTTGAATTTTGGGTCTTTGAAATTATATGTTGTTAATTCTAAATTTTCTATTTGGTTTAATAATTCATCATTATTTATTGGTATAAAATTTGTTTTAATTCTTCTATCCGAAGTACATATACATCTAAATATTCTACAATCTCTACTAGAATTTTGCCCATAATAATTCAAATACATATCTCCAGAATTTGATCCATCAATATGGAAATTACCCGAATTCGCTAGTTGAGCATCATTGCTTAAAACCGTTGATGTCCACCCTCCGAGATGGATTCCATAATTGTAACTCGCGTTTCGACCAACTGTTATTTTTGGGTTATTTGTCAACCCCGCACTTACACCTACATTGGCACGAGCCCCGCAGAATATTTCTTTACATACTACAGCTTCGCCCTGTGGAGCAAATTTACCACCAGGTTCCCAATCAACTGTCCCACCTTGTTCACAATTTAACCAAAGCGGTTTATTACTACTTCCTTCTAAAACATAACCGACTGTCGCAGTATGATGCATTGTTCCTTTTTTCATAAATGAGTGAGTCATAGAAGTTGTATCTAATGCTAAATTTTGTTTAATCCCACAATGAAATCCAGCCGATATAGTTGATGCATAATTATTACTAATTATTAATGGAGTATCCCGATTTGACAAAATTGAAGTATATGGACCACTACCTGCTGAGTTACCTTGAGAACCAGTGGAGGGATTTCCAATCCTTACATTATTATTATATGTATAAGATAAAATTAAGTCACCAGTAGCACTATTATTATCAATATGAAAATTACCTGATGCATTACCTCCTCCGCCAAAAAGTGCTTTACTAACTATTAAATTACTTGCCATATAAACATTTTTATTTCCACCATTTATAGACATACATAGTTCTTCATTACTATTTTCAAAGATAAATCCGTGAATAACACTGGCGGCTACTCTAAACCGTATAGCGTGTTGGTTCAGTTGACCATAACCGGCTACAGCAGTAGAATTACTAAAGCTTCTATTAGCTCCGGGTCTCGACATATAAATTGCCCAATTTGTATCTTCAATTTTCCACATAGCAATTCCATTCGTTCCTCCAGGTGATTCTATTGAATTCATTATTTCTAATTTTGCACCGCCCGTATTCGATAATTTTCCAGAAACTGTTAAATTATTTGAAAATTCAGCATTTCCATCTCCCTTTAATCGTAAAACTTCAGTTTGTGTGAAACCAGTTGTCCCATTATGTACTAAAAATTTCATATAAGCATTTTGACTACCAGCACATAAATATTCAATTGTGCTGAATCTAGCGGTGTCAGCTCTCATAAAGTGAACTTTTCCTAGCCCTCCAGATAATGCGTCCATATTTGCTCTTAACTGAATATCTCCGCTTCCCCCGGATTGTAAATTTAAATTGGTATTAATTTCACTTTCTATAGAATTTGCTGTAATAGGTCCAGAAAATTCAGCACTCATATTACTATTTAATTTCAAAACCTCTCGAGTTAAAGTATTATTTCCACCTTCATAATGCACTAAAAACTTTATATAGGCACTATTGCCGTTATTACTATACTCAATTGTATTAAAGCGAATAGAGTCAGAATCGCCTCTTGATAAATGAATTTTACCAATACCACTAAAATTTGGATTCGCTATTAATAAGATATTTCCAGTTCCTTTACTTTCTAATTTTAAATCTGTATTAGTTTCACTTTCTATCGAGTTTACATCCTCTAGAGTCGTGTCTAAATTTATAGCATTATTTGTACCTATTGTTATATTTCTTCCATTGGTATATGTTGTATCTGAATTAATAATTGCTGTACCATTTATTCTATATAAACCAGTAATATTACAATCTCCAGCTATATTTAATTTATAAGTAGCGTGTGGTGCGGTTCCTAGACCCATATTACCAGAGCTCGCTTTGATATGAGCTCGTAATTCTTGATTATTAGTTCCTCCAGCATATATNCGTACATCTGGATTCGTTCCCAAACTAGCATAATTTATATATAATCCATCTTGAAAATTTGTATCACTTGATACATTTTTAAGTATTCTACAATTATATTCCCCGCCAAAACCAAGATCTTGAATCATTGTATCGCCATTTAATTTATATTTTTTACCCGAACCTATATCTATATCTCCCACAAATGTAGAATTTTGAGATGTATCAATTGTTAAAGCAGTCGTATTGTTACTCATTAATATTAAACTTGTCTTTGAAAGAATTTGACCTGTATCATTAAATAAAATTCGTAAATCATAATCATCAGTAAAAGGTTTTTTCAAATCAATAAAAGCACCAGATGGTCCACCCATTTCTAAAGTGGCAAATCCTGAAGTAGCAGATATATTACAATTCGTTAAGATATCGGGAGTTGTTAATGTGATGCCAGTCAAAGTTGAATCAACGTTTAATGTGTTTCCAGAAAAGCTCAAATTAGAACCAGGGGTGATTGTTGCTTGCTTACCGGTTATAGCATCAGCATTTGCTTGTCCGGAAGCTCCGTCATATGCAGTCCCAGCTGTTGTGCCAATAACTAAACTTGCAGATATTTCTACATATGAACTACCTCCCCACCTATATGCTTTATGATTATCTAGAGTAACATATATTTTACTACTATCTCCGGTTGTTGGTAAAGCAGCGAAATTTGCCACCTCTAAAATATCGGAAACAGAGCCCGGTAAATACTGATTAGGAATAATATTATTTGAATTCAATGGGCATAACCCGGCTCTTAGTTGATTAGATAAGTTCAAACCAGTAATAGTTTTTAAAGCATTTGAACTGTTACTTGCTAAAAATGTATCAGCATTATCAAATGTTGTGATTGCTTCTGTATTTTTAGTGAAATTAACATCTATTTCAGTACTATTATTTGAGGTTGTTAATTGAATCGCTTCTCCCTCTATNAATGAAGGTATGCCTCCAGAAAAGTTGTCAGCGTGCAACGTTTTAGTACTTGGATTATAAAATAATTCATCAGGCGAATCAATTAATAAATTTTGATTTTGTCGATTAGCATTTCTCACGAAAACCACAGGCATATTAATATTTTCATCTTTTGTTTCACTGACCTTCGTTTTCTCATTATTATAAAAACCTAAAATATTTGACATTATTAATTAATAGATATATATTATTTTAAATAATAGATTTTAATTAAAAAAATTGAAATAGTAAAATAAATTATTATTATTAATTAATAATGATTTATGAAAAAAAATTGTTAAATACTGAGTTGAAATATGATACTGATGAAGAGAAGTTATATCGATTTAATAAACAATATAAAACTCCAATTTGGATTTTAATTGAACAAAAAAAAAGATATTGTTTAGCAAAAAATAAATGGGTATTTCATCCTGTTGAAATTGATAAAAAATCATTTATTGTTTATAGATTAATTTATTATTTATGTAATGATAATTTTGATATATTCGACAGTAAAGTCACTATCGATCATATCAATGTTGACCATTTAGATAATAGGTTAGAAAATTTACGTGTAGCAACCCAAGCACAACAAGCAAGAAATAAATTATATCATAATGGTGAATTAATTAAAGGATTTACGTATCTTAACAGAGGAATTAAAAGATATCGAGGATATTATAATAAAAATGGGAAACAAATTACTAAATGCTTTTTAACACAAGAAGAAGCAGTTAAATTTTATAATGATAATACTGAAAAGTTTTAATTATATTTTAAAAGTTTTAATTTTTTTTTCTATAGTATTATATATAAAAGAAATAATATGTGTAATAACGATTTTATTTTACTTAATGTTAGTAACCGCGGATCAAACGTTATGCAAATGATTGCTGATGAAAAATATGCAGTAAATATTCCCTCAGACATTAGACGACCAAATAGTGCTTATAAAATAAGTGTTATCTCAGGAATTGTACAAGCAAGCGTTAGTTCTGCACTTGACGCGTATGCAGAACTGGGTGTATTATGTAATCTTAGATCAGGTCACGATACTGAAGTTTCAACCGGATATAATGCAGGACCAAACAATATTTTATTTAATGTCGATCTTGCTAATCATCATTTAGCAACTGCAGGAGATATTCCTCTTCAAACAAATAATAAACACGAATTTGTAATTTCATTTTTACCAGAAAAATTAGAATTCAGTCGATATGCAGTCGTGGCTGGAATTAAACAAGGCGTTCCTTTAGACAAATACATTTCATTTACATTAAAAATTCAATATATTGATAAAGATTTAACTAAAGAAAATTAAAATATATATATATTATATATAATGCAACGGAATAGAAAAATAGAAAAATCTTTACCCAAAAAAAATAATATCCAAACTAAAGATATAAACGTTTCCATAAATATTGGCAACGATGAACACGAAGACCAAATTAGTGATTCATATAATGAGATTAATCGAGAAACAGAACCACAAAAAAAAGTTTTGAATGAAAATAAAAAGAATTTAGATTCATTAATATTTAATTTAAAATCATTAATTTCTACATTTTCTGATAAAAAAAAACAAGTTTTAAATATGAAAATTGATATTCCCAATGATATATTTGATTTACCCGATATTTCCATTGATAGTGAAGAAGATATAATGCGATTAACGTCTGTAATTAATAATAAAATTGCTCAGTTAAATATTTTATTAAGTCAAAAGAAATCCATTCCTTTAGATATTCCAAGACAGCCTGTTTATAATAGGGCACCTATGCCTGCCCCAAATTTTTCTTATTCGAACGCGTATCCGTTCGCATCACAGAGATTACCGCCCCAGTTTCAAAAACCAGTTTCATATGAAGATTATATAAATGCGAATAGAAAACCTCCAACAAAAATTAATCCTGAACCCGAAACTGAGCCTGAAACGCCTGCTGAAGAACCTATCACGCCATCTGTTCCTACAACCCCAGATCCACCCGAAACTCCGCAAGTCCCAGATCCACAGGTCCCAGATCCGGAGCCTGATTCAGATTACGATTCAGATGATGGCACAGGCTCACCCGAGGGTGGTGGTGGTGATTTCGATGAAGGAGGAGATACTGTTGACCCAAATGCGACTAATGAAGAACCACAACCAAATTTAAATTATGCGGAATTTTCTGAAAAATTAAATAATAGGTTAATAATACTAGAAAGTTTTAAACAAGATATTGTTAGAACGTTTTTTGATGATGGTACACCACGTTCGAATAATGCCTATACAATCTTAGTAAATCAATTTAATAATATTGAAAACCTTACAAAACAAGCGAGTCAAATGTCTGCAGAAGGAAAATTGACACAGCAAGAATTTGATAATGTTATGAATTATTTACCTTCGTTTCCAATGTTTAATTCCAATGGGAGCTACGAGGCTGCTAAAGCTTATACAACATTGACCACGAGACCATTAACAGCCAATGATTCTATAGATTTGGTGCCAATAGCGATTGATGACCCACAGCAAAAGGAAGGTGCAATGAGAATGTACAGAGTAAGAAAAAATGGCAATTTTTTAGAATTCGCAGTAAACGGTAGTTATGGCGGGAAATATTTTAATAAAAATGGCGATAGGTATAATGTTCAAGATTCGAATACCAAAATAGGTGGTCGCAATGATTCGGAAATGCCTACAGGACCTTCGAATGAGGAAGAGTTCCCTGACGATGCAAGAATAGCACCAGATTTTAGTGGAGGCAACTCCATTTGGGACCGTTTCTTCAGCGACGATTTGCGTTAATCAATAACATATTTATAATTACCGTAACTGCAAGCACTGTCGAGACAATCTTGCTGTAAATATTTTTGAATAAACCCAATTATGTTTTGCCCATCTGTATTATTTATATGATAATTATATGTCGCACTAATACCTCTTAATGAATGAGAAGTTAGATCTTTTCTGAGGTTAGTTTTTATATGTCGATTTAATCTTTTATTTGTATCATTAATTGTTACATCGACTAATGCATCTCTGATTTTTGTAATCATTGATTTTAATTGTTTATTTGTAATTTGTGTTCCAGGTGTGATTCCTATTTCATAATATGTGTCTTTATTCTGAACGTTTTTTTTTGCCAATTTCATTTTTAACCTTTGTGTATTTTTCGAATTCGATTTAATAGAATAATCAAAACTTTTAATCTCTGACATTCGTCTACCCAAAATAAATTGTACAAATATAAATAAATCAAATATGTTTTTTGAAAATCGTAATTCAAAAATTTTATCAACTAATTGTTTATTAAAAACTATATCTTTTTTATTTTCTTTTAAACTAATATCTTTCTGTACAACAAAATCAATAATTTCCTGGGGAGGTTTAATGTTTTTTAATTCTTTTTCAGAAAACATACTGCCAAAATTTTCACGAATATATTTCTTAACTAAACTATATCGGGTCATTGTTGTTTTTGGTTTTGGAGTTTCGTTTTTATCATTCATCAATAAATCATTTAAAAATTCTAACATATCTTCAATATCTGGTTCATTTTGATTGATATAATCATCGATATTTTTATAAATTCTTTTGCTCATTATATTATAATTATATTATAATAATAAAATAAACTTTAAATTATAATAATTGATTAAAAAAATTGAAATTTAAAAATAACATAAATTATAATATATATACAATATATAATAATGGAAATCTCAAAAATATTGCCAAAAGAAATTAAATTTATGACTGGGTATTATAATAAACAAAGTAACAAATATATTCTTCCGACTAAATTAGAAACAGATAATCAACACGAAGATGCAGTAAATTTAAGATTGAAATTATGTCTAGACAAAAAACAATTTGAACAATTACACGTTATTAATTTGAGTGAAAATATTATTGTTTTAGATTTTGATAATCATAATAATAACGGTTTATCATATGAAAAAATTATAAACAAATATCCATATTTGAAAGATTGCGTATATACAAACGGTAAAAACGAATTGGGTTTCCATTTTTATGTATATAATGAAAAATATTCAAAATATTCAAAACAAACAAATGTAAATAATTCTGGTTTTGATTTAGATTTTATTCCTGATGTTATTCACGAGAAGTATAGAGTAGAAACAAAAGGTAAATATATTTTAAATATTCTTGATTCTCAAATCGAAGAGTTATATCCAAATATTGTTAATAAACAAGTAAAAGGTTTTATCTGTGAAAAAACTAATGGCGATATTCTTAAAAAGATAGAAAATATTAGTGATGAAAAGTTCAAAGCATTTTTATTTAATTTAAATGAAAAATATTTTGATTCATATGAGAATTGGAGATTGACTTTGAATGTATGTAAAAATTGTAATAAAAAAGAATTGTTTAGAGAATTCAGTAAATTGGGAAATTATTCTGAATATGAATTTGAACAAAATTGGGAAAACGCTGATTTTAAAAATATTAATTTTAATTGGATTTTAAAACATTCAAAAATGTGTAATTTAAAAATTCACAAAGAATTAATTAAAAAATATGTGTATAACGATTTTTATATTACTTCTGAAGTCGCAGATTCACTTCAAGAATTATCAGAATTAGTACTGCCGTATTTATTTAAAGTGTTAAAATATTGTAATAAAAAATGGATTTCTTTTAATGAAAGTACAAATTTATGGACCATAGATGCTGACCCNTCAAAAAATATAATTGATATTATAAATATCGGATTGAGTGCAAATATAAAATATCTAACTTATAAAATAAATAGTGTCGACCAAGCAAACCAGGAAGTTTTTACTAACAAGTTAAAATATATAATCGCATATAAAAAACGTAAGGATTCAAGTGGTTATATTACTTCTTTTAAAAATTATATTCATACGATGTTAGAAGATAATGAATTTTATTTAAAATTAGATTCTTCAAAATTTAAATGGTTTTTTGAAAATGGAATGTTGGATTTAAAAACTAATGAATTCAGAGANGGCATATTTTACAGCGACTATGTAACCAAAGTACTACCATATGATTATAATCCGAATATAGACATACAAAAGTTAGATTATGTAAAACAACAATTTAAAAAAGTGTGTAATAATAATCAAGAACATTTAGATTATTATTTATCAACAATCGCATATTCTCTGTGTAATGCTCCAGAGGAAGTAAAAGCATTTTGGATATTTGTTGGAGAATTGGCTGATAATGGAAAAACCAAACCGTTAGAAGCATTAACAAAAATATTTCCTTGCTATATTAAAAAGGGNAATGCACAACTTATTTATGAATCGAAGTCATCAAAAAAACATAAATTTATGGGTAACATTTCTTACAGATTATTATGGATTGACGAATTATCGCGTACCGAAAAATTGGATACTGCCTTCCTTAAAGAATTGGCGGACGGCGGGGATGTTAATAATGAAGTTATGTACGGCACTGAATCGATAATTAAAAATAATTGTAAGTTGATTGTACCATCTAATTGGCTACCAAACTTTGAAACCGACGAAGGAATGAAATCACGATTAAAATGTATGCAGTTTAACTCTAAATTCAAACAAAATACAACTATTGATAATTATGAAGAATTAGATTTCGTTCGAGATTGTAATTTAATGGATAAGATTGTGGATTGTAAACATGAAGTGATTTCATTATTGAGAGAGTATGTTTTTTCATACATAAATAATAATTTGCCTACTATGCCTTCAGAATTCCAAGAAACCACAAATACAACTTATGAATTAAATGATGAATTTAATTCGTGGATAGAGGACAACTGCGTTATGGATTCAAGTTTTAAATTAGCAAAACAAGATATTTTAAAATATTCAGATTTTGATAAGAAAGATTTATTTAGTAATATGAAAAGGTTGGGATTTAAGTATAATAAATTAGGGCGTATTAACAAGACACGTGGAGTGTTTATTGGATTAAAAATGAAAGAAGATGACTGTGAAATGGAGTAAAGATAAATATGACACCTTTTTCTAAAAAGGCACCCATGACACCGTTTTTCAAAACTTTTCCTATTCTTAACTTTCCATGAGCACTTTTTTAAAACAGGTGTCAATGGGTGTCAGGTGTCACCACTATATATTATATATAATATATATATCTAATTATATATAAAATATATATATATATACTATATAGTAGAGAGCAAGGAAGGGTTAGTTTAAAAGTATTGTTATTTTTGGTCGTATGTAATTATAATATAAATAATAAAACTGGTCTTTCATTTTTCTAAAAGTAAGAATTTCACGAAAATTCATTAATGTATAATTATATTTTATTTTAAATTAGTTTAATTAAAAATAAAATATTATAATATATATATATAATGAAAACAAACAATAAAAAAATGATGAATGAATCGGTAAATGATGATATTTCTGATTCAGAGGATTATTCCGATAATGATAGTAAATCATATGATTCTGACAACGCTAGCCTAAAAAGTCCTATAAAAGAAATAATAGACAAAAAGACAAAACCAATTAAGATACCCCGTTCAAGGGATAAGTTAATTAAAACCGACGAGGTTGAAGTACTTGTAAAAAGGGGTAGAAAACCAAAGAAAAAACCTATTGTTGTCTATTTGTCTGAAAGCGAAGAAGAAGAACAAAAATTATTGTTAAGCAGAAACGTGGTAGGAAACCAAAGAAAAGTGTTATTAAATATATAGACGATGAAGGCAACGAACACGATAATCGTAATTCCGCAAATAAAACAGTAATATCTCATATTAAAGAAGAAAAACTTACAGCGAAAGATTTACGTCTTATTGAATTAGAAGAAAAAATACAAACTCTTGAGGCTGTATCAGGAAAAAAAATATTAGTAACAAAACGTGGTCAAGTTGATAAGAGAACTTCTATTAAACAACCGAGTGAGAAACAAATACAAGCAAGAAAACAATTTGTTGAAAATAATAAACAAAGATTATTAAAAAAAAAATTATTAAAAGAAGAAGCAAGTAAACAAAAAACTAAAGATAGTGTTAAAATAGTTGTAGATGAAATGGTAGAAACTAAAAAAAAAAATTTAGAAAAAAAGAAAGAAATAATGGCTGAATTAAATAAAGAAAAAATTCAGAAAAAAGAAAAAATTAATATAATTGATAATTTATTTGATTGATATTTTAATCAAAAACTACTTTATCGAAACGTATATAATATTTATTTTCAAGTTGCTCTAATGGTTTAATATATATAAAACTATATGGCTGACTCCAAGCTAAATTTAATAAATGAAGTGCATCTTTTTGATCTAAATCAAACATCAATTCTTCTATAATTCGATTTATCTCTGGCTTAGCACTTGCTTTAAATATAATAAAATCTGAAATACTATTACGAAACTCTAATGGTATCATAGTAAATTTCTGACTACTAATCATTATACTCAAGGATGCCGTTTCATCGTCGTCTGGATCATCACATTTTTGAGTACAATGTCGTCTATTTTGAAATACTCTTGATAACGTTCGTGAATTATTTATATCTTTAATACAATCATCGAATACAATTAATTGATTTACATTTGGTCCGCAATACATATCATCTATTAAATCTTGAACTAAAATATCAGAATATTCTGAATGTATTCTTTCTTCTGGTAATAATTCTTTGAAAGATTTTGGTAAAGTAGCTGAGGATGGAGATATAAACTCCACCCTGTCAAATAGACCCCTATAATATAAATTACTTTTTTTCGTTTTTTTACTACTTAATAGCTGTTGTAAAAGATTCGACTTACCACTCTTCGGCACACCTATCAAGGCAAACGCGAAGTTTTTGGGAGGCAATGGAAACGGTGGAAGAAATGGTAATGAAGAAATATTTTCACAATCACATGCGGCTTTACCAATATTAGATAATTTATTTTTTATAATTTTCATTTATAACATATAAATATATTTTTTTATAATAAATCTTCCATTAATTCTATATCTAATAGTTTATTCTGTAATTCATTTGATTGTATATCATTTAATCTCATATCTTCTGAAGGTATAACTATTTCATTATTTATATTTATATTTGGTTCATTTTGTGATGTATAAGCGAATTGAGTTGGTAATAATATTTGATTATTATTACTAGTATTATTATTTTTAATTGTATTTTGAATTGTATTTTGAATTGGATTATTATTACTAGAGTTATTATTTATAGGTTCATTAAAATCATCACTTCTTCTTCCACCAGTATCACTTCTTCTTCCTCCTGTATTATCATTTCCAATATTTTTATTATGAATCTCAAATAAGAAACTTAACTCAAAATTAGTATTATTAAAATCGATTAATATATCATTTTGGTCTCTTAAAGAAATTTCAAAACTATTAATAGATTGATTATTTAATAATGTGCTAAATGTTGAATTTAAATATGGATTATAATTTATAATATTACCGAATTCGCTATTTACTGGAATTTTTTGAATTATATTACGAAAATTACCATTTGTCGATGTAAGAACATTTGATATAGCTAAAGATGAATGTACAAAAATAGAGTGTATAGTATTTAAGTTTATTGAATTATCTGAAATTATAGATTCACCTGCTGACATTGAAACATCGATTATTTTAAACCCTAAAGCTTTTGCTAATCCTTGGCTACTAGTTTCGCTAAAATTGATAGTATATGATGTACTATCTGTATTAGTAAGAATAATTTTATTACGCTGTGGATAAAAAGTAGCTGAAAATTTAAATGTTGTATCAGCAGTTATATAATCACATAATTCATCAATATCGTAATGTTGCTCTATTAATTGTAAAGAACTTGAACCATCAACAAATAAATTTAGATTATTTAAATTACTAGAGAAATTATAAAAACTAACAGGAATTTCACAACTACTTAATTGCAAATGTAAATCTTGTAATGAATTTGTTGTTTGAATTACTGTTTGTAAATCAATTCGCATATTTGAATTAAAATTTTCAGTTAATTGCAGTGTTTCTTTAGAACGAATAAAAACTAATTTGGAATTATCTATAGTTTCTAAATTTAATGACATTTATATATATTTAATTTATTATATTTTAAAATTTAAACTTTTAATTTTTTTTTATTTACTATATATATATAAAAATGCAAGCCGAACAAAATGAAGAAAATTATAGTCTTCCTATTGGATTAAGATACAACTTGGGTATCGCTGAC
>JGI24538J26636_10000326_pt1 | contig 14087 bp, 14 predicted proteins | sample SouAtlMetagenome_FD_26636 | JGI IMG/M metagenome (IMG submission 26636) | reverse complement strand
GCCATTGCGTTTAGCTTGGGCAATTACGATTCATAAAAGTCAGGGTTTAACCTTTGATAAAGCCATTATCGATGCCAATGCTGCTTTTGCTCATGGTCAAACTTATGTTGCCTTAAGTCGATGTAGAACTCTAGGAGGTATTGTATTAAAAAATAGAATAGCTACAGAGAGTATCATTACAGATTCCCGAGTTACTTCATTTAATAATAACGTAGCTGAAAATCCACCAAATCAAATTGATTTAAATAACTCACAAAAAGTATTTCAATTAAACATGCTTGGTGATTTAATGAACTATTATCAATTTATGTTTCCTATAAATAGATTGATAGAAATTTACAACCGCAATAAAAATAGTTTTCAAGGAACTATTATCGATCCATTAACTCAAATAAAGGAAGTTGGAGTGCAACCTATTTTGGTGATCGCCAATAGCTTTAATAAGCAATTAAACGATTTGTGTAAAGATGTTGTATTACCTGAAAATAATACGGTTGTTTTAGATAGAATTCATAAAGCGATTACCTACTTTATAAATCATACTAAAGATAAAATTAAAACTCCTTTTGAAACCCTTACTTTTTCGACTGAAGATAAAGCACTCCAAAAAGATTTCGATAAAAATTTAAATACTATTGAAGAATACATCAATATCAAATTATTTTGTTTGTATGGGTTAAATGGCTCTTTTACGATAAAAAAACTTTTAAAATTAAGAGCTGAAGCTGTTTTGTTAAAATCGGATCATCCAAAAAAGCATAAAGAATTTAAGGCAGAAACAGAACATCCTAAATTATTTGAAACGCTTCGAAACCTAAGAGCTATTATTTCAAATTCGGATAATATTCCTCATTTTCAGGTTTTCACTCAACATACTTTATATGAAATATGTGAACTTTTGCCATTAAATAAAAAGCAATTAAAAACCATTCATGGAATGGGGAAAATTAGAATTGAAAAATATGGAGATGAGATTCTAGAAATTATCAATGAATATGCAGATGAAAATAATGTAATTGTTCAAGAAATAATAGTGGAAGAAAAATCTAAAAAAGAGAATACAAAACTTACTTCATTAAAAATGTTTAAAAAAGGATTGTCTTTAGCTGAGATAGCAACTCAACGTGAATTGGTAATAGGTACAATTGAGTCTCATTTATCATCTTACATTACAACTGGAGAAATAGATAGGTATGATTTAATAAGTGAAGAGCGTTTTTTAGAACTAAAAAAACAGATTAAAAACTTAAAGTTTGAAAACCTAACAGATTTAAAAAATAAACTAAAGAATACTTATTCTTATTTTGAATTGAGAATAGTTACAAATGAATTAAATAAGTAATCCATTAAATTTACCTGACACTCATAATATTGGTACATTTATTGTTGATATACGGTTGTTAAAACACTTAAAAATTTGAACGAATTTAATTATATTTGATTTATGGGAATTCTGAAACCTCGTAAAAATAAAAAATTCGGATATGCACCCCGTCATTATAACAATGATGGAGCGGGTAGTCCTTTTCAAATGGAACACAGGTTTGATAAGTATCGAACAACAATAGATAATGGAAATAATTTAAAAGCAAAGTTTAAAATGGCATTGGAGGATTTTAAAAGTAATTCCGATAAAAAAACCAATACAAGAGTGCTGCTAATTATTTCAATTTTAATTTTAATTTTTCTATTTATCATTGACTTTGATTTATCTATATTTTTCAATTAAAAAATGGTAGACATTATACAGCTATTACCGGATCATGTTGCCAACCAAATTGCAGCTGGAGAAGTAGTTCAGAGACCTGCCTCACTTGTAAAGGAATTACTTGAAAATGCAATTGATGCAAAGGCAACATCAGTAAATTTAGTGATTAAAGATGCCGGGAAAACATTAGTTCAAGTAATTGATAATGGAATAGGAATGAGTGTTACAGATGCTCGATTTTGTTTTGAAAGGCATGCAACTTCTAAGATAAAAGCTGCCGAAGATTTATTTAATATCAATACAAAAGGATTTAGGGGAGAAGCTTTAGCATCTATAGCTGCAATTGCTCACGTAGAATTAAAGACCAAAAGAGAGCTTGATGAAATAGGTACTCATATTGTAATTGAAGGGAGTAAAGTAGACGCTCAAGATGCAGTTGTTGTACCAGTAGGCACCTCTATTTCTGTTAAAAACTTATTTTATAATATTCCAGCCAGACGAAATTTTTTAAAAACAAATACCGTAGAAACTAGACATGTAATTGATGAATTTCATAGAGTTGCCTTGGCCCATCCACAAGTAGCATTTTCATTCATTAATAATGGAAGTACCGTTTTTAATTTACCAGCTTCCAATATGCGACAACGCATTGTCAATATCTTTGGTGCAAAAACGAACGAAAAACTAGTTCCAGTTTCTGAAGAAACTGAAATTGTTAGTGTTGAAGGCTTTGTGGTTAAACCTGAATTCTCGAAAAAAGGAAGGGGAGAACAATTTTTCTTTGTCAATAACCGATTTATAAAAAGTCCTTATTTACACCATGCAATAAATTCAGCTTTTGAAGGATTGATAAAAGAAGGTGGACAACCTGGATATTTTTTATTTTTACAAGTAGATACTACTTCCATTGATATTAATATTCATCCTACCAAAACAGAAATTAAATTTGATGATGAGCATGCTATTTATGCAATGTTAAGAGCATCGGTTAAGCATAGTTTAGGTCAGTTTAGTATTGTACCTGTTTTGGATTTCAATAAGGATCCAGAAATGGATACCCCTTATGATTTTAACACTAAAAATCCTGTAGCTCCAACTATTGAAGTTGATAGAAATTTTAATCCATTTGAAAAAGAACAAAGGCGAAGAAATGATTACGCAACTTTTAAAGAGAATAGTAATTCGCAATTAAACTCATGGGAAGCCATGTATGTTGGTTTAAAAAGTAATGAAAATTCATTAAATCTAGAGTCTATAGAATTTGAAAGTGAAGAAGTAACCGGAAGTTTTTTTGAAAGTGAAGAAAAAACTCCGAGTGAGATTACGTTTCAGCTTCAAAATAAATACATCATGAGCCCTATTAAAAGTGGAATTATGGTGATTCATCAAAATCTTGCTCATCAAAGAGTTTTGTACGAATCTATTTTAAAAAATATCACCGTAAAAGAAGCGATTAGTCAACAATTACTTTTTCCTTTGCGTTTAAATTTCACAAGTCAAGACATTGAGGTTTTAAAAAATATTCAAGAACAGTTAGAGCATACGGGATTCGGATTTTCTGCGTTTGAAGAAGAAACTATTGAAATTAATGGAATACCAGTTTCTGTTAAGGAAAGTGAAATTAAGAATATTTTGGAATGCTTAGTAAATGATATTCGAACTGACATACCAGATGTAGGTTTTAGTCAAAACGATTTATTGGCAAAATCATTGGCAAAATCATTGGCGGTAAAAACTGGAAAACCAATGAAAGTAGAAGAACAAGAACATTTAGTCCATCAACTTTTTGCTTGTAAGGAACCTACAAAATCACCAAATAATAAACCAGTATTGATGATTTTAGATGCGTCGGATATTGATAAAAAATTTAATTAAATGGGAAGAATTTCTGAAACTATAAAAGCACTTATAATTGTTAATGTAATTTTCTTTATTGGCTCTAGCTTTTTAGGTGATGTTGCTTATAAATTATTTGCATTATTTTATTTTGAAAATCCTAATTTTCAATATTGGCAACCGCTAACGCACATGTTTATGCATGGAGGGCTGATGCATATATTATTTAATATGTATGCATTATGGGCATTTGGTTCTCCATTGGAACAGATTTGGGGGCGTAAAAAGTTTTTATTCTTCTATTTTTCTGCAGGTTTAGGTGCTGCTTTAATTCATACATTGGTAAATTATTACCAGGTTCAAGAAGGTATGAATGCATTGCTAAATATAGGCATCAGTCAAACAGAAATTATGAATATGTTGAACACAGGTCAATATAATTCGGGAATTTTAGAATCTGTGTCAGTAGACCGTATTGAGGCATTATACGCTAGTTTTAACACCCCAGCAGTAGGTGCATCTGGTGCTATATACGGCGTTTTAGTAGCATTTGGTTTAATGTATCCAAATGCAGAATTAATGTTGATATTTTTACCAATTCCAATAAAAGCTAAGTATTTTATACCTTTAATCATAATTGGAGATTTATTTTTTGGAATTACAGGAGCTTCTACAGGAGTTGCACACTTTGCTCATATTGGAGGAGCCTTATTTGGTTTTATTATGGCATATTATTGGAAAAAAAATAGTTTTGACTCACATCGTTGGAATTAAATTAATAGAATACTAACAAGAAAAAGCATTTTAAAACTTGAATACCAACACTATTTTATATCAATTTAAGCAAGCATCTATCGTTTTAAAAATCATAGTTATCAATACATTGATTTTTTTGGCGGTTTATTTAGGGTCTTTCTTTTTTAAATTATCTCCATCTTCTTTTGTTTCTTGGTTTGTACTTCCAACTTCATTTGTTAATATTATTTTACAGCCTTGGTCTATTATTACCTATGCATTTTTACATGCTGGTTTTTGGCATTTGTTTTGGAATATGTATTTGTTGTATTGGTTTGGTAATTATGTATTGAATTTATTTACGGCTAAACGTTTTTTAACAATCTACTTGCTTGGAGCTATATGTGGAGGTTTATTGTATGTTCTTTCTTATAATTTATTTCCGGTATTTAACAATATCAATAGTAACTTAATGGGTGCCTCTGCTGCTGTTCTTGCTATTGTAATATTTATCGCCACCTATACTCCAAATACGATAGTTCGTGTTTTTATGTTTAAAGTGAAGTTGTGGCAAATTGGTCTTGCAATGGTTTTATTAGATTTATTTCAATTACCTTCTTCTGGTAACGCTGGCGGATTAATTGCTCATATGGGTGGGGCTTTATTTGGATATGTATATGCTAAACAATTAACAAAAGGGAATGATATAGGAATTTGGTTTGAAAGCTTAATAGATTCTGTGATTAATTTATTTAAACCAAGACATAAAAAGCCCTTCAAAAAAGTACATCGAACTAAACAAACTACTGGTAAACAAGCTAAAAAGAAGCCGTCTAATGGACATCAAGCAAAGATTGATAGTGTCTTGGATAAAATAGGAAAAAGTGGATACGATAGTTTAACAAAGGCTGAAAAAGATTTTCTTTTTAAGGCAGGAAAAAATGATTGATGAGCAAAAAATTGGGGCTATTAAATAGAGTTATATATTGGATAAATATTAGTGCTGCTTTGTTCCTTTTTNTTTCTTTNATCGCTCCATATCTTCCACCAAAAAAGTTTCCAAACCTATCTTTATTAAGCCTTGCTGTTTCTCCATTAATAGTCATAAATATTATTTTTATTGGGTATTGGTCATTTAAGCTGAAGAAATTCTTTTTACTTTCTTTGCCCATAATTATTATTGCCTATTTCCATTTTGGCTCTTTTTTTAAATTCTCCTCAAATGATAATCCGATAGAAATGACAAATGCATTAAATATACTTTCTTTTAATGTTCGTTTATTTAATTTTTACGAGAGTAAGGATGCGCAAAATAATATTCAAGAAATTTTCTCCTCTTTTCTAGAAAAAGAAAATCCCGATGTGCTTTTTCTGCAAGAATATAATAAAGAAATGAAAATAGATTTTCCTGAGTTTCCTTACAATTATATTCATTTTAGAGGAAAAAATATATTAGGTCATGCTATTTTTTCTAAATATCCACTCATCAACACCTATTCTTTTGATTTTGAGGATTCCTATAACAATGCGTTAAGTGCAGATCTCGTGAAAGATACTGATACCCTTCGAGTTTATAATTTACACTTGCAATCTCTTAGTATAAAACCGAGTGTGAGTTATTTACAAGAAGTAAATAATGAAGTATTACGCAAAAGAATTTCAACACTTTTTATAAAACAACAAGAACAAGTTGAATCAATTTTAGAACATAAAAATAATTCAAGATATCCGGTAATTATTTCTGGCGATTTTAATAATACTCCTTTCTCTTATATATATCGTAAAGTGTCTGAATCTATGAATGATGCTTTCGTTGAAGCTGGAGATGGTATTGGAACTACCTACCTTTTTGAGTATTATCCCATGCGTATTGATTATATTTTAGCTTCAAATGAATTGCAGATTTTAAGTTTTAGCACCATTAAAAAAACTTTTTCCGATCACTATCCAATAGCTGCAACTATTGCTTGGGATTAAATTTTTTAAAATCGATTTTCTGATTTTCTAAATAAATAACTGCATTTGGGCCCTCATTAAATAATAAGTCTAATATGGAAAGGTTCGGTAAAAACTCATGTTGCTTAGTTAATACTTGAAAATAAGAGTCCAATTTAAAATCAATNTTTAGTTTAGGATTTACAAGATATCTTAAATCTTGTTGACTTGGGTTTTTAAAATATTCTGCTGTAAAAGTATATTTAATCCTTAAATCCAATAGCTCAAAAATTAAGTCAAGTACTTCTAAATTGAAATGAAATAATGAATCTGTAGGTTTAAAAAAAATTGGTTTAAGCTCATCTTCATAAAATTCAAAATATGGAGAAGTTCTATAAGCAGATTCTAATGATTTCCAATGCTGTAATTGCCAAGGAAAACTATTCTCTATAATAGTACCCTTGGTTTTATTTTTCTTACCGTCTTTTCTATGTTTTATTGGAATATTAAGTAAAAGGATTCCGTTGCTATGAGCGATATATGTTCTACTTCGATAGCTTTGTTTTTGGTAATTGTCGTCCATTTCAAAAACCACTTCTTTGGATTGAACCATCGCAGCCATTTGAACAATTGAAGGGAAATACGTCGGATGTACTAAGATAGATTCCATGTTATCTGTGATGCTAATGATCTGTATTAAGAAAAGAATCTTTTTTTATACAGATTATCGCATCTATTTTTATAAAGTATTAAGCTTTCTTTTTACGTTTCCTAATGAAATTGAAAATATACCAAGCCCCTAATAATATAATAAAGTATTTAAAATAAGAAATAGGTTTTCCTTCTCCACTAACTGTCGTAAACATGCGATCCCAGCGAATTTTATTCATAATACCTTTAGCATTTGTATCCCAACTCATCCATATGAAAACAGGCTTGCCAACTACATGATTAAAAGGGACTAAGCCCCACATTCTTGCATCTTGTGAATTATCACGATTATCACCCATCATCCAATAATAATCTTGCAAGAAGGTATATTCTGTTATTTGTCCGTTATTTAGCATAACTTGAGTACCAGAAAGGGATATTTTATTGTTTATACCAACTTCACTTCCTTCGTAAACTTCAATGATTCTTTTATATAAAGAAATGTTTTCCACTGAGATATTTATAGTTGTTCCAGCTTGAGGAATAGTAATAGGACCAAAATATTTTGTATTCCAATTGAACCTTGGATCTTGAGGATATACAGATTGATTCCAAACACCTTCTTCTTCAGTTAGTTTTTCAACTTCAATAACATTTGGATTGTTTTTTACCTTCTCATAAGCTTCATCTGTCATTTGGGCAATGTGTGTGATGATTTTATTTTCTCTATCAATATCTGAAATATAAATATCTGAAATATTAAAATGACTAGAAACAAAAGCAGAAGGTTGATTGGTGTACCTTCCTTTATTATCTGTTTTAACAAAAGAATTTCTAGAAATTATTTTATAGCGAAATTGCAGTTTTGCTCTATCTGGTAATACATTTTGCTCACCATTAATATATACATATCCATCTTTAATCTGTAACTCATCACCAGGAACTCCNACACAACGTTTTACGTAATTAGATTTTTTATCTAAAGGTTTTACTTTNAATCCTTTGCCAGGTCTATTTATATCTATTAAAGTATCTGTAGGCCAACTAAAAACTACAATGTCATTTCTTTTTATTTTCTGAAATCCTGGAAGTCTAAAATAGGGCAATTGAGGTTGGTCTAAATATGATTTTGTTCCAATAACAGGAATTGAATCATGTACCATCGGAAAAGAAATTGCAGTCATNGGCATTCTTGCACCATAATGAAATTTACTTACAAATAAGAAATCACCCACCAATAGTGTTTTTTCTAAAGATGAAGTTGGAATTGTAAAAGGCTGCATTACATAGGTATGCACAATGGTGGCAGCAACAACTGCGAACAAAATTGAACTGATCCATTCTCCTGCGGCTGTTCTAGGTTTTAAGCTTCTATCACTTATATAGGTTACATCTTGAGTATAATTGATATAATAAATATATAATCCAAAAGTACAGACTCCTAAAAAAGTGTCGGTATTGCTATTTCTTCCAAAACTTCTTAGGGTTTCTACCCAAATTACAGGAAACATGATGAGGTTAACAATTGGAATAAATAGTAATAAAGTCCACCAAGGTGAACGGTTTATTATTTTCATTAATACAATTGCATTATAAATAGGTATTGCAGCTTCCCAAGCTTTTCTTCCCGCCTTTATATAAAGTTTCCAAGTTCCTAAAAAGTGGATCACTTGAACTAATAGTATGAAAATTAATAAAGTAGTAAATGTCATTTTAGTTGGTATTCGTTATTTTATTTGTAAAACATCTTTCATGGTAAAGATCCCTTTTTTATCTGCAAGCCATTCTGCCGCAAGTATCGCTCCTAAAGCAAAACCATCTCTAGAGTGCGCTTCGTGTTTAATTGAAATAGTGTCAATATTTGAATCATAATTAATGATATGGGTACCCTTAATATCATTTATTCGTTTGGCAGTAATATTAATATTCTCCGCTTCTGTTCCATTTAATTCCCAATTTTTTTTATCTGAATTCCTTATAATTCCTTCTGCTAAAGTAACTGCGGTACCACTAGGGATATCTAGTTTTTGATTGTGATGAACCTCTTCTATAGAAACTTGATAATCTTTCCAAGGTTCCATAAGGTTTGAAACATATTCATTGATACTAAAAAAAAGTTGACACCAATACTGAAATTAGACGCATAGATAAAACTTCCGTTACGATTTTCACATAACTTTATCATTTTATCGTAATGCGCAAGCCAACCTGTAGTTCCAGACACAATTGGGATATTATTTTCTAAGCAAAATTTAATATTTGAAACTGCAGNTTGAGGAGTTGAAAATTCAATAGCTATATCAGCTTTTAATATTTCTTCTTTTGAAGAGTATTGATTTATTCTTGAAACAATGGTATGGCCTTTTTTAACGGCTAATTTTTCAACTATTTTCCCCATTTTTCCATAACCTAATAAAGCTATTTTCATTTTAAACGGTATTTTAATGATAAACTGTAATTTGCGCTTGCATCGATTGGATTGATATTAAAAACAGGTTCAAAAGTTAAATCATCATTCACATTAAATTGACTTAAATGGGCATCTACATTAGCATCTATAATGTTTAGTAAATAGAATGCTACAGCAACAGCAATACTAGTATCTTTATTTCTTTTTGCGGTTTTTTGTGCATCTACCAATCTATCTGAAGAAATGATAGGAGTTGTTCCAGTTCCCCAATACTCATCGTCTGTAAATCCTGCTAACCTTCTTTTATAAGCATCTCTAAAGTTATTATAATCTTTGTTATTTTGCACATAAAAATAAATACTGATACCGATCCCTGCATAGATGATAGGTATTTTCCAGTATTTTTTAGTGTAGGCTTGTCCTAAGCCCGGAAGAACAGCAGAGTAAAATGCAGCTTTTGCAGGAGCTAAAGGATTGTAATCATTGTTTTTAATAAGAGTATCCTCAACAATCAATACACTTTCCTGTTTAAAGAAAAGGGTGTCTGATTTCTGAGCAAACAAAGAAGTTACTGAAAATAAAAGGAAGGTATAGAAAAGTTTATTTTTCACTTTTAAGCAAATTCAAGATTCTTTGAAAGTCATTTTTATTTTTAAAAGAAATTGACAATTTTCCTTTTCCTCCACCTGTATTTTTAATGCTTACATCACTACTTAGATATTCAGATAAGACTATTTTTGCTGAATTTAAGTAGGAGGGAAGTGTTGCTTTCTTATGTGGGTTTTTTATTTCAGAACTATCTTTTAAGGTCCTAACTAAAGCTTCTGTTTCTCTAACTGAAAGATTTTTAGAAATTACTTTTTCATAGATGTCAAGCTGTTCACCGAGGTTGCTAATATTAATGATGGCTCTTCCGTGACCCATGGCAATAAAACCATCTCGCATGCCTGTTTGAATAATTGGATCTAGTTTTAAAAGGCGTAAATAATTTGCAATGGTAGAACGGTTTTTACCTACACGATCACTTAATTGTTCTTGTGTAACTTTAATCTCTTCTATTAAACGTTGATAGGAAAGAGCAATTTCTATGGGATCTAAATCTTGACGTTGAATATTCTCAACCAAGGCCATTTCCAATGATTCTTGGTCATTTGCGATTCTAATAAAAGCTGGGATACTTTCTTTTCCAATTAGTTTTGAAGCACGATATCTTCTTTCGCCACTAACTAGTTGAAATTTATTAAATCCTAGTTTTCTTACTGTAATGGGTTGAATGACGCCTAATTCTTTAATGGAAGACGCTAGTTCTCGAAGTGATTCTTCATTAAAACTTGACCTAGGTTGAAAAGGATTCATTTCAATAGCATNTAATTCTAAGGCTACAATACTCCCAACAACTTGATCAGCATTTTTATCAGCAACTGATTTTATATCGTTACTAGGATCTTTTAATAATGCAGATAACCCTCTTCCAAGAACTTGTTTTTTAGTTGCTTTCGCCATTTAATCAATTCCGTTTTTCTCCATTAATTCTTGTGCCAAACTTAAATAATTATTGGCACCTTTACTTCCAGCATCGTAACTAATAATGCTTTCGCCAAAGCTAGGTGCTTCTCCTAAACGAACGTTACGTTGAATGATTGTTTTAAAAACCATTTTATCAAAGTGTTTTTTTACTTCTTCAACTACTTGATTGGAAAGGCGAAGTCTTGAATCGTACATAGTTAATAATAAACCTTCAATATCCAAGGAAGGATTGTGTATTTTTTGAATGCTCTTTATGGTATTTAACAACTTACCCAAACCTTCAAGTGCAAAATACTCACACTGTATTGGAATAATTACAGAATCTGAAGCCGTTAATGCATTTAGTGTTAATAGACCTAATGAAGGTGCACAATCTATGAGTATATAATCATACGATTCTTTTAAAGAATTAATTGCTTTTTTAAGCATGTACTCTCTTTCCTCTTTATCTACTAATTCAATTTCTATTGCAACTAAATCAATATGTGCAGGTATAATATCAACATTGGGTGATTTGGTAGCCACAATTGCTTCTCGTGCAGTAATGGAATGTTCCAATAATCGATAAGTGCCATTTTCAACACTTTCAACATCAATTCCAAGTCCAGAAGAAGCGTTTGCCTGAGGATCTGCATCAATCAATAATACTTTTTTTTCAAGAACTCCTAAAGAAGCTGCAAGATTGATAGTAGTAGTCGTTTTCCCAACACCTCCCTTTTGGTTTGCAATAGCTATTATTTTTCCCATAAATTTTGAGCAAATTTTAGGCTTAAAAATACAACTAATTACCCGGTTTTAAAGGGAATTTTGTTAACAGGTAATGAACAATATTATAAAGTATTGAATTAGAACTATTCAAAAATATATATTAATCAATTAAATTTAGCTAAGAGTACATGAGAGTAATATTATCACTGTATTTAAATATTTTTTTACAATACCAAAATAGAATTTAATCGTTCTTTTTTGCACGTATCATCATTTCTAACATATCCCACATTTCTTTCGGAACTTCTTCTAGCAAATTCATCTGTCCAGCTCCTTTTAGCCATTCTCCTCCATCAATAGTAATAACTTCACCATTTACATATGAAGAAAAATCAGAGACCAAATAAGCCGCTAAATTTGCTAATTCTTGGTGTTCTCCAACTCTTTTTAGTGGGACTTTTTTTGCTAAATCGAATTTTTCTTTTAAATCACCAGGTAATAATCGATCCCAAGCTCCTTTAGTAGGAAAAGGACCAGGAGCAATTGCATTAAAACGCATTCCATATTTTGCCCACTCTACTGCTAATGAACGGGTCATTGCAAGTACTCCTGCTTTTGCAGTAGCACTAGGCACTACATAAGCTGAGCCTGTCCAGGCATAAGTTGTTACTATATTTAAAACTACTTTTTCAGTTTCTTTATTTTTTATCCAATATTTTCCAAAAGCTAAAGTGCAGTTTTTAGTTCCTTTTAAAACAATATCAATAATCGTATCAAAAGCATTAGCAGATAAACGTTCCGTTGGAGATATAAAATTACCCGCAGCATTATTAAGCAACACATCTACTTTGCCAAAAGCTTCAACAGAAGCATTCACCATAGCTTCAACTTCGTCATAATTTCGAACATCACATTGAACGGCAAGTACTTTTCCCCCTGTTTGTGATTCTAATTCTGTTTTTACAGCTTGAAGCTTTTCTATATTTCTGGAAGTAATTACCACATTTGCTCCCAATTCTAAGAAGTAGGCAGTCATCGCCTTTCCAAGACCACTTCCGCCCCCGGTTACAACTATTGTCTTTCCTTTTAAAGCGTCATCACGCAACATTTTTTTAGTATAATCCATAATTAGGGTTTGTTTTTTAGTATTATAATATATTCTATCAGTTATGCTACAGAGTCAATCAAAATTTCCAGTAAATCGATAGCAGCTTCACTAATTTTTGTCCCAGGACCATAAACAGCAACTGCACCAGCATCAAATAAAAATTGATAATCTTGTGAGGGAATAACACCACCCACGATAACCATAATATCTTCTCGAGCGTATTTTTTTAGTTCTTCAATTACTTTTGGGACTAATGTTTTATGGCCTGCAGCAAGCGAAGAAACACCAATAATGTGTACATCGTTTTCAATAGCTTGTTGAGTAGCTTCTTCTGGGGTTTGAAATAATGGACCAATATCCACATCAAAACCCACATCTGCATAACCAGTAGCTATAACCTTTGCCCCTCTGTCATGACCATCTTGACCCATTTTTGCAATCATTATGCGAGGACGTCGTCCTTCTAATTCTGCAAACTTATTGGCAAGTTCTCTTGCTTTTTCAAATGATGGATCATTTTTTATCTCTTTACTATACACGCCACTAAATGATTTAATTTGTGCTTTATGTCTTCCATACACTTTTTCTAAAGCATCACTAATTTCTCCTAAGGTAGCTCTTTCACGAGCAGCATTAATTGCTAAATCTAATAAATTTTTTTCACCTGATTGGGCAGATTTCGTTAATTTTAACAATGCACTTTTCACCTTAACAGAATCTCGTGTCAATTTAATACTGTTTAATCGTTCAATTTGAGATAGGCGAACTTTCTGATTGTCTACATCTAAAATCTGAAGAGGGTCTTCTTTTTCTAAACGATATTTATTTACTCCAACAATAATATCTTGATTGGAATCTATTCGTGCCTGTTTCCTCGCAGCAGCTTCTTCAATTCGTAATTTTGGAATACCAGCTTCAATTGCTTTTGTCATACCTCCTAACTTCTCTACTTCTTGAATCAATTCCCAAGCTTTATCAGCTATTTCTTTTGTCTTTTTTTCAATAAATTCACTTCCCGCCCAAGGATCTACAGTTTTGGTGATTTGGGTTTCTTTTTGAAGGTATATTTGTGTGTTTCTAGCAATTCTAGCTGAAAAATCGGTTGGTAAAGCAATAGCTTCATCAAGCGCATTGGTATGTAAAGATTGGGTGCCCCCAAATGCAGCAGCAGCAGCTTCAATACAAGTTCTAGCCACATTATTAAAAGGATCTTGTTCTGTTAAACTCCAACCACTTGTTTGACAATGCGTTCTTAAAGCTAAAGATTTTTGATTTTTTGGATTGAATTTATTGACCAATTTTGCCCAAAGTAATCGAGCTGCTCTCAATTTGGCAATTTCGGTAAAATGATCCATTCCAATTGCCCAGAAAAATGAAAGCCTAGGAGCAAAACTATCAATGTCCATCCCTGCAGCGATTCCTGTTCTAATATATTCTAAACCATCAGCTAACGTATAAGCCAACTCAAT
>JGI24538J26636_10000323_pt1 | contig 14160 bp, 10 predicted proteins | sample SouAtlMetagenome_FD_26636 | JGI IMG/M metagenome (IMG submission 26636) | reverse complement strand
GCAGGAAGCTTCCATAGTCCGAAGCTATTGATACTTTCTGTAATCGGTCCGCGCGATTAATTGGAGCGACATGGGGTCGAAATCGTTCACGAGGCGGAAGAAGTTGGCCGAAATTATCAAGATCATGTCGGTGCACCGGTAACACGTCGGTTGGCTAAAGCGACAGGCTTGCATGGTGCGGATCGGGGCCTAGCTGCTTTGAAGCATGGGATTGACTATTTTGCTTTTGGGAAGGGTTGCTCACCTCTAACTTACTTCAGGCTGGTGCCTGTGTTGACACCAGCGGTTCAGGTCGGCCGGACGTCCAGTATAATTTTGCTCTGTTTGCCCCGGGTGGACCAGGGGAGGCACCGTTAGGGTATCATGCGATGCAGATTCACCCGATGACGATGCGACCAAAGTCGAGGGGCAGGTTAGGATTAAGGTCCAAAGACCCAAGCGAAGCACCCAAGTTTTACTCCAATGTTCTAGCTGAAAAAGAGGATATGGACACACTGCGTCGAGGGGTGCGGCTGGCCCGAAAAATTTATGAACAACCCAAACTGAAAGATATTATCGGAAACGAGGTTTGGCCCGGCCCCGAAATTGGTTCAAAGGTGGGATCAAACAGGTTGGACGATGCTATCCGTGAGCAGGCGTGCACGATTTTTCATCCAGCGGGCACCTGTAGAATGGGGCCCACGCCGAGTGCTGTTGTCGATCTTGAACTACGTGTAAACGGGATCGAAGGCCTGCGGGTGGCTGATTGTTCTGTCATGCCCGCTTTGGTTTCGGGCAATACAAACGCTCCAACCATGATGATTGCAGATCGGGCGGCCGATTTCATTTTAAGTGCTGATTTGTAGGTCGTTAAATGTTCATGCCTATAACGCGGAATCCAAGGTTCCCTGCAGTTGTAAATGGATCAAGCGCCTGACGTGATGACGTGCGGTAGCGATGACAGTAGGATGCATGGCACAGGTATGAACCACCTTTAGCAACGGCGCGATTGCCATTTAAGGGGCCTTGTGGATTGATCTGTGGGCGCGGCGAATGCAACGCTGTAAAACGGTCCAAGGTCCATTCCCAAACATTTCCAGTCATGGCGTAGAGGTCGAACCCGTTTGGCGCATAATATTTTGAAGGTGCTGTGCCGACGAAGCCGTCGTCTGCCGTGTTCGTATGAGGGAAAGTGCCTTGCCAGACGTTCGATTGATGCTGAGCATCAGCTTCTAATGTATCTCCCCAGGGGAAGGGTTTNCCTTCAAGCCCGCCTCGGGCTGCATATTCCCATTGCGCTTCGGATGGCAATCCAATTCCAGCCCAATCACAATAGGCAATTGCATCTCGCATAGCGATATGAACGACGGGGTGATTTAATCGATGTTTGACACCATCACCTTGCGGTCCTTCGGGCAGGTTCCAACATGCATTGGAAACTTCTATCCACCAAGACGCTTGGATCGCTGATATATTTTTAACGGCACCGTCCGGTAAAAGCATATCGAAAACAAATGAAGTACCGTGTTCTTCTGCGACAGTCTCGTACATTGTTTGCCGTACAAATTCTTGGAACTGCGCGTTTGTAACGGTCAAAGGTGCGATCGAAAAGGCATCCAGCGTCACGGATCGTGGTGGACCTTCGCCATCTTCGGGGTGCGGGCCATCGCTTGCCCCCATAGTAAATGTTCCGGCAGGCAAGGATATTAAACTATGATCTGGCGGATTTTCAGAAGGCAAAACCCGTTTGTTTGATTGATGTGCACGCGTGTTTGTCGGTTTTGGCGCGCAGCAGGGCTTAGTTCTGCTCATAGCTAAAAACTGGCTGCCAGCTTTCTCCCCATGCCTCTGACCAGTATTTTTGACGGGTGCTTTGCTGCAGTGGTACGCCGCCTTTCCATAGATCGGCGTGGTCTTCTGCGTACGTGTCGAAGAATGCGGTAAGTTGGTCATCTAGAACTTGTTTGATTTGAGCGAATGTGGGATCTCCAGCGTGGTTAATTGTCTCGCCAGGGTCATGTTCTACATCAAAAAGTTCATCTTCAAACACCGTATTCAAGGTATTGAATCGCTTGAAATACGCCCATTTTGGAGTGCGAATAACCCGGGTTTCTTCTTGCTCAGAGAACACCACATCAGCACCCCAGTTGCTAAGGTCTGTGCCACTAATAATGGGCAGTAATGATCGGCTAGGTACAGTGCTATCATTTTGCTGGATGCCTGCATGATCCAAAACTGTTGCGAAAACATCCATACCAGAGACCATAAGTTTTGTGCGTAAACCTTTGGCTGTAAGACCCGGTTGATGCATGATCATCGGTATTGAATGGGCCGCCCGGTGCAGGTTCGATGGAAGCGTAGCGGCACCATGTCCCCAAAAGCCGTGTTCGCCAGTAGACAAGCCGTGATCGGTGGTAAAGATCAGCAAGGTATCATCAGCAATTCCCAATCTATCTAGCGTCGCGACAATCTTGCCCACGCCGTCATCCACCATGGAAATTTGGCTGTAAAAATTGCGCAATGTCCCAAGATCATTGGGGGCCCGCATCAGCATCGAAAAATCCAAATGCGCGGACGTTTCGTTGTTGCGCAGCATAAACCCGTCGACGGCAGCTTTGCTTAGCCCTGAACGAGGGATCGAATGCATTGGGCAATCCGCGTAACGCGCGGTGTGTCGGTTTTCGTCCGTTTCCTTCGTCGCAGGCCAGTGACCATACGGTGCCGGGTAGGGCAGGTATAGAAAGAAGGGCGTCTTTGCCGTTGTTTGCTCTTCTATAAATTCCACGCCTTTGTCTGTGAAAAAATCAACAGAGTGTCCTGGTTGGTCATAAACCGCTCCATTGTCGAAAATTTTATTTCGGTAAAAGCTTCGCACATGGCCATCTTCCAACGTGACCCACTTATCAAAACCTTCAGCAGGTGAAGTTGGTTGGCCCAGATGGTATTTCCCAATCAATGCAGTTGCATAGCCTTCGGACTTAAGTGCTTTGGGCAATGTGTTTAAGCCGTCCAATGCATGCCAGCTGCTGGGCCATTCGGCGCTTTTTCGGTCATCGAGCCATGCATGTACGCCATGCTGCGATGGTAATTTACCGGTCAGGACAGATGCGCGGCAGGGAGAACAAAAACCGTTTGGGCAGAAAGCGTTATCAAATGTCACGCCGTTTTCAGATAGGGCATCCAGATGGGGCGTATGAATTTCAGAGTTCCCGTAGCAACCAAGCGTTGATGCTTGTTGATTGTCCGTGAAGATCAATATGATGTTTGGTTGTTTAGCCATCAGGATTTCCTTTTGAGAGGTGACAGCGCCATGTAAGCGCGCAAAGCCTCTTTGAGGCTAGACAAGACAGTTCCATCGTCTGATTTGAAGATATGATAGATATTGCCAAAGCCGTCCAGTGCCTCTTGGTTTGGAAGGGCCCGCAATCGTTCTGGTGTAAAGTCTGCGAAAGTTTTGCGGTTAATTGCGTCCACGGCGTCGGACCGCAACGCGCACAAGAATAAATCCTTGTCTTGAAATCGTGTGCAAAAGTTTCCAACTGAATCGCCGCTGATCTTCGCCAGATCTGAGAATTTGATTCCGTCGATGGGTGCTGCGTTGAGGGCCTCAACGCCGGTTTTCAAGAAACCATCACGGCTCTTGATGCTTTGGCTTTGTCGTGCCTCAAACATACACAGGATATCGGATTGCAGTATCTGTTCAGATGTATCCATCGGAAACTAGCCTCACTTTGGAACCAATTAATTCTCAGTTTGAACTGAGTGTCAAAAGAAATGAATTGCTATTCAGTTTTCATAATTGACACAAAGTTGTTCTCATTCGTNGCCTGAGTGAAATGCTTACACATGAAGCAACTTGGCGTTGTCGATTNATCGAACGTCAAAATGTCTNGGTAAAAATTAATACTCATGTTAAGTATTTGATAATAAAAACTAGGGAGAGAAAAATGAAAAAGATGAACCTACTGGCGGTAACTGCTGCTGCCGTGATGACTACGACGAGTGCTTTTGCTCAGACCAATCTGACGGCCGAGACCGCAAGTGCAGGTGGTGCAACGCATCTTTCACTAGCGCACATGACAGAGATTGCTGGCACGAATGGTATCGCCAACATCCAGCTTGCTGAAGGTCAGACATTGACCAATTCTATTCAGAACGTAGCTGAAGGTAAGACTGACATTGCCGGTACGCCATTCATCCTCCCATTTTTGATGAGTAGAGGCGTTGGCCCTTATGGCTCACTTGGTGCGGAATCGGGCGCAGAACTTGCGTCGAACTTGCGTGTGATCAACCCGTTTACATTGGGTGTATTTTTTCTTTTCGCATATGATTCCAAAGGTATAGGTGGCTGGGATGACCTAGAAGGTCGCACCATTTACAATGGTCCACCTCGTGGCGGCGCGTTGACAAATGGTCGTGCTATGATTCAAATCGTAGCAGGTCTTGAGGATGGTTCTGGTTACCAGGGTATGCAAACAAACTGGGGGCAGGGCGCAACGCTTATCTCAAGTGGTGAGCCTGATGCTGTTGTTCTTCCTGAGTTGTTCCCAAGCTCGCGTCTGACAATTCCAAGCGCTGCTGGTGCCATGACGATCTGGTCAATGCCAAGCGAAGCATATGAGAGTGATGCGATGCAGAAGTATATGAAGGCACCGGGTAGCGCGCCTTGGACCTCTGACGTTGCTAGCCTTGAAGCGATCATGGGTGACGGGTTCACATTCGTTTCCGAAGACGACACCTTCCGCGCATTTGCAACAATCGGTGGTAACGTCGTGAACAAGAGCATGGATGATGCGTTGGTCACTGAGTTGGTTTCTACCTATATTGCATCGCTTGAAGACTTGATGGCGAAAGCACCTTACGGGAAAACCGTTGGATATGATTTTCCGATGCAAGGCATGTGTGGTGCAAACCCTGTCCAGTATCACCCAGCAGCAGCTGCGGCATGGCGTGAAGCTGGTTTTGAACTCGATGATTGCGCAGTCGCGGAATAAATCAATTCAATACTGAAAATAAGCGTCGCCTAATAAGGCGGCGCTTTTTATGCCTTGTAATATTCTGGAAATCTCATGTCTGACACAACACACGAAGCCGCCGCAAAACAGCTTTTTCCCAATCGCACGGTTTATATTGTTGCACTTATTTTTGTTGCCATGGGCATTATCAACAGCATGCCGGTTATTCCTGGTTGGGAGCAGTTATGGACAGGCCTTGCTGGAATTGAAAACCTCCAGACCCGAAAGTTTTCAACGGAATTTTTCTATCCATTAGTATTTTTCGTAATGATGTTGATTGTAGCACTTAAAAATTCGATGTGGCGTGAATGGCGTGGCACATCACGTGTTTGGTTTGGTGCGTTTTTGGATATTGCGTTGGTGGTTGCTGCGGCAGCAATCTCAATTACTTATCTGATTGAGATCGACAGCGTATGTCTTATCGACGCTCTTAATGGAGACCGGGCGCGGATCATGGCGCAAACATTGCAAGCTGAGATCGAATTCGCCGATCTAATGGGGTTGCCGGCACCTGACACAGTTGACGATCCTAAATGTGTCTCGACAACTGGCGTTTGGTTGGTGGCGATTATGGGTCTCTCCATCCTGACCTTCTTAGCCTACAATATTAAAGTATGGGGGTTGCCGCTGGTTGCGGTGTCGCTTGCTGTGGCCCTTTATACTATCGGCACAGTATTGGTTTGGTATTTCTACGGACCAGATGATGTTAATAAATATCTTGTAACCAAGATGGGTGGTGAACCACGCACGTTCTTAGACGGCATTCCAAACGTACACGATGCTTTGGTCAACACCGCCTCAGGTATGTTGGGCCGTTTCATGAATGTGATCATGAACATGGTCTTCCCATATATTATTCTTGGCGCGTTATTCGGGAAATCAGCGGGAGGTCAAACCTTGATCAAGCTGGCCTTTCGCTGGACACGTGGACTGCGTGGTGGCCCTGCCCATGCTGCAATTGTTAGCTCTGCTATGTTTGGTACAATTACAGGCGGACCGGTTGTTAACGTCTTGTCGACGGGTGTTTTGACAATCCCGATGATGGTCAAACGCGGGTTTTCCAAGGTTTTTGCTGGCGGAATGGAAGCTGCGGCATCATCCGGTGGTTCAATCATGCCGCCCGTTATGGGGGTCGCCGCGTTTATTCTTGCGGCGATGACAGCTGTTCCATACCGCGACATCATTATAGCGGCGACCCTTCCGGCCGTTGCTTACTTTGTTTGTCTGTTTCTGAGCGCCAGTTTTCAATCGCGTAGACAGGGAATCACGGCAGTAGGCGAGCTGACCGAAGATATGCACATGAGTAAAGAAGATTACCTACATCTATGCCAAATCTTCTTTCCTATCCTACTTATCCTTTTTTTGCTGCTTACCCCTAAGGATGCTGTGGGTTGTGGCCCAATAGGTTGGATGATGGGCGCAGAAATAGTAATGAATGGTGACCGTTGCGTAGCCACATCATTGCCTTGGNTTTTGCAGCTATTTCAAGATGCAGCTGGCGATGCAGGNGCCACGGGATGGTGGGCAGCTGCACTCGTNTTGGTATTATTGTTCTTGGATAAAGCATTTCGGGCCAAACCACGGATGCTGCTTGATGCCCTCGCTGAAGCAGGGATTACCATCTCGACATTGTATTTGATGTTGCTTGCGGTGACTGTGATTGACGTTTGCTTGAATTTCACAGGCCTTTCCAAGTTCGTGGCAATCGACGTTTTGCGGCTGCTTATGTCGTTTAATCTTGGCGATGGTGGGTCTGTTATGGTGCAGTTCGTTGCTTTGGCTATCACCATGGTTCTTGCCATTCTTCTTGGCATGGGCATGCCAGCGGTCCCAGCATATCTGAACGTAGCCTTGCTAATGGGGCCTTTGTTGATCGGACTTGGCATCGCGACATTCACAGCGCACATGTTCATTTTTTACTTCGCGATTGCATCTGCAATAACACCACCTGTCGCGATGGCGGCGTTCGCAGCATCAACTATTACCAAAGCTGATCCGATGATGACCGGGTTCAGTGCTATGAAATCAGGCATCGTCATGTTCGCGATCCCATTCGTCTTTGCGTTTTATCCAGAGATTTTGTTGATCGACCAAGCACTGATTGACCCAGCAAGCCCTACAGGTGCACCATTGGCTGGTTATGAAAATGGTGTCTCTTTGGGGGCGTTGTTGTGGTTGATCGCACGGTTGATTTTGGCGCTGTATTTGGTGGCAAGTGCGCTTGCCGGGTTCGATGCGGCGCGCTTAACTTTCCCATGGATCCTGGTACGTTTAGCTGCTGCCGTCGCGGTTCTTATGCGGCCAGAAATGGTCCAATTTGGAGCATTGGTTTTCGTTGCCATACTGTTGGGATGGCACCACATNGGCGCGCGTCGACAGGAAACGACAGCATCTTAATNAACGACAACCACATGATGAAAAGGTGACTTAGACCCATGACAAAACGCCCAAATTTCCTNTTCATTATTACCGATCAGCAACGGGCTGACTGGTTGGGTTGTTATGGCCATCCTGTGTTAAAAACACCAAATATCGACTCCATCGCAGCGCGGGGCACATTATTTGAGAATTTNCACGTGGCCTCTCCTGTTTGCATGCCAAATCGTGCTTCGCTTTTAACGGGACGGTATCCTAGCCTGCATGGGCTTCGATACAATGGCTGTGCATTGCCAGAAAACGCGAATACTTTTGTGAATGTTTTGGCGGATGCTGGCTATCATACAGCAGCGATCGGTAAGAGCCATTTGCAACCTTTTACCGCTATGGCCCCTATGGGGAAATCGGCTGAAGAGATTGCGGGCATGCCTGAGGCTTGGCAAGTAGAGCGTGTTAAAGACTATGAAGAAGAACCTGCGAACTATCAGGGCGAGGGGCGCTATGATATCAAATCACCCTATTATGGCTATCAGCATGTAGATATGGTCACATCCCATGGCGATCGCTGCGGTGGTCATTACGGTCAATGGTTCAAGGCGAACGCACCNGATTGGAAAGCACTGCACGACCCTGTAAATGAACTTGAACACGAGTATACATGCCCTCAATCGTATCGCACACCGGTGCCAGAAAACCTATATCCAACGGCCTATATCCGTGACCGTGCGATAGACTATTTGACCTCGCGCGCTGAAGAAGATGATCCGTTCTTTGCTTTCGTTAGCTTTCCTGACCCTCATCACCCCTTCAATCCGCCCGGTAAATATTGGGATATGTACGCCCCAGAAGATTTCGAGGTCTCACTGCCTTACGACGCCCATAAAAATCCAACACCGCCAATGCAATGGCTCCATAAAAACTGGAAAGGGGATGGTGGGCAAACGACACCGCAAACAGCAATGATGCTGGACGATCAGCAGATCAGAGAGGCTATGGCACTGACCGCAGGCATGATGGCATTCATTGATGATGCAGTGGGTGACATTCTTTTAGCGCTCGAGGCATCAGGGCAATTGGAAAACACCGTCATCTGCTACAATGCCGATCATGGCGATTACCTTGGCGATTATAATATGTTGCTAAAGGGCGCACTGCCGTTTCGCAGTATCACCCGCGTGCCGTTTATTTGGTCCGATCCCATTGGACGGACACAGACGCGCTCTGATGCGCTTTGCTCTACAGTTGATCTCGCTGCGACAATACTTGAGCGTGCAGGGCTTGAGCCTTTCAACGGCAATCAAGGCCATAGTTTTTTACCTGCGACCAAAGCACAGCAAGGACCACGTAATGAAGCTTTGATTGAATATAACGATGGCGGCAAACGCTTGGGATTTGGAGAACCCGCACGGGTGCGGTCGTTGGTTACAGCTGACTGGAGACTGACAATCTATCGTGATCAGGAATGGGGTGAGCTTTATGATTTGAAGCGCGACTCATCAGAAACGAACAATCTGTGGGATAGCGCAGATCATCAAGACACGCGCGCGCACCTTACCAACCGCCTTGCACACCATCTGATTTCCCAAATGGACGAGAGTCCACAAGCAGATCGTTTAGCCTAAAGGAAAAGACAGGTGAAAGTGGCCCACCAATGAGGGCGAGTTTTGGACCAAGTTCTCAACCATTTTGGTAAATGTAAATTAGATGCCTAGCGTAAGCGTTTTGGTTTTTGAGCGGGAACAACAGACCGTAATCTGCACATTGGAGGCCTTTTCCAGGTCCGTCTGAACTAAGTCACGGTGATCTGCCATACCGTTTACGACAGGTGTTAAACAGGTCCCGCATACGCCAGATTGGCAAGAAACCTGTACATGAATACCGGTTTCTTCCAGTTTCTGGGCAATTGTTTCACCAGGTTGAACATCAAATGACTTACCAGATTTTTGCGCAACAACAGTAAAGGGTGCACCATCAGTGTTAACCTCTGCCCCAAATCGCTCAATGTTTACACATTGGGCGTTCCAGCCGTTCTGTTTTGCTGAGCTAACGATAAAATCCATAAATCCATTTGGCCCGCAGACATATAGATGACGGTCTGGGGCGGTCAGCCCAAGCACCGCATTGATATCAAGGTGTTGATCCTTTGGCCCAGCGTCGATGTGGACGTGCACTTTTTTTCCAAAGCGTTCCAGCTCTTTTGTAAAGGCCAGACGATCAATCGTGCGGCCACAATAGTGTAATTCCCAAGACGCATCGACAGCCTCGAGCGAATAGGCCATGTTTAGCATTGGCGTGATACCAATGCCGCCAGCGAACAATACTGTATGAGCGGCGTCTGGACCCAGTGGAAAATTATTGCGTGGTCGGCCAACTTTGATCTGCTGACCTTGTTTGAAATCAGCATGGACCTTTGTCGAACCACCGCGTGATTTTGGATCAAGCAGTATGCCTAAGCGGAATTTTGTACGATCTGAAGGGTCGCCAGTCAGCGAGTATTGCCTAATCAAGCCGGACTTAATGTACAGATCGACGTGTGCGCCAGCGCTGTATGCAGGCAACTGAGTGCCATCTGCTGATGTCAGCTCTAGGCTGATAACATCCGTAGCAACCTCAGTACGTTTGGCGACGATAACTTCCAGCCAAGGATTGTCATCGGCAATAGCGGTGGGAGTGTCGACAAGAACCTTAGCAGCTAAATGTACTTTTACAGGCATGCTGGCAAAAGCACGAATGGTGTTGTTCATTGCTATGGTAGGCGTGCCCAAAAGTTCAAAATTCACAACACGGCGACGCAATGCTTCGATCAGCAAAATGATTTCGCGACGCGCCAAATGCATGCCCATGCACATATGAACACCTTGGCCAAACCCTAGGTGATCGTGCACATCGCGAGTGACATCGAAACGATCAGGGTCGGGAAACTTGCGGTGGTCACGATTGGCAGACGCGTACATGACAATCACACGTTTGCCTGCGGGAATTATATGCCCCGCAATATTACTGTCCTCAATGGCACAGCGGGTAAATGCACGGATTGGCGTTGCCATACGAACGGCTTCTTCAACTGCATTTGGGATCAAGCTGATGTCATTGCGGATTAGGTCCCATTGGTCAGGGTGATCGGCAAAGAATTTGATGATCTGACCCGTTGTCGAGATGGTCGTATCCAGAGACGGATTGATATAGTCGCGCATCAATTGTGCGCAGGTTTCATATGAAATACCACGATCTGCACCAACATCAAAAATGCGTTTGGCCCAACCACCTTCTTTCAATTTTTCAGGGCGGCCATACTCTTGCAAAAAGTCCCTTAGGTTCACGAGGTCTTTGAAAGCTTGCTCGGTTCTGTCGTTTTCAGTTCCGAACAAGTTGAACGTGGCTGAGGCCCATTTGAGCATCTGGGCACTGTCGACGGGCAGGCCAACGAGTTCTGCGACTATAGTGACAGGTAAGTATTGTGCAAAATCAGTAATCGCGTCGAATTCACCGCGCGTACACAGGGTGTCAACCAGGCCATTGGCAGCCTTTTCCAACATCGGTTCGATGTCTTTCAACGCGCCCGGCAACAACGGTTCAGACGTCACAGCACGCGTGCGATCATGTTCAGGTGGATCGGAGTTAAGCGTCGACCCAACTAAAATGTCATTCACCTTTTGAATGGGTGAAACACCGCGGGAGCTAACAAATCTCAATGGTTGGCGCAGTACTTCACTGACCTCGGCGTAACGCGGTAGGGCGTAAAGGTCATGTTGAGGCAAGTAGACAACTGGACCAAGGTTACGCATTTTTGCATACAGAGGGTAGGGGTCTTTTATGACCTCATCGGAATAGAAATCGATGTCTAGCGTTGGAATGTTCATTGCGGTTCATATCCTAAGCTTAGGCATGAAAGATCCATCGCGTCTGATTGGTTGAACGCGCCCATGCCACCATCGATAGCGATGTCTGCGCCCTTGATCCAGTTTGAGGCAGGTGAAAGTAGGAACGAAGCGATCTCAGCGATTTCGGTTGGCGCACCCGGGCGACCTGCACGTACCAAGTTCTTTGCCATTTGCGCGCCAAATGCTTTTTGAAAATCACCCAGGATGCCTGTGGAAATACCACCGGGACTTAGGGAATTTATCCGTACGCCACACCTTACCATCGCCTCGGTTTCCGCGACAGTCCAAAGGATCATGGCTTCTTTGGTTAAGTTGTAACAACGGGTGGCATCGATCCCTTCAGATGCAATGAATTCTGCCAGCTGGTGCTTGTCAGTGATGGCAGACAGCCGCTTTACTTGATCAGCCTCGTCGCGCCATCCGTGGCCCGCACGGCTGGCCATATTCACGATAGATGCGCCTGTCCGAAAGTGCGGTGTCATCGCATGGGTGAATGCGCGGGTACCAAGAAAATTCACCTGCAAGATGGCCTCTTCCAATCCAGCGCGAGGTGGCAGGCCTGCGTTGTTGCACAATCCATTAAGGGGTTCGTCAATGGATGCTGCAGCCAGGGCGATGCTTGAGACGTCATTGAGGTCCAACATGATAAACTGGTCCACATTGTCATGTGTCTCTTGGATATCAAATCCGATNACGCGGTGATTTTGTGCTTTCAGAAGGCGGGCTAATTCCGCGCCAATTCCGCTTGCAACACCGGTTACGGCGTAGGTCGATGATGTCATTTGTCACTCTCCCCTAGGTATACTTATAATAGGTTGTGGCTAGCGATTAAAATAGGCCTTGAAAATACGTTGCCTATAAGTCTTTGTGATCACCATGAAGCCTCAACATATTCAAATTTTAGTCGCTATTGCTGACCACGGTAGCCTACGCGCTGCAGCAAAGTACCTTAACAAATCTCAACCTGCGTTGACGCAATCCTTGCGCCAAGCGGAAAGTGAGTTAGGGGTATCATTGTTTCTACGCACATCCAGAGGGGTTGAACTGACGGATGTTGGTGAGCGAGTGTTGGTTAGGGCGCGCACAATAACTTCTGAGATTGCCCGTCTTGATGAAGAGGTTGCACAGTTGCGTGGTGAACAGGTCGGTGCTGTAAATGTCTGTCTTTCGCCATTGGCTGCGATGCGCATAATGCCGCGTGCGCTAACGCTGTTTCGCAAAACACACCCCAAAATTGAGGTTCGCCTGACCAGTGGGTTATTTCCTGGTGCACTCAAGCCTTTGCGGGAGGGGCGTACAGATATATTGATTGGGCCAGTGCCGCCAACGAACCTAAGCCGTGAAATAGCAGTTGAACATCTTTTGGAAACTCCAATTGATGTGGTGACTGCAGCAGGATCGCCATTGCTGCAGGCAAAGTCTTTGGCTGAATTGACACAAGCGCAGTGGATCATGATCGGAGCTCAGACAGGACCGGGTGATATTTTCAAACAACCGTTTCTTGATCATGGAATGACGCCACCAGAGGCACTCACAACGTCAGAATCCTATTTTGGTGCACTGTCCTTGGTGGAAAGCACTGGTGCGGTTTGTACGTTTCCTTCGCTTTTGATGAGAGAGGTTCAAAAAACTTGGCAGATTGCACGTGTGCCGATCCGAGAGAAAATTGAACCTTTGAAAATTGCATTGATGACAAGGGCCGGGCATCCGCTAACCCCTGCTGCTGACGCGCTTGCAATGTGCATTAGGCGGCGTGTTACTTCTATGTAGGCGATAAGCTGGAGCAACAGCGATTTGTTACTTATCACTCTTTCTTATCACGTATGTCACGTAAGGTTGTCCAAATAATTGGGGATCTTACCATGTCAGATACGGTTGAAACACAGCTCTTTATTGATGGTGCTGCGCGGCCTGCATCGGACGGCGGGACCTACGATATCTTTAACCCTGCTCGACCTTCTGAGTTAGTTGGACGTGCCGCAGCAGGGACACCTGACGATGTTGAGGCCGCGATGAAGGCCCCGCATCGAGCATTTTCTGCATGGGCGGCACTTAGTTATGCAGAGCGAGCAGAGATGTTACGCAAAGTCGCTGCCGCTATCACGCAAGATATGGAAGAGGTAGAGGCGCGCGCACGTCTTTTTACACGCGAACATGGGAAGATCGTTTTTGAAACACGGCTAGAGATCAGCCGGCTTGGTGAACGCTTCTTGCAATGTGCAAATTATGCAGATCGTCTTGAACAAGACGAACATATAAAAGCAGCGCCAAACGACACGATTATAACACGGCAACCGCGCTGTGTTGCCGCTTTGGTTGTACCGTGGAATTGGCCGTTGGNAATTTTGGGTGCCAAGCTGCCGCAGGCGTTAATGGCCGGGAACACCGTTGTCGTGAAGCCATCGGCCAATTCAGCACTCGCGCCTGCTATGACGCTAAGCCGGATCGCCGAAATGTTGCCACCAGGTGTTGTGAATATTGTCACCGGATCAGCATCTCGGATTGGTGATGCCATTATTGGGCATCCCTTGGTTCGTTTTNTGAATTTTACTGGCTCCGTCGATGTGGGCCGTCATGTAATGAAAGTGNCCGCTNAAAATATCACCCCAGTCACGCTAGAGTTAGGCGGCAATGATGCCGGTATCGTTTGCCATGATGCTGACCTGACAGGCGATGTATTTCAACGCTTGTACCGTGCGTCGTTCATGTCCATGGGGCAGATATGTTACGCTCTGAAACGGCTTTACATACATAAGTCGCGCTATGATGAGGTGGTCGCCGGATTGAGGGCCGTTGTGGATGTGCAGGTGATTGGCGATGGTTTGTTACCTGAAACGACAATGGGGCCTATGAACAACGCAAAACAGCTGAAGGTTGTTGCAAAGATGATCGCGGAGGCACGCGTGGCA
>JGI24538J26636_10000317_pt1 | contig 14292 bp, 12 predicted proteins | sample SouAtlMetagenome_FD_26636 | JGI IMG/M metagenome (IMG submission 26636) | reverse complement strand
TCCCTACGGATACCCAATACCTGCGCCCGACTTCTAACCACCGTCAATGCGGCTTGAATCGACTCCTGCATTACATCGCCCAGTGACCCAGTCTTGATCACTTTACCGGCACCGGGAATTGCTGACGTTTCAATTGTTAATAATTCGCCACCCACTTGGGTCCACGCTAAACCAGTCACCTGGCCAATTTGATCCTCAGCCTCAGCCCGACCATAGTCGAACTTGCGAACGCCTAAGGCGTCTTCTAGCTCGCTAGAACCGATGTGTTCAGCAGCAGTCTCATTAAAACGTACATGCTTGGTGACAGTCTTGCGGCAAATCTTGGCAATGTCTCGCTCTAGGCCTCTTACTCCAGCTTCTCTGGTGTAATAGCGAATAGTATCCTTGAGAGCATCTTCACTGATATCCAGTTCATCAGGCTTTAAGCCATTGGCCTTAAGCTGCTTAGGCACTAGGTATTTTTCGGCAATTTTTACTTTCTCATCTTCGGTATATCCAGGAATACGAATGACTTCCATACGATCCAATAATGGACCAGGAATATTCATAGAGTTCGCTGTGCAGATAAACATCACTTCTGAAAGATCGTAATCAACCTCGAGATAGTGATCATTAAACGTATGATTCTGTTCCGGATCTAACACTTCCAAAAGTGCCGAGGCTGGATCTCCGCGCTGATCCATACCCATCTTGTCTATTTCATCAAGTAAGAACAAAGGGTTTTTTGCGCCTACCTTTGAGAGCTTTTGAATCAGTTTGCCGGGCAGCGATCCAATATAGGTGCGACGATGCCCTCTTATCTCGGCTTCATCACGAACCCCACCCAAGCTCATTCGAATGAACTTTCGCCCTGTAGCGCGTGCTATAGACTCGCCCAATGAGGTTTTACCGACACCCGGAGGCCCCACCAAACAGAGGACAGGCCCCTTGAGCTTTTTGACTCGCTTTTGGACCGCTAAAAATTCAAGAATCCTCTCTTTAACCTCATCGAGCCCGTGATGATCTTCGTTGAGAGTAGTCTCAGCGCTAACAAGATCATGTTTGACTCGGGTACGTTTTTTCCAAGGAACACTGACCATCCAGTCAATATAGTTGCGCAGTACCGATGCTTCGGCCGACATCGGCGACATCATTTTTAATTTACCTAATTCAGACTGAGCCTTCTCTAAGGCTGCTTTTGGCATACCGGCAAGTTGAATTTTACTTTCAAGCTGATCCAGTTCAGACAGACCCTCATCCAAGTCTCCTAATTCCTTTTGAATCGCCTTCATTTGTTCATTGAGATAATACTCGCGCTGGCTTTTCTCCATTTGCTTTTTTACACGCCCACGTATTCTTTGCTCAATTTGGAATAGATCAATCTCAGCTTCCATCAAGCTCATAAGGTGTTCAAGCCGTAATGTCAGATCAGCTATCTCAAGCACTTCCTGTTTCTGTTCAAGGGACAGCGTCATATGAGAGGCGATGGTGTCTGCCAGTCGATTTGCATCTTCAATGCCACTCACTGTCGCTATTACTTCAGCAGGAATTTTTTTACTGGCATTCACATACTGTTCAAACAAACCCGTTGTCGAACGCACCAAAGCTTCGCTCTCTTCTTCTAACAGACTTTGCCGTTGAGTTCTCCGGCAGTCGCCCGCATAAATGCTTCATCCTCAAATGCTGCGTCTATACGGACCCTATCAAGGCCCTCTACCAATACTTTCAGAGTGCCATCTGGCAATTTAAGCATTTGTAAAATTGTCGCCAACGTTCCCACTTCATAGATATCTGCAATACCCGGATCGTCCTCTAAATGATCTCTTTGGGCGACCAAAATAATGGTCTTCTCACCTTCCATAGCAGACTCTAAGGCATCTATAGACTTCTCTCTGCCCACAAAAAGTGGTACCACCATATGCGGATACACAACGACATCACGCAGAGGTAAGAGTGGATAGTTTGTTGGTTTAGGATCAGGAGTTGATAGAGTCATTTTTACCTCGGTATTTTTGTACTTCCTTGCCGCCGCCTTCAAAGAGCAGCCCATCAATAATATATTGGGACAAAAAGCTAAATAACAATAGGGATATCGCTAACAAGATAAAATTTATTTAACTATTGGGAATAGACACAAAAAAGGCGACTTTCGCCGCCTTTTTTTAACCATCGTCAGATGAGACTTTTTTCGGTTCCGTCTGTTCATACACCAGCATAGGCTCGTTATCGCCATTGATCACTGCGGCATCAACGACAACTTTCACCACATTGGACTCTGATGGGATTTTGTACATGGTATCGAGCAATACCGTTTCTAGGATCGAACGCAAACCTCGCGCACCGGTCTTTCTATCAATCGCTTTTTCAGCAATTGCATCCAGAGCATCACTGCGAATATCCAGTTCAACATCTTCCATCGCAAACAGGGCCTGATATTGTTTGAACAGCGCATTCTTGGGTTTAACCAGGATATTGACAAGCGCTTCCCTGTCTAGCTCCTGTAGCGTCGCTACCACAGGCAGACGACCGATAAACTCGGGAATCAAACCATAGCCAATAAGATCTCTTGGCTCTACCTCAAGCAATGTTTCACCGATGGATTTCTGTGAATCTTTACTAGTAACCTGAGCACCAAATCCAATACCGCCCTTCTCAGAGCGATCACGGATCACTTTTTCCAATCCAGAGAATGCCCCACCACAGACAAACAATATATTCGACGTATCAACTTGCAAAAATTCCTGCTGAGGATGCTTCCTACCACCCTGCGGTGGAACCGAGGCAACGGTTCCTTCAATTAGCTTCAACAAAGCCTGTTGGACACCTTCTCCAGAAACATCGCGTGTAATTGAAGGGTTGTCTGACTTTCGTGAAATTTTGTCAATTTCATCTATGTAGACTATCCCTCTCTGGGCCTTATCTACATCGTAATCACATTTCTGCAAGAGCTTTTGAATAATGTTCTCAACATCTTCACCAACATAACCTGCTTCGGTTAACGTCGTCGCATCTGCAATAGTAAAAGGAACATCAAGAAGGCGCGCTAAGGTCTCTGCGAGAAGCGTTTTACCACTGCCGGTTGGACCAATCAGCAAAATATTACTTTTCCCTAGCTCTACATCAGTCTTGTCCGGGTTGGACTGCTCACTCACCTGTAACCGCTTATAATGGTTGTAGACGGCAACAGAAAGGATGCGTTTCGCTCGCTCTTGACCGATCACATACTCATCTAAGATCGACTTTATCTCTGTCGGGACAGGCAACTTCTCAGTTGCAGACTCCGACTCTACAGCCTGTGACTCTTCTGAAATGATATCGTTACACAAGTCAACGCACTCATCACAAATGTAAACAGATGGGCCGGCAATTAAACGACGGACTTCATTCTGATTTTTCCCACAAAAGGAACAAAAAAGAAGTTTGCCGCCATCTCCTAGACTACCACTATCACTCATTACTCTCTCCCGCTATAAAACAGCACATTCTGATTACTGCTATTTACAAACCATTTCGAAGACTACCGACTCTAGGATCTTTTGTCTAGAACCTGGTCGACAAGCCCATAATCTTTTGATTCTTCAGCACTCATAAAGTTATCGCGTTCAGTGTCTTCAGTTACTTTATCGACACTCTGGCCAGTATGATGAGCCATCAGGCTATTAAGTCTTCCCTTAATCTTGAGGATTTCCTGAGACTGGATATGGATATCAGTTGCTTGACCCTGCGCGCCGCCGCTTGGCTGATGGATCATAGTCCGCGCATTGGGTAGACAGAAGCGCTTCTCTGGTGCTCCCGCGGCTAAAAGAAATGCACCCATCGAAGCCGCTTGACCGATACACATTGTGCTGACATCGGGCTTAATAAACTGCATGGTGTCATAAATTGACAACCCTGCAGTAACAGAGCCGCCTGGCGAGTTGATGTATAAATGGATATCTTTATCTGGGTTTTCAGACTCTANAAACAACATCTGAGCAACAATCAGGTTTGCCATGTGGTCTTCAACCTGGCCAACCATAAAAATTACTCGCTCCTTAAGAAGTCGCGAATAAATATCGTATGCCCGCTCGCCTCTTGATGTCTGTTCGACCACCATAGGGACGAGACCACTTGCCTCTACGTCCAATCCGCCTAGACCATTACCAAACTGCTGAAAATTCATTATTGCCTCGCTCATTTAAATCGTGGGTAGCTTACTGAAGTGTATACGATGATTTTCAGTAAGCTGGATCTAAGCACCCAGTCATCCAGCTCTGAGCGCTGAAAATAAGAACTACGCCTCAGAGCCGGGCTCTGGATCTGGCTTTATAGCGTCTTCATAGGAAAGATTTTGTTCTTTAATCTTCGCCTTAGCTAAAACCAGTTCAGTGACCTGATCTTCTAACACAACGCCTTCAACCGAACTTAAAAGCTCAGGTTTGCTGTAATAGTAGTCTACAACTTCTTTAGGCTGCTCGTAGGTGGATGCAATCTCATCAACTCGAGCTCTAACTTGCTCTTCATCCGGGCTAAGTTCTTCAACTTTGACAATCTCAGATACAATAACGCCGAGAGCAGCACGACGTTCTGCCTTCTCTCTAAACATGTCATCTGGCAAAATACTCAGATCGATCTGTTGACCACCACCGAATTGCTGGACCATCTGCTGTTTTAACTGGGTAATTTCGTGAGCGACCAACGCTGANGGCAACTCAACCGAATTTAGCTCAAACAATTGATCCATAACGCGATTCTTAACTTTGGTTCGAATCGCATTACGCAATTCACGCTCCATATTAGCAACCACATCTTCTCTGAATTTCTCTTCGCCACCTGACTCTACGCCAAATAACTTGAAGAACTCATCATCCATCTTCGGAAGGNCTTTTGAAGCAACNGAATTTATCTTAACGGCAAACTCAACAGCGGCGCCTTTGAGCTCCTCTGCGTGGTAATCTTCGGGAAAAGACAGTTTCAAGACAGTCTCTTCGCCTGCGGAGAGCCCCTCGAGGCCTTTCTCAAAACCAGGAATCATTGAGCTAGAACCTAAAACTAAGTCCTGACCCTCAGCTTTACCGCCGTCAAACTCCTCGCCATCTCGAGTTCCCACGTAGTCGATATTCACCTGATGGCCATCTTTAGCCTTTTTCTTGCCAACTTTAAACGCAGACTGCTGGTTGCGAAGCTGATCAATCATTTTTTCAACATCAGCCTCGGTCACTTCAGAGACCGGGCGATCAAGTTTAACCTTGGTTAGCGGCTTAAGAGCCACCTCTGGAAAAACTTCGAAAACAGCCATAAACTCTAAATCTTGACCTTCTTTGTCAGACAAATCATTGATCTGTGGCTGGCCAACAGGCTTAAGGTCTTCCTGTTGAATGGCTTCGTAAAAGCTTGAGTTGACTATTTCGCCCACAACTTCTTGGCGGACGCCTTTACCATAGTGCTGTTTGACCACCTTGAGAGGAACTTTGCCCTTGCGGAAACCCTTAATAGAAACGGTTTTCGTGGCTTTCTGAAGCCGATTAGTGACTTCTTGATCAATCTTTTCGGCAGGCACACCAATCTTCAGCTGACGCTCTAGACCTGTGCTCGATTCGATAGACACCTGCATGGACAATCCTCATGGTAAGACATTAAAATTTGGTACGAAAGGAGAGACTCGAACTCTCACGGGTTGCCCCACTGGAACCTAAATCCAGCGCGTCTACCAATTCCGCCACTCTCGCATAGAGATACATTCAACAGACACCGGATAAACCGGCTAAAAAAGGGTTGGTAAGCCCCTGTCTTGCTGAACGGCGTGGATTTTGCCACAGCACCCCCTAATCAGCAACTAATTGTCACCTAAATAAGCAGTTTATCTGCCATCATTTTNCAGAAATATACTTTCCACCCAAAATAGTGACTAATAATAGGCTAAACCACCTGGCACATTAGTCAAGTCCACCAGCACNAATTACCTTTATTGCTTTATGTAGTCAATGTAAAATATCGCAACCACCACAGTAAACCGCAACGAGAATTACTATTTATGAATATTGACGACTTTTCTGATCTCAAGGCATTTGAGGTTACCATTGATGATCATCAAATTGCAGAAGTTACGCTTAATCGACCGACTGCAATAAACGCAATGAATACCGATTTTTGGAGAGAGCTGCCCGCTATTGTTAATACTCTGGATAATATGGGGTCAGTCAGAGTCATTATTCTGTCTGCAAAGGGCAAGCATTTTACTGCCGGAATGGACCTGCAAATCTTTGAAGGCATGACAACTGAAGATGATACAGAACCTGCCCGAGCTGCAGAGAAACAGCGGCGCTGGATAATGGCTCTCCAGGATGTATTTACTGCATTAGAAAAAGCACGGATGCCAGTTATTGCTGCAGTTCAGGGAGCCTGCATTGGCGGCGGTGTCGATATGATTTGTGCGGCAGACATCAGGCTATGCACCAGTAACGCCTTTTTTAATATAAAAGAAACTGAACTAGGCATTACCGCCGACGTAGGCACATTGCAGAGAATTCTGCATGTGATGCCCTCGGGACTGGCCAGAGAACTCGCCTACACCAGTAGAAATTTTGGTGCGGATGAAGCATTAAAATGTGGATTCGTTAATAACGCCTATGATTCACAACAAGAAATGCTCGACGCTGCACGGCAGCTGGCCAGAAGCATCGCCAAACATAGCCCAATGGCTGTCAACGGTGTGAAAGAAATGCTCAACTACAGCCGTGACCACTCAGTTGCAGACAGTCTAAACCACATGGCCACATGGCAGGGCGGCATGCTGCAAAATCAGGATATTTTAGAGGCTATGAATGCTGCCAAAGAAAAACGAGCACCTACCTTTGACAATTTACTACCCTTGACCCCTGCTGAAGGTGGATAAATAATCATTTTGTCGCTTACCCGGGGTAATCTGCGTATTTCGATTTGGTTATACTGACTGAAAAGTCTGTTATTCACTTCATACGGAATGAAATGGCTTGCAACCAAAGCCTATTGAAACCATGATTGCCGCCCTGAAATTCACTCGACTAACTACAATAAATTATGGCTGCCAAAAAACACAGTGACAATGCCTCATCCGATATAGACCCTATGGCTCTGCGTAATGCGCTTGGAAGCTTCGCTACGGGTATTACTGTAGTGACTGCCCTAGGTAAAGACGGCCAAAGAGTAGGCATGACTGCAAACAGCTTTAACTCTGTTTCTCTATCCCCCGCCTTAGTCCTGTGGAGCATTGATAAAGCCTCTAATTGTTTCGATGACTTTATTCAGGCAGAACACTACGCGATTCATGTATTAAGTGCAGACCAACAATTTATCTCTGACCAGTTTGCTAAGAGCGGCGGTGATAAATTTGCTGGACTTGAGTGCACAGAGAACCACGCCGGAGTGCCAATATTGCCTGAATGCAGCGCTTATTTTGAATGTAGGATCGCGCACCAATATGATGGTGGAGATCATGTTATTTTGGTTGGCAGCGTTGCCAATTTTGTTGACTCAGGGACAGAGCCTCTCATATTTTATCGTGGTGACTATAAAAAACTGTAAATCGCGCAATCAGTTAAGTGTCTAGCGCTAAAATATCAGCCCCTATTAAAGCAGACTACCTTTGATTGCGTCATTTCTTGCATTGCATAGCGCACGCCTTCACGCCCTAAACTGCCACGCTTGTACCCGCCAAAAGGCATGGCATCAAAACGAAAGTCGGAAGAATCATTAATCATCACGCCACTTGCTTCTAAGCTATCTGCTGCTTTTAAAGCGGTTTCTAAGTCAGAAGTAAAAATACCCGCATGCAGACTGTAATCTACACAATTCGCCCAAGCGATCACCTCATTGAAACTATCAAATGGTTCCAAAATGACAACTGGCGCAAAGACTTCCTGCATGCATAATTTAGCCGTATTGGGCACCTGAGTGAGTACTGTTGGAGTGTATAGATTATCGTTACGTTGATGTCCGGTTAATAACATTGCACCTTGGTTAATCGCATCTGCCACCCAAGATTGAATACGTAGGGACTGCTCTGGCGTTATCATAGGCCCTACATCTGTTGCTTCATTCAGCGGGTTACCAACAATCAGCGCTTGTGTTTGAGCAACAAAATCCGCCGAAAATTTATCGAATACGCTGCGTTCAATAAAAATACGTTGCGTCCCAATACAGTTTTGCCCCGATGCCCAAAAAGCGCCGGATACCGTTGCAGCTATTGCCTTATCGAGATCGCTGTCAGCCATCACAATGACTGGCGCATTACCGCCTAGATCCATAGTCATTTTTTTCAACCCAGCGATGCGCGTAATCGCCTCACCTGTTTTCATCCCCCCGGTAAAAGACACCATACGAATATCATCAGCACACACTAATGCGCTGCCTATATTCGCATCGCCAACCACCACAGAGATAATCTGCTGATCTAATCCCGCGCGCACAAATGCATCAACCAATTTAATAGCCGACAATGGTGCAAGCTCTGACGGTTTTAGAATAACGGAATTGCCAGCTGCAACCGCAGGCCCTAACTTGTGCGCAACTAAATTAAGAGGGTCGTTAAACGGAGTGATCGCCAACACAATACCAAGAGGGTCAAGGTGTGTGTAGCCTTGCCTCCCCATAGCGCCCTCGAAAGAATCAAAGGGAATCACCTCACCGCTTAATCGTTTAGCTTCTTCCGCAGACAACTCTAGCGTATTAATGCAACGCGACACTTCTTTTCGCGCCTGCACAATAGTTTTCCCGGCCTCACTCACAATCAATAGAGCAAAGGCCTCTAGCTCCTGGCGGACAATCGCTGCGGTTGCCGCTAAAATATTAGCGCGTTGATAACGCGCTAAGTTACGAGAGATTTCAAAGCCATGTTTAGCGCTAATTAATGCGGCTTCAACATCCGTCAAAGTTGCTGTAGGAATAGAACTAACAACGCCCTGTGTAAAAGGATTGATCACATCAATCCTTTGTTGATGCTGTTCAGTTTGCTTGGGTGATATAGCGGCAAAGGACTCCATACTAACTCCCCTTCCGCTGATGAATCGCGATAATGTCTGACAGGATAGCGTATCCCGTTTCAATGCGTCCTGCACCAGGGCCGGAAACCGTCACATCACCTAACATACCTGAGGTAAAAGTAATCGCATTAACCGCACCACTAATGCCCGCTAGGGGATGCACTATCGATAATTTTTCTGGTGACACACTAGCAACTATAGAACCATCCTCTTGCTTAAGCGCCTTACCTAGTAACTTCCAATGACAGCCTTCTGCCGCGGCTTCTTTTACCATGGCTTCAGTCAGACCAGTAATGCCCTGGCACTGAACATTTTCTCGGGTCAAATTCGCATCCCATAGCCGATTCGCCAACACAATCACCTTGAGCATCACATCTTTACCTTCAATGTCAGCACTAGGATCCGCCTCGGCATACCCTTGTTGCTGCGCAGAGGTAATAGCATCTGCAAAAGTGTAGCCTTGCTCAACTAAACCTAAAACATAATTCGCCGTACCATTCACGATACCGGCGAATTTGTTAATCTCACTGCCTTTCAATAGTTTATCTGCGAAGCGAAGCACTGGCGTGCCACTCATGACCACACCTTCGTATTCAAAACCGACATTATTTTTGAGTGCTAATGCCATTAGTTCCTTTTCGGCAAAAGCAAGAGGGCCTTTATTTGTTGTCGATACATGTTTGCCTGCAGACAATGCCCAACGGCAGTGAGACGTTGCAGGCTGACCGGTCATCGAATCAGTTACGGTGGCCTCAACAACAATATCTGCATTACTATTTTTAATAATATCTTCATTGTCTGCGGTCGCTTTACCATTGGGTAACGTAGCGCAAGCACCTTGAGCTGCAGGCAATGTGGTTAGCAAGTCTAAGTCGATACCCTCTGGCGAATAAACTGATCCCAAAAACATATCCGAAACAGCGACAATACGTAAATTGAAGCCCATCTCACGATAAAATTTCTCTGGGTCTGTCCCAATAATGTTAGCCAGAGCTCGGTTTACGCCGCCAAAACCAATAAGTGCAATGTTGTAATACATAGTGCCATCCTAGATACGTTATTTTCAGCGTTAGTATTACAAATGAAAATATTAGATGACATGCCCGAATTCACCAAAGCTATGGTCAAAATGACGATACTGATGGGTAATATGCGCATATAAAATCGGCAGTGAAGAGATTAATTAAATATCTTAAAAACGAACAGTAAAAATGCCAGTAAAGAAAAACATATGAGTGAGAACGTACAAAAACGCGCGAAATAAATGAGACGTAAAAATAGTTGTTACATTTTTACCGTAGATAACGCAAAAGTAGTATGCGTATCATCAACGCTTTTCAGGCTGCTGACAGCTTTCCATATTTCGTGAACACGATCGTGGGAGCGCGCCTGAACATTAAGTATCACATCATAATCCCCGCTCATAATGTAACAAGACACTATTTCGGGTACCTTAGCTGCATACTTAATTACCTCGGTATCTCGCATACGGTCTTTGCGATAAACCATCATAATGGCAACTACTATTTCATTAACCGGCAAGCCATCGCCCAAGATCACTTTATAGCCTTTAATGACGCCAGATTTTTCTAACTTGTTCATGCGATGGGTTACCGCATTACGGGATAAATTTACATGACGAGATAAATCGCTCACCGATAGTCGTGCATTATTTGTTAATGCCTGGATAATCTTATTGTCAAAATCATCTAATTCTAGTTGCACAACGATAATCCACCTGAGAAACGAATACTTTGCGCGAGTATCAACCAATATATAAGCAAGTACAAGAGTCCTGCACCAGTATCAATTACCAGAAAAATAGTGCCGTTGCGTAGTTTTGGTAGAACGATCACACACTTCGATATTTTTTAGTGGCCTAGATACATCAACAGCTAAAAACCTTACGTTGACGTTAACGTAATATACGCCTAAAATATAGCGAAGGTCCAAACGCTGCGAGCAACACTTATGACAAATATTGTTACCTCTGCTACTAAATACAGTATCACTGATCTGTGCAAAGAATTTGGCGTTACCACCCGTACTGCCAGGCATTACGAAGATATTGGCCTACTCAGCCCATCTAGACGCGGTCAAACTCGGATCTATAGCGCTGCGGATCGTACTCGGCTGAGGCTGATCCTTAGAGGTAAGCGTCTTGGCTTATCGCTAGAGGATTCTCGGCAAATAATAGATATGTATGAGCCAGGAAAAACCAACATAGACCAACTCAACAGCCTAATTGATGCCATTCGTCAGCAGCGCGATAAACTAAATCAACAACTGGATGACATTGGCAACCTTCTTAAGGACCTCAACAAAGCTGAAGCCAACTGCATTGATGCGCTTAAAACTAATGGAGATAAATAAACAATGAATACCCCCTACCCCACACTGAANTTTAATCTTGGCGAAGATATCGACATGCTCCGTGATAGCCTTTTTCACTTCTGCGCCAAAGAAATCAGTCCACGAGCAGCCGGCATAGACAGCAGCAACGAATTTCCTATGGATCTGTGGCGCAAGCTCGGGGATATGGGGCTCTTGGGCATCACTGTGGACGAGCAATATGGTGGTACGGGCATGGGGTATCTTGCCCACAGTGTTGCTATGGAAGAAATTTCTCGTGCTTCAGCATCCGTTGGCTTGTCCTATGGCGCCCATTCGAATCTTTGTGTCAATCAATTGCACAAAAATGGTACCGAGGAGCAGAAGCACAAATATCTACCCAAGTTGTGTTCGGGTGAGCATATTGGCGCATTAGCCATGAGTGAGCCCAACGCGGGTTCCGATGTAGTGAGCATGAAGCTAAAAGCTGAAAAACATGGCGATCACTACATACTCAATGGCAGCAAAATGTGGATAACCAATGGCCCAGATGCAGACACCTATGTCATTTATGCTAAAACTGACACCACCGCAGGTTCTAAGGGCATCACTGCATTTATTGTCGAGCGAAACTATCCGGGCTTCTCTCGCCAGCAAAAGCTCGACAAATTAGGCATGCGTGGGTCAAATACCTGCGAGCTTGTCTTTGAAAACTGTCAGGTTCCCGCTGAAAATATCCTTGGCGGTGAAGGCCGTGGAGTGGCAGTACTCATGTCAGGNCTAGACTACGAGCGTACAGTTCTCTCTGGCGGNCCAGTAGGCATCATGCAGGCCTGTCTGGACGTGGTGCTGCCCTACATTCATGAGCGCAAGCAATTCGATCAACCGATTGGCGAGTTTCAGCTTATGCAAGGCAAAATTGCCGATATGTACGCAGATTTAAATGCCTCGCGCGCCTATCTCTATGCGGTAGCCAGAGCTTGTGATCTTGGCCAAGATTCGCGCAAAGATGCTGCTGCAGTTATCTTATTTACAGCAGAGAAAGCCACACAGATGGCGCTGCAGGCCATTCAGGCACTTGGCGGCAACGGCTACACCAATGACTACCCCGCAGCGCGCTTACTGCGTGATGCCAAACTCTACGAAATTGGCGCCGGCACCTCTGAGGTGCGACGCATGCTGATTGGCCGCGAACTTTTCGCTGAGAGTGTTTAAGGAGCTCATATGTCGGTAATCAACAGCAAAATAAGCACTAAGAGCGCAGAATTTGCCGCTAATGTCTCGGCTATGCAAGTCCAGGTCGACGATCTAAAAACCACGCTAGCCCATATTTCTCAGGGCGGCGGTGCTAAGTCCTGCGAACGTCACATCAGCCGCGGTAAATTATTACCACGAGAACGTGTTCAAGGGTTACTTGACCCGGGCTCACCGTTCCTGGANTTGTCGGCATTAGCGGCCCATGATGTTTACGGCGAGGAGGTTCCTGCCGCTGGCATTATTACTGGCATTGGTCGCGTCAGCGGCCAAGAATGCGTCATAGTTGCCAACGATGCCACGGTAAAAGGAGGAAGTTACTACCCTCTTACCGTAAAAAAACATCTGCGCGCCCAAGCCATTGCCGCGGAGAACAACTTACCCTGCATTTACTTGGTCGACTCTGGTGGTGCCAATCTACCTAGGCAAGACGAAGTATTCCCCGATCGCGAGCATTTTGGGCGTATCTTTTTTAATCAGGCCAACATGTCAGCTCGCAACATCCCGCAAATTGCCGCGGTCATGGGCTCCTGTACTGCCGGTGGAGCTTATGTTCCAGCCATGGCTGATGAGTCCATTATTGTTAAAGAACAGGGTACTATTTTTCTGGCTGGGCCACCCTTAGTCAAGGCTGCCACCGGTGAAATCGTTACCGCTGAAGACCTTGGTGGTGGCGATGTGCATGCGCGCATTTCAGGGGTTGCTGATCATCTGGCTAACAATGATCATCACGCACTGGATCTTGCTCGCAAAGCAGTAGCCCGACTCAACCGAGTTAAACCCNTTAACGGTGATCTAAAAGAAGCCATTGAACCGGCCTATGATGCCCAAGAAATATACGGCATCGTGCCTGCAGATTCGCGCAAATCTTATGATGTCCGCGAGATCATTGCACGGACTGTTGACGGCTCTGATTTTGATGAATTCAAAGCATTGTATGGCACCACACTGGTGTGTGGATTTGCACGTATCTTTGGTTATCCAGTAGGCATTGTCGCCAACAACGGTATTCTATTTGGTGAATCTGCGCAGAAAGGCGCGCACTTTATTGAGCTCTGCGCTCAGCGCAAAATTCCATTGGTGTTTTTACAAAATATCACCGGGTTTATGGTTGGGAAGCAATCTGAAAACGACGGCATTGCAAAGCATGGCGCCAAGATGGTAACCGCCGTTGCCACCGCCAATGTCCCTAAATTTACGGTACTGATTGGCGGCTCTTTTGGTGCCGGCAATTACGGTATGTGCGGCCGCGCCTATGACCCACGCTTTATGTTCATGTGGCCCAATGCGCGCATTTCCGTTATGGGCGGCGAGCAAGCTGCCGGCGTACTGGCACAGGTGACCAGAGATAAATATGAGCGTGATGGTACCCAATGGAGTGTCGAGGACGAAGCCAGTTTCAAACAACCGATTATTGATAATTACGAGCATCAAGGTCACCCCTACTATGCCTCCGCACGACTTTGGGATGACGGTGTAATTGACCCTGCAGATACTCGCATGGTCTTAGGGCTGTCAATTTCTGCCAGTCATAACCGTGTCATTGAGGACACCAAATTTGGTGTCTTTAGAATGTAAATAAAGACAACTTTTAGATTGAGAAATAGTCATGAATAAAGTCATCACTCAAATTGATAGCCGCGGCGTTGCTCAGGTGACCCTGAATAATCCTGACAAGCACAATGCTTTTGATGATCAGATGATCATTGAACTGACCAATGCGTTTAAT
>JGI24538J26636_10000315_pt1 | contig 14338 bp, 13 predicted proteins | sample SouAtlMetagenome_FD_26636 | JGI IMG/M metagenome (IMG submission 26636) | reverse complement strand
AACTTCTCTTAATTGTATAGGGGGGCATGACTTGGCAAAATTTGGCCGGGCCATGAAAATGAGTAACCCGAGAGATTATTCTCGGGTATTTCGTCAAGCCAAGCGTTCCAGTACGGGTGGCCTGACAATATTAACAGCTGAAAATTCAGCTGGGCACCCTCGATTGGGAATGGCGATTGCTAAAAAGCATCTTAAATTAGCTTCTCGACGCAATCAATTAAAACGTATTATTAGAACATCATTCCGGCAGCATCAGTCAATGTTGGCCAATATCGATATCGTAGTGTTGTCGCGTACTGATATCAGCCAGCGTGAGTTAGCACAGGTTTTGTTGGCATTAGAACGGCATTGGCAAACGGTGGAAGCACAATGGCAAAAATCCTAACCAAACTCATTCGCGTATATCAACTAATTATCAGTCCTTTGTTGGGCCCAAGTTGTCGCTTTGAGCCTACATGCTCACACTATATGCTCGTAGCTATTTCACGTTTTGGCATCGTTCGCGGAACTTGGCTTGGTCTACGCCGCCTCTCACATTGTCACCCTTGGCATGATGGTGGCACCGATCCTGTTCCTGAACTNAAGATAGAAAAACGCAATGGATAATATCAAAACTTTTCTTATATTTGGCTTGTTGATTGTTTCACTACTATTGTGGGAAGCATGGCAAAATGAATATGTTCGTCCTGCACAAGTAGCAGAGCAGCTGATGACAGAAACTGGGGTCTATCCTGTCGAAGAAAAGGGTGATTTGCCCGACTTGCCCGTAATGTCTAATTTGTCAGATGGTAGCTTACCTGCTCTTGATGAAAGACTGGCGACTGGTGGGCTTAAGCAAGTTCATATTAAGACAGATGTGTTGGATTTATACATTGATCCTAAGGGTGGAGATATCCGCCGCTTAGCACTATCTAAATATCCTGTTGAGTCCAGCAACCCTGATGTGCCTGTTCAATTTCTTAATGATAATGCTGCAGACTTTTTTGTTGTGCAATCGGGTTTGCGATCAGATGCGACAGCACCTACTCATTATGAACAATATTCTGTAGAAAAGAGTGAGTATGAATTATCAGAGGGAAAAGAGAGCATAAGTGTACCGATGTATTGGCAATCAAAAGAGGGTTTGAAAGTGACTAAAACTTATCGATTTCATCGAGATAGTTATCTCATTGATGTTGATTATCAGGTGACAAATAGAAGTGGACAAACTTTCTCAGCATATCCTTATGCGCAGTTTAATCGAAGTCGTCCTAATGATGATACTTCGCTTATCTATACTTATACAGGTGCTGTTTTTTCTAGCCCAGGAGATGAGTATGAAAAAATAGACTTTGATGATCTAGATGATGCTTCATACAGTAAAGCAGCAGCTAGCGGTTGGACTGCAATGATCAGCATTACTTTGTTGCAGCGATGATTCCTTCTCCTAGCGACCAGAATAAAACCTTCTATGGTAAATCGATTAATGAAGAGAACTACACGGCGGGGATCAAGATGCCGACAATGAACATCAAAGCAGGTGAGCAAGGCCAAGCAAACTACAGTATGTACTTGGGACCTAAAGAGCAAAAACGTCTTGAACCCATTGTAGATAACCTTGGCTTAACCGTTGATTACGGGTTGTTGACAATCATTTCTCAGCCTTTGTTTACAGTTATGGAATGGATACATAAGTTGACGAACAATTGGGGTTGGTCGATTGTATTTTTAACGGTTTTAATTAAGCTNGTATTTTATAAGCTTTCTGCAGCGAGCTACCGTTCTATGGCGGGGATGAGAAAATTGACACCAAAGTTAGCAACATTAAAAGAACGTTATGGTGATGATAAAAAACAGTTTAATCAGTCTATGATGGAACTATACAAAGCTGAAAAGATCAATCCACTGGGTGGGTGTTTGCCCATTTTAGTCCAAATGCCTGTTTTCTTGGCATTCTATTGGGTATTAGTTGAAAGTATCGAGTTGCGTCAAGCTGATTTTGTTTTATGGTTGACTGATCTAACAGCTATGGATCCATACTTTATTTTGCCGGTAATTTTTGGTGTCAGTATGTTTATTCAGCAGAAACTAAATCCTGCTCCTCAGGATCCAGCACAAGCGATGGTGATGAAGGCATTCCCAATTGTCTTTACGGTCTTCTTTGCTTTCTTCCCTTCGGGTTTAGTGCTGTACTGGGTGGTCAATAATATTTTATCGATCGCACAGCAGTGGTATATAACGCACAAATTAGGCGCAATTTAACTCAATTTACTATGGATACTATTGTAGCCATTGCGACTGCTCCCGGCCGGGGTGGCATCGGTGTTGTCAGATTATCCGGTGATCAAAGTTCAAAAATTGCTGAGCATATTTGTGGCCGTTTGCCAGAAGGACGAGTGGCACAATTCAATCATTTTCGTGATGGGAAAGGCGAGGTCATTGACAGTGGAATTGCTTTATATTTTCCAAAGCCAGCCTCCTTTACAGGAGAAGATGTTGTTGAACTACAGGGCCACGGCAGCCCAGTTGTTTTAGATCGTCTCTGCCAGTGTGCAATTAGTCTTGGTGCCAGAATGGCTAAACCAGGTGAGTTTTCTGAAAGAGCTTTTTTGAATAATAAAATGGATTTGGCGCAAGCTGAAGCAGTGGCAGATCTTATTGAAAGCACTACAGAACAAGCAGCTCGGAGTGCCATTCGTTCATTACAGGGTGTTTTTTCTGAACGAGTTAATCAGCTATTAAAGGAATTAACTGAACTTAGGANCTATGTCGAAGCTGCAATTGACTTTAGCGATGAAGAAATAGATTTTCTAGGTGAAGCAGCAGTTGATCAGCAGTTACAAGGTTTACTAAAAACCCTTGAATGTATAAGTGACAGTGCTCAACAAGGCAGACTATTACGTGATGGTATGAGAGTTGTACTGGCGGGCCAGCCGAATGCAGGTAAATCTAGTCTGCATAATCAATTAGCTGGCCATGATGCTGCTATTGTGACGAATGTTGCCGGCACAACGCGTGATATTCTACGAGAGCAAATACATCTGGGTGGGTTACCTTTGAGTATTTCTGATACAGCAGGTTTACATGATGCAACTGATATGGTTGAACAAGAAGGGATTCGCCGCACTCAAATAGAATTAGCTGAAGCTGATCGGATATTACTAGTAGTAGATGGCACTGATGGAATAACTGAGCAGGATAAAATAATATTAGAAAGCTTACCAACGTCAATACCGATGACGATCATTCATAACAAGATCGATAAACATGGTTTGAAGCCTAGCCTTATTATTAAATCCGGACAAGTAGAGTTGTTCTTGTCGGCAAAAACTGGTGATGGTGTTGATCTTCTAAAGCAACATCTATGTGACTCTGTTGGTTATCACCCACAAGATGATGGGGTGTTTATCGCCAGGCGTCGTCATTTAGATGCACTTCATCGTGCCGGTGTTGCTATCGCAGCTGGTTATGACTGTCTAGCAGGGCTGGGTGCTGGTGAGTTATTGGCTGAGGAGCTACGTCAAGCGCAGCTCGCATTGGGTGAGATTACAGGTACATTTACTAACGAGGACTTGTTAGATCAAATCTTCTCTAATTTTTGTATCGGGAAATAGTCTTTTTTAAGCTGAGAACGAAGAGCCACAACCACAGGTAGTTGTAGCATTTGGGTTGCGAATTACGAACTGAGATCCTTCCACATTATCGCTGTAATCAATTTCAGCACCGACTAAGTACTGGTAACTAGCAGGATCAATGAGTAGCGTGACACCAGCTTTTTCGACTTGAGTATCACCATCATTGATTTCTTCTTCAAAAGTGAAGCCATATTGAAAACCTGAACAACCACCACCCGTAATGAATACACGTAATTTAAGTTGATCATTACCCTCTTCTTCGATTAGCGTACTCACTTTGTTAGCAGCAGCATCGGTGAACTTNACGGGACTAGGCATTTCGCTTGACATNTTGGCTCCAAAATAGAATTCTTTCTTACCTCATTGTCCTAGACCTGTTTAATTTAGTCAAGCCCNCCTTCGTCAGTTGAAATTNTTACCTTTTTTGAGCCTCTTATGGCTGAACCGAAATAATATTAAGGGCCATTGTTTCTGGAAAACCGAACATTATGTTCATATTCTGAATAGCTTGTCCTGAGGCACCTTTGATTAAATTATCAATNACGGATAATACGACAACGGTATTACTCTGTTGGGGCTGGTGAACAGCAATACGACAAATATTGGTACCTTTAACGCTACGTGTCTCGGGATATGAGCCAGAAGGTAAAATATCGACAAATGGCTCATTTACGTAACGTTGCTCAAACAAGGCCTGTAGATCACAGTCTTGCTTTAGTTGGCCATAAAGTGTTGCGTGAATACCCCTAATCATAGGAGTCAAATGCGGTACAAATGTGAGGCCTATTTCGGACTCGCTGATATTATTGAGCCCTTGTGCTATTTCTGGTAAATGACGATGGCCTGTTACAGCATATGCGCTCATATTCTCTGATGATTCTGTAAGTAGCGTACCAATAGCAGCTTTACGTCCAGCACCACTAATGCCGGACTTGGTATCTGCAATTAGGTTAGTAGGATCAATTATGTTTTTCTCTAATAATGGTAGGAACCCTAACTGAGTCGCAGTAGGGTAGCAACCTGGAACAGCTATTAACTGAGCAGTTCGGATTGCTTCACGGTTGACTTCTGGCAAGCCGTAAACAGCTTTAGACAATAACTCAGGGCAGGTATGAGGCATCTTGTACCATTGTTCCCATAGCTTGGCATCACGAAGTCTAAAATCAGCAGACAGGTCGATGATGCGGCTGCCATGCTGAATTAGTTCTGGAACCATCTCCATTGCAACACAATGTGGTGTAGCAAAAAAAATGACATCGCAACCAGCTAATTGATTAACGTCAGGTTGGGTAAAGTTTTGGTCAATATGGCCTCGTAAACTTGGAAAAAGAGCGCTGACTGCTGTGCCAGCTTCACTGCGTGAAGTGATGCAGTTTAAATAAACCTCAGGGTGATTTATTAGTAAACGTAAAAGCTCTAGACCGGTATAACCGGTAGCACCTACTATGCCGACCTTTATCATGACGCATCTCTTTCTAGTTTAATAAAAGTATACATAATAGAAGAGCATTGAATAAAGAGATAGGGCTTAATCGTAGTTAAACCATTTTTCAACTTTATAAATCTAATGACGAAAATGACGCATGCCGGTAAAGACCATGGCAATATCGTGTTCGTTTGCAGCNGCAATAACTTCTTCATCCCGCATTGAACCACCTGGTTGGATCACAGCACTAATACCTGCTTCACCAGCGGCATCTAAGCCATCACGGAAGGGAAAAAAAGCATCTGAAGCCATGACGGCCCCTTGTACTGTTAAGCCGGCATCTTTCGCTTTGATGCCTGCGATACGACTACTCACGATACGACTCATTTGGCCGGCTCCAATACCAATGGTTTTTTGTTGACTTACATAAACAATAGCATTGGACTTGACGAATTTAGCGACGCGCCACGCAAAACGTAAATCTTGCATTTGTTGGTCTGTTGGTATTTTTTTCGTAACTACAATTAGTTCATCTTCGCGAACTAGAGCTGTATCCCTATCTTGTATCAATAGGCCTCCGGTGACACGTTTATAGTCGAAGCCATGTGATTGTTGCTTTGAAAAAGCACCACAACTGAGAAGGCGAATATTAGTTTTTTTACTAATGATGTTTTGAGCTTCTTTGCTAATCTTAGGTGCAATAATAACCTCAACAAACTGACGCTCAATAATAGCCTTAGCTGTTACGGCATCTAATGTCTTATTGAAGGCAATAATGCCACCAAAAGCTGATGTGGGGTCAGTTTGGTAAGCCAGGTCATAAGCTGTTAATAAATCTACAGAAGTTGCTACACCACAGGGGTTGGCATGTTTGACAATGACACAGGCAGGCGACTCTGGGAATGCTTTGACACATTCTAAGGCGGCATCTGTATCTGCGATATTATTATAAGAAAGTGCTTTACCTTGAAGTTGGACTGCGGCACTGATGGTGCCTGATTCGGGCTGTTTTTCGGCATAAAAGGCAGCTTTTTGATGAGGATTCTCACCATATCGCATGTCTTGAGCTTTGTGGAACTGGCTATTGAAAGTGCGTGGGAAGTCGAGTGTACCTTCAGACTCTGTGTTTTTGCCAAAATAGTTGGCAATCATTCCATCATAATAGGCCGTATGTTCAAAGGTTTTACGGCAAGATCAAAGCGAGTGGCATCATTAACACCACCAGAAGATTCTATTTGTGTTATCACTCGGCTATAGTCTGCAGGGTCGATTAGGACTGTGACTGCTGCATGATTTTTGGCGGCGGCTCGCAACATAGTTGGACCTCCGATATCAATGTTCTCAATAGCCATTTCTAAAGTACAATCATCACGTGCGACTGTTGCTTCAAAAGGGTATAGATTAACGACAACGAGGTCGATGGGGCTTATATCATGTTGCGCCATGATCGCTTCATCAATTCCTCGGCGTCCCAATAAACCGCCATGAACTTTCGGATGTAATGTTTTGATTCGTCCAGCCATCATTTCTGGAAAACCGGTGTGCTCAGAAACTTCCTTGACAGTGAGACCGGCCTCTTTTAGCAATTTAGCGGTGCCACCTGTTGACAGTAATTCGATGCCTAATTTTGCAAGCTGTTTAGCTAGTTCTAGTACGCCTGTTTTATCAGAAACACTTAATAGTGCACGTTGGATATTATTCATTGAGCAAACCTTGATGTAAAAATAATTGTTTATAGGCCATAAGTTTTTAATTTTTTTCGTAATGTGCCTCGACTAATACCCAGAATTTCTGATGCACGACATTGATTTCCCTTAGTATGTTCAAGTGTGGCCTTAAGCATGGGGGCTTCTACTTCTGCTAGTAGCATGTCGTATAAATTAGNGGTGTGATGACCTTCGAGTTGTGCGAAGTAGTCTTTGATAGAGACTTCAACACACTCGCTTAAAGATCCATACTCTTGTNTAAGTAAAGTATCAGTTTCACGTTTAACTTTTTTAAGTACTTTTGTCATGCGGCGAAGGTGTCCTGTTCGGCCAGTTGATTAAAGAATTGTTCGGTGAAATCAAGTTGTTGTTGTGGCAGTTCAAAAGTATTCATCTGTTGACGGAAAGGGTTGCCATTACGTAGTCCTTTACTATACCAAGCAATGTGTTTTCGAGCCATACGAACACCGGTATAGTCACCATAAAAAGCATAGAGGGCATGCATATGTTCGGTCAAAATTTGTTGTACTTCATGAACAGGTGGCGTAGAAATGTGTTCGCCATGCTCTAAATAATAATTGATTTGTCTAAAGATCCAAGGGTTACCTTGTGCAGCACGCCCAATCATTAAGCCATCAGCTTGAGTGTAATCGAGGATAAATTTTGCCTTTTCGGGATTTGTTATATCGCCATTGGCAATAATAGGAATACTTAGTGCGGATTTTATTTCAGCAATGGTGTCATATTCTGCATTACCTTTATACGCACAGGCACGGGTTCGACCATGAATAGCTAAAGCTTGTATGCCAGACTGCTCTGCAATCTTAGCAATGGTAACGCCATTGCGATGCTCTGTGTCCCAGCCAGTGCGAATTTTTAAGGTGACAGGGACATCTACAGCTTTGACAACAGACTCTAAGATCTTCGAGACCAATTTTTCATTTTGTAATAATGCTGAGCCAGCCATAACATTACAGACTTTTTTAGCAGGGCAACCCATATTGATGTCGATAATATGAGCCCCTTGTTTAACGTTATGTTGGGCAGCCTCAGCTAACATCTCTGGATCGGCCCCNGCAATTTGAATGGCGCGGGGTTCNGGTTCACCTATATGATTTGCACGAAGTAATGACTTTTTACTGGCCCATAGCATTTTATTTGCTGTGATCATTTCTGATACAGCCATTCCTGCGCCTAAACGTCTACATAGCTGTCGAAAAGGGCGATCAGTTACGCCGGCCATTGGTGCTAAAAAAAGGTTGTTTGGTAAAGTGTATGAGCCAATTTTTATAGGGTTAGTCATTGCGACGGCCTACAAGTCTTACCCACTCTTCTTTTTGGGTAGGTGATTGCATAGTGAACGTGCTTTGATAACAGCTACTGACGATGTCGGCCTGACTTTCTAAAATTCCTGACAGGATGATGTCGGCACAAGGTCGGCATAGGCGTGCAAGTATAGGAGCCAATGTCTGAAGAGGGCCAGCTAAAATATTTGCTAGTACCACGTCGGCATTTTCGTTGGGACAGTCTTGTGGCAAGTAAGTAGCAATTTGGACGTTGTTGCGCTCTGCATTGGCTTGAGTTGCTTCTAATGCTTGTGGGTCAGTGTCGACACCAATGACTTTTTTTGCACCGAGCAATGCTGCTGCAATGGCTAAAATACCACTGCCACATCCATAATCTATGACAGTTTTATTTTTGAGGTCAGCTTGGTCAAGCCAATTCAAGCAGAGTGCTGTTGTTGGATGAGTTCCTGTACCAAAGGCCAGGCCGGGGTCAAGTAGTATATTAATGGCATCGGGTTTTGGGGGTTGGCGCCAACTTGGACAAATCCAGAGTTTTTCACCGAAACACATGGGGTGGAAGTTATCCATCCATTCTCTAACCCAGTCTTTGTCCTCAATAGCTTCTATTCGGTAGCTTGGTATTGCTATGGGTGCCATAAGTTTGGTGAGTTGAGTAAGAATACCCTGAGTATTCACATCAGCCTCAAATAAAGCAATGACATTTGTTGCCTGCCATAATGGGGTTGTTCCTATTTCAGGTTCGTAAATAGGTTGGTCAGCATTGTCTTCGAATGTGACAGCACTAGCGCCACAGTCAGACAGGAATTCGGATAGTGAGTCAGCGCCGAGAGGAGTACTATTGAATATAAATTGGATCCAGGCCATTGCTTAGTAGCTAGCAGGCACATTAAAAGAAGAGGCCATATTTTGCTTAGAGGCCAAGTTCTCAAGGTAATGGATGTTGGTGCCACCCTTTTGAAAGTGAGGGTCATCAATAATGTCTTGCTGTAAGGCAACATTAGTTCGGATGCCTTCAATGCCGATCTCATTGAGAGCGGTTTTCATGCGAGCGATAGCAGAATCTCGTGTATTACCATAAACGATTAATTTACCAATGAGCGAATCATAATTAGGTGGTACGCGATAGCCACTATAAACATGAGAATCCATGCGTATTCCTGCTCCGCCAGGTGCGTGGTAATGGGTTATGGTTCCGGGGCTAGGCATAAAAGTCTTGGCATCTTCGGCATTAATACGGCATTCAATGGCATGGCCTTGGAAAATGACGTCTTCCTGCTTTAGCGATAGCTTTTCGCCCGAAGCAATACGAATTTGCTCTGCTACAAGGTCAGTATTAGTGATACGTTCTGTTACAGGGTGTTCGACTTGGATACGGGTATTCATTTCAATAAAGTAGAACTCACCATCTTGAAATAAGAATTCAAAGGTTCCCGCACCGCGATAACCGATTCGCACGCAAGCATCCGCACAAGTTTTACCCATACGATTTCGCATTTCATCTGTAATACCAGGAGCTGGAGCTTCCTCTAATACTTTTTGGTGGCGACGTTGCATTGAGCAGTCACGTTCACCTAAGTGAATAGCATTGCCGTGTTCATCAGCTAAGATTTGAAATTCAATATGGCGTGGATCTTCTAGGAATTTTTCCATATAAACGATGTCATTGGCAAAAGCAGCCTTGGCTTCACTTCGAGTTAGAGCGATAGCATTGAGTAGATGAGCTTCACTATGAACTTCACGCATACCGCGACCGCCGCCNCCACCGGAGGCTTTTATGATTATTGGATAACCAATTTTCTTAGCGAGGCGAAGATTAGTGGCATCATCATTGTTTAATGGGCCATCTGAGCCTGGCACGCATGGTACACCTGCTGCTTTCATAGCGGCAATAGCTGAAACTTTATCACCCATTAAACGGATAGTCTCAGCACGAGGGCCGATAAAAATAAAGCCACTTTGTTCAACACGTTCAGAAAAGTCAGCATTTTCAGATAGGAAACCATACCCGGGGTGAATAGCAGATGCATCGGTTATTTCAGCAGCACTGATAATAGCTGGGATATTTAAGTAACTTTCGGCTGAAGGTGCAGGGCCAATACAGACAGTCTCATCTGCTAGTAAAACGTGTTTCAAATCACGATCCACTTCTGAATGGACAGCAACAGTTTTAATACCTAATTCTTGGCAGGCGCGAAGCACGCGGAGGGCAATTTCACCTCGGTTAGCAATGACAATTTTATCGATCATGATGTTTCTTTATCCGCAAGTTTGTGTNTTTATATTGGGCGTTTGTTCAATGACTTTCTCTATTCAACAATAAACAGAGGTTCGCCAAACTCAACAGGATGACCATTTTCTACCAAGATTGATTTGATCACACCGCTTCGGTCAGACTCAATCTGATTAAACATTTTCATTGCTTCAATTATACAAATNACTTCACCCTCGGCGACAGTTTGCCCAACCTCTGCAAAGACTGCTGCTTCTGGAGAAGCTGAGCGATAGAAGGTGCCAACCATGGGTGATTTAACAGCATTAGTATTACTCGCGACTGGAATAGGTGCGATTTCTATGTCAGTAGGAACAGAAGGCGATGAAATAAGTGGTGCTGCCTGCATAGAAGGTGCAGCCATCATCATTTGTGCTGGTTGGGGGCTGTTACGACTGATGCGAACAGATTCTTCTCCTTCTTTAATTTCAATTTCAGCTACATCAGACTCTTGTATTAAGTCGATCAATTTTTTGATTTTACGAATGTCCATTAGTAACCTTAAATTTTAATGAGAATGTTTGATGGCTGCTTGCAGGGCTAGTTCATAACCTTGAGCGCCTAAGCCACAGATAACGCCAAAAGCGAGATCAGATAAATAAGAATGATGTCTAAAGGGTTCACGTGAATGAACGTTAGATAGGTGTACTTCAATAAAAGGTATGTCAACTGCAGCCAAAGCATCGCGGATAGCGACGCTGGTATGAGTAAAAGCGGCAGGGTTGATGATAATAAAGTCTGTTTTATTAGTCATTGCAGTTTGAATTTTGTCGACCAATGAATGCTCAGCATTGCTTTGAAAGCTCTCTAATGTGTGGCCTAAGCTCTCGGCAGTAGTATTTAGTTTGGTGATAATGTCATCGAGTGTTTCTGTGCCGTAGACTTCAGGCTCGCGAGTGCCTAATAAATTTAGGTTTGGACCATTAAGGAGTAGAAGTTTTGCCATTGTGAAATTTAATAACCTGATACAAGTAATATGGAGCGAATTTTGCACCAGTGTTTGATGATTGTCCAGTTATTTAGGCGAAAAAGGGCTTTTTTGTCGCTAAATTCGTCGAACACGACTAATGAAGCCTATTTTACTATAATGGGTATGTTTGCTATATGTTGGCTAAAATCTTGTGCATCGAGACCACCAATCAAGCGGTATTGGCTGTATTCGTCACCTTGTGAGTCAAAAAATAGAATAGTCGGTGGGCCAAAGATGCTGAACTTTTTGAGTAACGCTTTATGCTCTGCGGTATTGTCGGTCATGTCGAGCTGTAAAGTAGTCGTGTTGGCTAATGCTGCGACAACAGCAGGATCTTTAAAAGTTGTCATCTCCATGGTTTTACATTCAGTACACCAATCTGCATACAGGTCTAGCATGACGGGCCTTGTGGATCTGGAAAGTTGTTGTTCAAGTTCTGTGAGGTTGTCGATCTGTATGAATTTGACACCATGTTGATTCTCTCCTGTATTAAAGCTAGGAGATGTTAAGGCCGTTAAGGGTTGCCAAACGTTTTGACTACCGCTGGCACTGCCCACTATTAATAAGCTGCCATAAACCAAGATAATTAGACCAAAGCCTTTTAATAGTTTTTCCCAACCGGTGGAGACCATGGATAAAGAATTCAGGGCGCCTAGGTATACTGCAGAGACGATGAGCAAGCTACCCCATAGTAGCAAGGCAACCCAACCAGGAATAATACGTTCTAATAACCAGATAGCAAGGGCTATCATTAGCACACCAAAAACAGATTTAATACCATCCATCCATGGCCCAGCTTTAGGTAATAAGCTGCCAGCTGAAGTACCAATGACCAATAGAGGGATACCCATTCCCATGCTAAGCGAAAATAAGGCTGATGCGCCCAGAAGTGGGTCGCCTTGTTGACCAATGAAAACTAGAGCACCAGCAAGCGGCGGTGCAAGGCAAGGACCGACGATAAGCCCCGATAACAATCCCATTAGAGCGACACCTGCAAGTTTTCCACCGGTTTGATTGTGGCTTATTCGATGCAGACGATCTTGTATTCCTTGTGGCAACTGTAGTTCATACAAGCCAAACATAGACAGGGATAGCACTACAAATAAGGCGCTAAAGCTACTGATTACCCATGGGTTTTGCAGCATGGTTTGCAGGTTAGCGCCCAATAAACCTGTGAGCAGACCTGCGACGGTATAGGTAAGAGACATGGCAAGAACATAAACAAGCGATAATATAAAAGCACGACGAGTCGTAATATCTTTACCTTCACCGACGATGATGCTGGATAAAATGGGGATCATTGGAAAGACACAGGGAGTGAAGGCCAGTAATAACCCAAGCCCAAAAAAGCTAATTAGTATAGTGAATAAATTATCGTTAGCGAGGCTTTGCGCTAAACGGTCCTGTTCAGAGAGTAGTGGTGTAGAGCTTAGTACTTGAGTATTAGCCTTATCTACTAATGAGGTATTGGAGGCTGGTAATACTAGCTCAATAATCTTTTTTGTGGGAGGGTAGCAAATATTAAAAGTTTCTGAACACCCTTGATAATGGACCGTAAGTGAAATATTTTGTTGCTGAGGACTACGGTTTAGTGGCAGTTGGATGTCGATGTCATCAAAGAAAACATCAGTGGGGCCAAAAATCTCATCGATTTTATTTTTGCCTTCAGGGAGTTCAAAGTGAAGAATTTGAATAGGATGAGTGCCGCTGATTTCAAATTTTATTTTATCTCGATACAGATAATTACCGGCTGCAACAGTGAAACGAGCTAACAAGGTTTGAGGATCTTGGACTGCCATGTCAAATTGAAAAGCTTCATCTTGACTCGGGGGTAAACCATCATTACCAAAGCCAATATTATCTAAAAGTCCAGCCTGAGCAGGGACGATAAAGGTGAAGGAAATGAGAAGTAGAAATAGAATTTTTTTCATATTTATCTAGTACTTGTTAGCCTATTTGTGAATAGATTGACTCTTTATGCCAGTAATTGTTTCATTTTTTCGCATAAAAAACGAATTTGGTGCTAATGTGTGGACCTTATATATTTGATGATTATGCTAAAAAACGGTCATAATTTTTTCATATCACTGCACACTATACATACTAAATAAGATTAGAATTTAATGAAAAGTAGCCGCGAAGTTGAAACACCATTAATGCAAACAGCAGTGAGCGATATAGCTCGGTTTACCATAGCTCTATTATTTTTAGGCCTAGTCCTTGCTTTTAGCCTCTTCTTTATAGAATCCAATTCAAACCATTTGTTTTTAGCTGTTGCTGCAGTTTTTGGTGCTTATATGGCGATGAATATCGGCGCCAATGATGTTGCTAACAATGTAGGCCCTGCAGTTGGATCGAAGGCATTGACAATGGGGTGGGCAATTGTCATTGCGATGGTATTTGAGGCGGGCGGAGCTTTCATTGCTGGTGGTGAGGTTGTTTCTACTATTAAAAAAGGCATTATCGATATTGATGCTTTTGGTGATGATACGGACCGGTTTCTATGGGCGATGATGGCAGCACTACTAGCCGCGGCGCTATGGTTAAATTTAGCGACTGTGGCTAGAGCACCTGTCTCAACAACGCACTCGATAGTTGGTGGCGTTATGGGGGCAGGCATTGCTGCGGCAGGTTTTGACATCGTTAATTGGAATACCATGGCTAAAATTGCCAGTTCTTGGGTTATTTCTCCTGTTATTGGCGGGGTGATTGCAGCCTTGTTCCTATTAGCAATTAAGAAAACCATTATTTTTAAAGACGATAAGTTAAGTGCATCGTATAGGTGGGTCCCAGTCTATGTTGCCGTCATGGCGTGGGCCTTTGTAACTTACTTAGTCTTGAAAGGGTTGAAGAAGATTTGGCCGCAAATGCTACATTTCTTTAACGACATACTCTTTTTTACTATCGAAGTGAGCAAGAAGCCTTCTTTTGCTACAGCCCTTTTCCTCGGTGGTCTTGTTGCAGTTTTAGTCTATGGTTTTATTAAAAAACGATTGGGCACTAAATTAAATAAGCTAGAGAATACACGTGAGAGCGTNAACGTCTT
>JGI24538J26636_10000307_pt1 | contig 14485 bp, 16 predicted proteins | sample SouAtlMetagenome_FD_26636 | JGI IMG/M metagenome (IMG submission 26636) | reverse complement strand
AGCTTTTTGGCGCTATCATTAAATAAGCGATGCCTAAAGCTAAGGTCGCTAAAGTGACCCCGATAACCAGCCATTTGCCTTGCCATAGGGCACGGATCAAATCTGCTAGGTCAATTTCATCATTGTAAGCTTGGCTTTGTTCTGGGGAGTTTGGCATGGTAATTTCAACGATTCCTTATTATTTCAATTACGTAAATTAGTACTATTCAAGGGTTCGCGTTAGTAGCTCATCCTTTTCATCTAAAAGCATGCGCTACTAGCCGACGATAGACACGTCTTCAGCTTGAATGCCTTTGTCACTTTCAGTGACACTAAAGCGCACTCTTTGGCCTTCTAATAAGGATCGGTGGCCTTTGCCACGGATCGAGCGAAAATGAACAAATACATCGTCGCCTTGGTCACGGGTAACAAAGCCAAAACCTTTGGTGACGTTAAACCATTTAACGGTGCCTGATTCACGGTTAGGATCGTCGTCCATTTCATCCCACTGGCCATCTTCTTCTGCACCTTGAGAAATAAACTTAACGCCGGTGGCCAAGGTGGCAATCCAGAACATGACAAAAATGACAGCCACAGCTAACTCATATTGGGTCTCAACAATGTTCAAACCTTGTAGCACGGAGTCTAAAATGGGGGGTAATGCCAAAGCGGCAATTAAACTAATAATGAAGCTATAAATAAATAATGTGCGTCTCATAATGGCTCTGTATCTCTAATTTTATTGTTTTAAGTAAACCTATTGCACGACACCCGTTTTGGTTGTGGATATGCTAGCCAGATTAAAGGCGGTACAATGGTGCAAGGTTATAGAAAAACCAGCACCCAATCAAACACTTGATCTATAAATGTGTGTTTTTTTGCAACTTCTTGAGAATTTTATGGATAATGCCAACGATATCGTCGAATTACAGCAACAAGTTGCGTTTCAAGAACAGACCATCGATGCTCTTAATGAAGTCGTGAGCCGTCAGCAGCAAGATCTCACAAGGCTAGACCGTGCGCTCGCGTTGCTAGCACAGCAGATGGCGAGTATGCAGCAAGCTGCAGATGCAGGGCCAGGGCATGCCGAGGCGCACCAACCACCACCGCATTATTAGGGCATAAGTTTTAGACCAATGGCTTTAAGATAAATTGCTTTGAGATAAATTGCTTTGAGATAAATGGGTTTGACATAATTCAAACGATGCCAGCCCGCTTATTCGCCCTCTTGGCCTTCAATCACTTTATAGCAATAACTTTCCACCTGGCTATTTGCTAAAGCTCTTATTGACGTATATATCAAACCGATTAGCTTTGCCTTCAAGCCGATAGGTAGGCTTTTGCTCAGCAAGATCTGGCGCGATACGAGGACGTTTAACCACCACCCGATGACTGGCTAAGGCCAGCGCTGGGCCTAACAGGTTATCTGCGTCGGTATCACTGCCCACAAGTTGCCTAAATAGCGCCATTTCTTTTTTGACTTGGGCAGATTTACCCGCATGAGGAAACATGGGGTCTAAGTAAACCACTTGCGGTGCAAGGCCCTCCCATGTGGCCATGACGGATAAAGCGTGGCCTTGTTTTAGGGTCATGCCAGCCACAATGTCACCCACGTCAATGTCTAACTCACCCCGAGCTAATCCATCGACCAAAAGGGCTCTTATGGCAGGCTGACGCTCCACCATAGACACTTGACAGCCTAAACTTGCCAACACAAAAGCATCACCACCTAACCCTGTGGTTAAATCAAGCACGCTGGGGCGCACAGAACCTTGTACTCCCACAGCCTTTGCAATCTGCTGCCCTTTACCCCCACCAAACACTCGGCGATGACGGGCTTTACCTGCAGCAAAATCAACACGCACGGCACCACTGCTGCCATCCATTGGTTCTAAGCCAAGGCCTAAGGAGGTGATGCGCATTACAAAATCGTACCCCGTGTTGTTTTTTTTGATCACGGGCACACCCAACTCTGCCGCCAGTGTGGTTTCTAACGATTGGTGCCCACCCGCAATGACCGCTAGCTTAGGGTGGGTAGAAGCAACCAACATAAGCCCACTCCCAAGACAATACGGTAAATCACAAAAGGCCACATGCCTAAAATACTAATGATCTGCATAAACAACACAATACAGGCCCATGCACTCGCAAAAGACACACCAAAAGCAAGCAGCATAGGCACCCAATCAATGGTAACGGGGCTAATNACTAATTCAAGGCTCATTAAACTNGAGGCGGCTAAGATCACAGGAATAGACATTAAAAATGAGAAGCGGGCCGCGGCTTCGCGGGTATAGCCCAGCATGAGGGCAGCCGTCATGGTTATACCCGAGCGTGAAGTGCCTGGCACTAAAGCCAAAGCTTGCGCCAGGCCAATAGCCAAAGTGTGTCGCCAACTCATAGCGGCCAAATCATACTGGCGGCGGCTGCGCCAGTCGGCCCATCCCAGTAATAAGCCAAATCCAAGGGTTGTTGCTGCCACTACCCACAGGGCTCGAGCATGTACTTCAATCCAGTCTTTAAGCACCAAACCAAAGAATACTGCGGGTAAGGTCGCAACAATCAACATCAGAGCTAAGGTGGCCTGCGGGTTCAAGCTCTTTTCTTGCTGCCATTGCCATAAGCCTAGCACCATGCTGATGAGATCCCTGCGCAAATAGATCACCACCGCCAGCAGACTGCCTAAATGCACGGCAACATCAAAGGTTAAGCCCTGATCAGGCCAACCTAATAATAAACTTGGAAATAATAAGTGAGCCGAACTGGAGATGGGTAAAAATTCGGTGAGACCCTGAATTAAAGCAATGCTTGTGGCTTGAATCCAATCCATGAAAACTCCTCAGTGGGGCGGCAGGCTACTGATAGCGAGGTAATTTCTGCCATGTGACTTCATCACGCAAGTATACAGGTAACGCATCTTCGGGTGCACACTGGCGTCCTAGGGCAAAATCAGCCCCCGCTAAACGGGCCATTTCTAATGCTCTTGGCTGCACATTGGGGTTCACTGATTGAGCTGCCGCAATAATTGCTGCAGGCATATCAGCCACCAGCATGCCACTTCCACCAGCGACAAAGGTGGCATTAACCACCGCCACTTGATCAGGAGCACAGACTTTTTCTGGCCCTTGAGGCAGGGCCAAATCGGCATGGGTTTCGTCGATGATATATTCACCCCAATACACCTCTCCCATACGCGCATCCAGGCAGCAGCCGAAGGCAGGTTGTGCTGTTTCACTGGGCTGATACATGCGCAAAGCGAGGGCTGCAAGGGTCGATACGGGAATGACCGGACAATCGATTCCAAAGGCTAAACCTTGAGCTACACCAGCCGCAATGCGGATACCCGTAAAGGAGCCTGGCCCCCGACCATAGGCAATGGCATCGAGGCTAGACATGTTCACGTCGGCCTCTAGCAATAAGCTTTTAATCATAGGCAACAATCGCTGGGTATGCTGGCGCTGCGCAGTTTCTTCGTGCCCGATTAATAGACCTGCATCACTCCATAGGGCCACACTGCAAGCACTACCAGAAGTGTCTAATGCCAATATGTGAGTCATGGTTATTTACTGATCTAGCGCTGCAAAAACAGCTGCTTTAATATCACTCACGGTGCCCACTCCTGGGATATAGTGGTGTGCCGGCGCTATTGGATGGGCAGCAGCGATCAGACCTTTATAGAAATTGATTAAAGGCTCTGTTTGCCTATGGTATATGCTTAAGCGCTGGCGCACCGTGTCTGCTTGATCATCAACACGTTGTACCAAGTCGTCCCCAGTGACATCATCTTTGCCTGCTTGTTTGGGGGCGTTGAACATTAAATGGTAGGTTCGACCTGAACCAGGGTGCACCCGGCGACCGCTCATGCGTTTAATAATTTCTGCATCGGCAACATCTATTTCAACCACGGCATCAATATTAATATGAGCATCTATTAAGGCTTGAGCTTGGGGGATTGTGCGAGGAAAGCCATCAAACAAAAAACCCCGACTACAATCGTCATGAGTGAGGCGATCCTTGACTAAATTAATGATCAATTCATCCGACACTAACTCGCCCTTATCCATCACTGCTTTGGCTGTTCGGCCTAACTGTGTGTCGGCTTTTATCGCTGCTCGAAGCATGTCCCCAGTGGATATTTGTGGGATACCGTACTTTTCAGTAAGGTATTGTGCCTGCGTGCCTTTGCCGGCGCCAGGCGCTCCCAAAAGGATTAGCTTCATGACTTAACTCCAAAAATTTAAATTCTGTGGCTGCTACTTAATAACCTGATCGATGTATCATCGATCTAATTAAGGCGCCTTAGCAAAGGGACAAAGAGGAACAAAAACACCAAAAAACGCGCTGCAACCCTGTTTAGTGATGATGATCCGCTTGCTAAGAAACCCACTGATGAAATCCAACCCCAATTCGGCCGCGTAGTTTAACTAAAACTCTGCCCCAGTGCCATGGCGGTCTAACTAAATTCAATTATAGTGATTATAAGCCCGCGACTTTAGCGGCCTTCCAGCCCGCTTCCATGCGCTCTAAATCGACACTTTCCAATGATTCACCCGCCTCTACTAACTGCGTTTCTAAGAAACGAAAACGGCGTTCAAATTTAGCGTTAGCGGCACGCATCACCTGCTCTGGGTCTTGCTTTAAGTGACGTGCCATATTCACACAAGCAAACATTAAATCACCCAATTCTTCCAGGGTGTGATCTTTATCTCCACTGGCAAAAGCTTGCTCTATTTCTTCTAATTCTTCTGCCATATTAGCCAATACAGGAGTTACATCTGGCCAATCAAAGCCCACATTGGCTGCGCGCTTTTGCAACTTTGCACTGCGCTGCATGGCTGGCAAGGCATTAGGCACATCATCTAACACCGAGTGCTGATGTTTGGCATCACGTTCAGCCTGTTTAATAGCTTCCCACTTCTGCAAAACTTGATCGGCATCCAAAGCTGAAGTGCCTAACTCGGCTTCATCAGCCGATGGGGAAAATACATGGGGGTGACGGCGAATGAGTTTATCTGACATCGTTTGTGCCACATCGGCAAACTCAAAACTGCCCTCTTCGCGGGCAAGTTGGCAGTAAAACACCACCTGNAATAACAGGTCGCCTAACTCATCCCGCAACTGCATGCGGTCATCTGACTCTATGGCATCAGCAACTTCATAAGCTTCTTCAAGGGTATGAGGCAATATGCTGCGAAAATCTTGTTTAAGATCCCATGGGCAGCCACCCTCTGGATTGCGTAATTGAGCCATAATAGCTAACAATTGCTGCATCGCGTCACCGGTGTTACTGATCGCTTTAACCATTTTTTTGTCGCCTTACATCCAATACGTTAGGTAGTTGACTTATNTTATCTAAAATACGACCCAAAAGTTCCAACCNTGGAATATCGATGGTCATAGCAATGGTGGCTGAATGGCTCTTTTTATCAATGTCAGTGCTGATATTGCCTAAGTTAACGTTTTCATTGCCCAACACCATTACCACTTCGCTCAATAGACCCGACCGGTCCACTGCTTCAATCACAATGTCGACTGGGTAAGTATGCTCACTGTTACCAGACCAGTTGACCTCGATAATGCGTTGTAGGTCTCGCTCAGCCATATTCATAATNTTGAGACAGTCCTGACGATGCACTGAAACTCCGCGAGTGAGGGTAATAAAACCTGTAATCGAGTCTCCAGGCACCGGCTTACAACAATTCGCAATGGTCGTAAGTAGGTTGCCGACTCCTGCAATCTGTACATCATTACCCACCGGTGAGGTGGTTTTAGTTTTACCATTTAAGAGACTCAGGTCTAGCTGCTTTTTAATCTTAAGGCTAGGTTCTACCTGTTGCTGAGCCGCATTGATCACCTGGGCTAAACGCACATCGCCTGCCCCTAGAGCCGCATACATATCATCCACGTGTTTAAAGTTAATGGCGGTAGCAATTTGATTATAATTGACCCCAGTAATAGCCATACGACGCATTTCACGCTCTATTAATTGACGTCCTGCGGTGGCATTTTTATCTTTATCCAGCTGTTTAAAATAGTGGCCAATTTTGGCTCGGGTTCGACCCGCATGCACATAGCCTAGGTTTGGGTTCATCCAATCGCGACTGGGGGCACCACCTTTTGACGTCATTACAGAGACTTGGTCTCCCGTTTGTAGCCGGTAGGTCAGGGGCACGATGCGGCCGTGGATTTTTGCACCACGACANGTATTACCCACTTCTGTGTGNACTCGGTAAGCAAAGTCAATGGGCGTAGCCCCACTCGGCAAATCGACCACATGGCCTTCGGGAGTAAACACGTAAATACGGTCCTGCTCCACATCACTTTTAACTTGGCTGACAAATTCTGCGCCATCACCGACTTCGTCATGCCACTCTAATACCTGACGCAACCAAGCTAATTTGTCATCGTATGAGTTACCAATATTATTAACGTCTGTGCCTTTGTACAACCAATGAGCACACACCCCAAGTTCGGCTTCGTCGTGCATTGCAAAGGTACGAATCTGAATTTCCACCACCTTACCTTCAGGGCCGATGACTGCAGTATGCAAGGAACGATAGCCGTTTTCTTTAGGGGTAGCGATATAGTCATCAAATTCTTGCGGTATATTACGCCACAAACCATGCACAATGCCCAACGCGGTATAACAGTCGGTGAGNTCAGGCACCAGTATTCGGACNGCACGCACATCATAAACTTGAGAAAACTCAATGTTCTTTCGCTGCATTTTGCGCCAAATACTATAAATGTGTTTGGCCCGTCCCATAATATCAGGCTTAATTCCAGCGCCCATCAATTGTGATGTTAGATCAGCTAATACCCGCTCAATGTAGCCTTGTCGATCCATGCGTCTTTCATCTAAAAAGGAAGCAATTTCTTTATAGGCATTGGGCTGAAGGTAACGAAAGGATAAGTCTTCAAGTTCCCATTTAACCGCACCAATGCCCAGACGATGGGCCAAAGGCGCATACACATCGAAGACTTCTCTGGACACTAGATAGCGCTTTTTTCGATCCACGTTTTTCACGGCTCGAATGGCACAGGTGCGCTCTGCAAGTTTAATGAGTGCAACACGCACATCATCAACTAGCGAGACCAACATTTTGCGTACATTAGTCAGTTGGCCGTCTGATTGACCTAAAATGCTGTCTCGAGTGGGACTTTGTAAGTTACTAATGGCAGCCATTTGCAGAACGCCTTCGATCAGTTGAGCTACAACTGCCCCAAAGCTTTCTTTAACCTGGTTCAGGGTTAATTTATTTTCTCGCACTGCTCGGTAAAGTACAGCTGCCACTAAGGTTTCTTCGTTCACTTGTAAGGTCGTCAAAATCTCAGCCATCTCAAGCCCAGTTCGAAAACAGTCCACTTCTTCTGTGGCCCACACATCTTCACTTTTACTGGCATGATCACGGGCTTCTTGGGCCAACTCACAGGCCTGTTGCAAGCGTGAGGTGTCCTCCAGTGCNACTTGATTTTGTAAGCCTGCCAGCCAAGCTTGAATGTCGATGTTGCCATCCGCATGGGTGGGGTGAAGCGCACGTACCTGTACCATGGTTGCATTCCGTCTTTAGTTTGGGCGCTAAGCGCTCTCGTTGTTATGCTTTACTTATCACTGTGCAAGTCACTTAAGTAATTCAAGTAGCTCAAGTAAGTGGGCAAGTATTAACCGCGCACAAGCAAGGCCATCACTTCTAAGTGGGGGGTGTGGGGAAACATGTCTATGCAGCCCACTTTAGCCACTCTTAACCCCAGAGTTTGAAATTCTTTCAAATCTCTGGCCATAGATGCCGGGTTGCAGGACACATAAACCACTCTTTCAAGGGGCTGATTTTTGAGCAACCCAGCAAGGCCTTTAGCTCCTGCACGAGGGGGATCTAATAAGGCTTTATTAAAGGCCTTTTTTTGCCAAAGTTTACGCGCACCTGCATCAAATANGTCTGCTTGTTCAAAATCAACTTGAGACAAACCATTGGCCTGCGCATTGAGACGGCCTTTTTTAACCATGGCATAATCACCCTCCAAGGCTAATACTGCCACGCCTTGGTCCGCCATACTTGCAATGGGCAGAGCAAAGTTACCGACCCCACTGAATAAATCTAAGACCTGATCTTTAGCTTGAAGTTCCAGCCAATTAAGCGCTTGTTCAACCATGCCCTGATTAACCTTAGTGTTGACCTGCACAAAATCTTGCATAGCAAATCCCAACTCGAGTGGCTGATCCATGCTTGCCACCTGCAAACTGTAGCTTAAATTTTCTGCACTACCGCATAACCATAGGTCATTATGATCCGTTTGCTGGCACACCATGCTAATTGCATGTTGCCCACCAAAGGCGGTTAGTAGCCTTTGGTCTTCAGGGCTCAACGTGGTCGATATTTTCAAACAAACAAAGACGCCTGTGTCGGCTTGCAATAACTCCACGTGGGTGACCCATTGTGTGAACTCCATAGCGACTAATATGCCATGCAAGGGCTCCAATAAATCAGACAAAGCGGGCTCTAGGACCGGGCAGGCACTAATAGGCACAATGTGCTTATGGCCACTTTGACGAAAGCCCATTAATAGGGTTTTGCTATCAGCAAAATAGCGTGTGGCCAACTGAGCACGGCGTCTATAGCCTAGGCTGTCCCCAATAATGGGCTGCTCCCATTGGTCAGGCTCAATGCCTGCCAAACGACGCAATTGTTCGGCAATAGCGGCCTGCTTAAAGGTAATTTGAGCCGCTGATTCAAGATGCTGCAACTGACAACCACCGCAGGTATCATAGACTGGACAAAACGGCTCAACTCTTTGATCACTGCCTTGCTTCACCTCTAACAAACGCGCTTCTGTGTGAGTTTTACGATCACTGAGCACTTCAGCTTTTACCAACTCGCCCTTTAACCCACCTGCAACAAAAATAGTTTTTCCTTGCCAACGTCCAACACCACGGCCATCGTGGCTTAGGTTGTCAAGTTCAATGTGAAGGTGCTTGCCCACAGGTAAAGTAACCACTTCCACGTCTTCTTGAGCGTGAGCTCGCTTTTGTTTCGCCGAGGCCAAAGGGTTTTTAAGTTTGAGTTTGCGCTGCAAAGGCGATAAACGGGCCATGATTAAACAAATACTCCAGTGGATAAATAGCGGTCACCACGGTCACAAATGATGCACACGATGACCGCATTTTCAACTTGCTTAGACAACTGCAAGGCGCCTGCTACGGAGCCTCCTGAGGACACACCAGCAAAGATGCCTTCCTGTTTGGCTAGAGCACGCATGGTGGTTTCTGCTTCGTCCTGACCGATGTCAATAATAGCGTCTACTTTTGCTGCGTCAAAAATACTAGGCAAGTAAGCTTTGGGCCAGCGACGAATGCCTGGGATAAAGGCATCCGGCTTAGGCTGTAAACCATAAATCTGCACCTCTGGGTTTTGCTCTTTGAAGTAAGCAGACAACCCCATAATCGTGCCTGTGGTGCCCATAGTAGTCACCATATGTGTAATTTTACCTTGGGTTTGCTGCCAAATTTCTGGCCCTGTAGTACGATAATGAGCCAAGGGGTTATCACTATTAGCAAACTGGTTTAGCACCTTACCTTCGCCTCGCTCTTGCATGGCTATGGCTAAGTCTCTTGCGCCTTCCATGCCTTGCTCAGAACTGACTTCAATTAATTCAGCACCATAAGCCGACATGGACGCCTTGCGTTCTGAGCTCATGTGCGAGGGCATAATCAGCTTAAGCCGATAACCTTTGATGGCTGCCACCATGGCTAAGGCGATACCCGTGTTGCCACTCGTGGCTTCTATAAGCACATCACCTGGTTGGATTTCTCCTCTTTTTTCAGCTTCGTTGATCATGCTCTTTGCCGGNCGATCTTTCACTGAACCTGCAGGATTATTACCCTCTAACTTGGCTAAAATAATATTGCTGGTATCACCCGGTAGGCGTTGCAGACGGACTAAGGGGGTATTGCCTACATAATCTTCGATGGTAGGGAATATGTGCATACTAACCTCTACTTAAAAGTCTTAGCTTAATACAACAAAAGCTAAGGCTTGATCTAATTCGTCGGCAATACTTATGTGAGCTTTTTGACTGCCCAAAGTAGCTTGCCGCTGCGCAGCTGCACCGCTAAGGATAAGCAAAGGCGCACCCATTTCGTCATGCTCTATGTGCATGTGATGCCATGAAATACCACGGCCAATGCCTGTGCCCAAAGCTTTAGCTGCTGCCTCTTTGGCAGCAAAACGTTTCGCCAAAAACGCTGCGGGGCTAGGAGCTGCATCAAACTGAATCATCTCTAAAGGCGCAAGAATGCGCTCCGCAAACTTGCGGCCAGAGCGCTCTAGCGCTGCTTCAATGCGCGCAGTTGATACGATATCTGTGCCAATTGCCTTAACCATGATTAATTGCCTTAGGGCTGATTAAACGCGGCTCNGCCGGTGAACTTCACGGGCAGCCAACATTACAGCTTTCATATTTTTTACCGCTTGGGGTAAACCAACGAACAAGGCATCAGCGATCAAGGAGTGGCCAATGTTGAGTTCATTGAATTCAGGAATAGCAGCAATGGCTTCAACATTTTGCAAGTTTAGCCCATGGCCACCATTCACAATAAGGCCAAGACCGACCGCATAGGTTGCAGCTTCTGCGATGCGGGCTAGTTCAGCATACTGCTGAGCTTCACTAGTGGCGTCAGCATAAGCTCCCGTATGCAACTCTATCAGTTCTGCACCCGTGCGCTTAGCGGCGTCTATTTGTTGCTCATCAGCATCAATAAACAAAGATACTTGAATACCGACGGCTTGCATGCGCTGGCATGCAGACTTAATTTTGGCTTCTTGAGAGATGACATCCAAGCCACCTTCTGTCGTCAACTCTTGCCGCTTTTCAGGCACTAGACAGACATACACGGGCACAATTTCCACCGCTAAATCCACCATAGCATCGGTGACAGCCATCTCAAAATTCATCCGCGTCTGCAGCACCTGAGCCATGACCCGCACATCACGCTCTTGAATATGACGCGCGTCCTCCCGCAAATGCACCGTAATGCCATCGGCACCCGCCTGTTCTGCGTCTAAAGCGGCTTTGACTGGATCAGGATAGCGCGTGCCCCTAGCTTGACGCAATGTTGCCACATGATCTACGTTTACACCCAATAGAATTCGATTTGGATCAACCATCTTTTGTGTTCTCCTCATGGTGCCAAAGCTTTATATAGGCACACTATGCTCAACTATTTGTTCACTATGGGCTGGAATAAATTACGGCTTTGCAGTGGTTTACCGCCCAATAACTGGTCTAAGTTAGCCCGCGCCATATACTTAGCCACTTTTAGACAGTCTTTATCGACATAATTACCAGCCGCTATTTTTAGCAGCACTTCTCCACTCATGGAAACAGGATCACCTAAACCATCGGANGGAATTTGATGCAAACAAATGCCTTGCAATGGGTGCAGCTGGTAATGGCGCTCGGCCACCACAGGTTGGGCTGTTATATAGTCTTTATCTAGCACCATATGATACCCCAGTTCGTCCATGAGGTGGACCTCAAAAGGACGCAAACACGCTTCTATGCCTTCATTATTGGCCAACTGATTAAGCAGTGATTGGTAGTAGGCAAATAAATTGGGGTAGGGATCATCAAGAGCAAGTAACTTAAGCAAGAGTTCATTCACATAAAGACCACTATAAAGACCATTACCTAAAATGCTTAACGGCGCTCCAGCACCCTCTAACTGCACACTGGTGCGCAGTTCGCCACGCCCAGTAAAACTCACCATCAAAGGGGTAAAGGGTTGCACTAAGGCTCGCTTAGCAGGCTGTTTGCCCTGATTTTTTTGTGCNCCCTTAACCATCACTGACACCCGGCCTTGATTGAGGGTAAATAAATCAGCAATAACACTCGATTCTCGCCATGGGCGACTGTGCAGTACGTAGGCCGGCTGTTGTTCAGTCACCCAAGTTCACCTCTAATTAATCGAGACCGTCATAGCCTAAGCTCTGCAATGCTCGCTCATCATCAGACCAACCACTTTTCACCTTGACCCAAAGTTTAAGCATGACCTTACACTCAAACATGCGCTCCATGTCGACCCGTGCATCCCGCCCAATCTGTTTAATACGATCACCTTTATCACCGATAAGGATACGCTTTTGACCTTTACGCTCGACTAGAATTAACGCACCTATGTGCAGTATAGGTCCATCTTGGGCAAATTCTTCTATTTCTACGGTCATTTGGTAAGGTAACTCATCACCAAGTTGGCGCATGATTTTTTCGCGAATCAATTCTGCNGTAATAAANCGCGCACTGCGGTCAGTCACTTGGTCCTCTGGAAAAAAGTGGCGGCCGTTGGGAAGCTGTTCCAATACGCACTGTTCTAACTGGTCAACTGATGCCCCCGTGTGAGCTGCAATAGGGACTAAAACGGCATTAGGCAGACGCAGTTGTACTTCCTGTAAATAGGGCAGTAAGGATTGTTTATCATCAAGTATGTCAATTTTGTTGATGGCTAAAATAACAGGACAATTGGCCGCTTTAACTTTTTCACACACATGTTCATCGGCATCATTCCAACGTGTACGATCCACCATAAAAATGACTAAATCTACGTGCTTTAATGCACTAGATGCGGCTTTATTCATATATCGGTTGATTGCCTTGTCGGCTTGATCGATATGTAATCCCGGTGTATCCACATAGACAACCTGAACCTCACCTTCGGTTTTAATGCCTAGGATTTGATGCCGTGTGGTTTGAGGTTTGCGCGATGTAATACTAATTTTTTGACCCAAGATACGGTTTAGTAAAGTGGACTTACCCACATTGGGCCGGCCCACGATAGCCACATAACCGCACTTTGTCTTGCTTTCATTCTGGGCTGCTAGCCAAGTATCTAGATCTGTCATGGTATATTTTCTGCTATAACGATTCTTGACCAAGCTGCTGAAGTGCAAGGGTGGCTGATTTTTGTTCGGCGATACGGCGGCTTGACGCCTCCGCTTTGGTGGGTTTATCCAATAAACTGCTGTGGCACTCTATAACAAACATTTGCTCGTGATCTTGCCCCTTAACATCAATTAAGGTGTATTCAGGCAGGTCTAATTTCTTTGACTGTAAGTATTCTTGCAAGCGTGTTTTAGGGTCTTTTTGGGTGTCAGACAGGCTTAAATTTTCAAGCCGAGAGTTAAACCAAGCTAGAATACGCGTTTGGCAAACTGCCATACCCGCATCTTTATAAATCGCGCCTATTAAGGCTTCCGTAGCGTCTGCAAGAATCGACTCACGTCTTTGACCACCACTTTTTAGCTCGCCTACACCCAGTTTCAAACAAGGGCCAATGTGCATTTCTTGCGCCACTTGAGCCAGTGTCACACCTTTGACTAAACCTGCACGCAAGCGACTTAATTGTCCTTCTCGCGCCTTAGGAAACTTCTCAAACAGCGCGTTGGCAATAACAAAATTAACGATGGAATCACCTAAAAATTCTAAGCGCTCGTTATTGTAGTGGCCACANGAGCGGTGAGTNAGCGCTAACTCTAATAACTTATGATCGGCAAAAGAATACCCCATAGCCACACACAAGGCATCCATTTTTTGCTGNTAGGCGGTGGCCGCTGGTGCTTTCATCTTAATCTATGCTGCCCGCAGTACTAAAATTGGGCAAGCTAAAGAAACTGTCCCAATGCAACCACACCGCGACCGCTTTACCCGTAATATTGGCTTCTGGCACAAAGCCCCAATAGCGACTGTCATTGCTGCCATCTCTGTTGTCACCCATAGTGAAATACTGGCCTGGCGGAATTGTAATACTGCCATTTTTACCAGGATTTTTGTTACGCCAAATCAGGTGTTCCACATCACCCAACTGCTCTAAGTAAATTTCTGTGGTGGGCGATGCATCAGCCACATAGGTTTGAGCCATTTGTTGGCCATTAATATAAATGACCTTATCACGTAACTCTAAGGTATCCCCTGGAACTGCTACTACCCGCTTAATATATTTGATCGCTGGATTTTTGGGGTACTTGAAGACCATCACATCTCCCGCTTTTGGCTCATTGTAATCCAACACCTTAGTGCCTAGTACTGGCAACCGCACGCCATATTCAAACTTATTAACCACAATAAAATCGCCTACGGTTAGAGTGGGTAGCATGGAGCCCGAAGGAATTTGATAAGGTTCCATAAAAAAAGAACGTAGCACGAGCACAAAGGCCAACACAGGAAAGAATGAACGACTGTATTCGGCAAACATGGGTTCGCGCATGAGGTCAACTTGCTGCGCTTCAGGGAGATCTCCACCAGCGCGAGTTATCGCCAGTTCTAAGACTTTAATGCGGGCTGGTTTCCATAACCACACGTCCAAGGCATAGCCCACACCAAACACACCCACAAGCACAGTCAGCAGCAATTCAAAATCAAAGTCCATCATGGTTTATTTATCCTCTATCTCTGTTAGCCAGCCACTTAATAATCTAACTTAACTATCTAACCTAACTATCTAACCTAACTATCTAAC
>JGI24538J26636_10000306_pt1 | contig 14500 bp, 10 predicted proteins | sample SouAtlMetagenome_FD_26636 | JGI IMG/M metagenome (IMG submission 26636) | reverse complement strand
TTGCCAAGGATCTACTAAAACCGTAATGATCAGTATTGTATCCAACCAAGGTTCCATCTTCTAAAAACTTAATAGTATTTACGGCCCCAATTATGCGTGCCTTTTGGTCTAGATTATCAAGATATGGTATGATTTCTTCTTTGTATGGAATTGTAACGTTTAGACCCTTTAAAGTAGTTTCTTCTTGTACTATTTTTTTAAATAGGGCGAGGGTTTCTATGTCAAAATTATGATAGCTATGTGCTAGTTTTTCTTTTTCAAACTTTTCAGTGAAATATTTTTTAGAAAAAGAATACGCTATGTTTTTGCCAATTAGTCCGTAGTTAGCCATTTGCTCTTTTTTTATACAGATGATACCAATTAATACTTAGCACTGCAAAGACTCCAAGTATAATAAAAGCAATTGCCAGTAGTGTAGCCCAAGAAAACTCTGAGGGGAAATACCTGTTATAGCCTGTAATGATTTCTCTTGCGTTTGCATCAAGATTAATTTCTCCAAGAGCATTTCGGCTATATATTTTTTCTTTCCAAGGCCAAACCACCCCAAGAGAGCCAGCTATAAAGCCTATAATAACTGCATAGGTTGCTTTTTTATATTTTTTTAATACAAAGCCAAGCAGGTGAGATAAAGACACTAAGCCTGTTGCAGAGCCTAGTGAGAATACCACCAAGACCTTTAATAGCCTCAAACGCTGGCTATTGTTTTTAAACGAAAAATCACCCAGTACTATTTCAGATAGGGTATCAAACAAAGCATTTACAGAATCTACTAGAAGTAATACATAATTGCCTAAAAGAATTAAAATAAAAGAGCCAGATAGTCCCGGGAGGGTCATTCCAGAAACACCAATAATACCACACAAAAAAACAAAAATAAGATTGTCGTTCTCACGAGCTGGTTCTAGAAAACTAATAGCAATACCGGCGATTACACCGCAGGTCAAATACCCAATATATTTTTTGTTCCAGGGTCCGAAATCTTTAGTGATATAAAATATAGAACCTATAATCATCCCAAAAAAAGCACTCCAAACTTGCAACTCATACTCAAAGAGTAGGTAATCAAGTATTTTTGATACACTGAAATAGCTAATAACCATGCCAAGTAACAGTAAACCTAGAAAGCCTGCATTGGTATATTGTATAAAACTCTTTACTCGACCTCTAAGCAAAAGTTTAAATGCCTTACTGTTTATTTTTTGAAGTGAGTAAATAAATTCTTCATAAAAACCAGCAACAAAAGCTACTAAACCTCCAGAGACTCCAGGAACCTTATTGGCAGCTCCCATGGTAATCCCTTTTAGGATTAACCAGAATTTATCTATGGTGGTTCTCTGAGTGCTCACAGCATTATATTAGTTAGGTTTATTTTTGTTTGCAACAAATTCTAAAAGCAAAATAATCATAAAACCAGCAAGCATACATAAAATGGCTGCCATCAATTTTGGGTCTGCGTGATATCCGCCGGGAAGAATACTTCTTTCAATAAAGGGTATTTCTTCACCATGGCTATTTTTGCGGTATTGTAATACTTCTTTCCAAGGCCAAATTTTGTTGAGTGCACCAATCATAAATCCCGTTAAAACAGCCAGTGTAGTGTTTTTATGATTTGCAAACATCCAGTTTAATATTCCAGAAAATACTTTAAGCCCGGCAATAGCTCCTAATGCAAAGACTCCAATTTTTAATAAGGCGTTACCAAGAGAGCTGATGTTAAATGTGCTAATAGCTTCTGAAAGTTGATTTATGGCGCCAATAACTATTTTGTAACCGCCAATTAGCAGCAGTATAAAGGCTCCAGAAATACCTGGTAATATCATAGCTATAATAGCAATAAAACCCGCAAAAAATAAGAACCAAATACTTTCTGTGTCTGCTATTGGTTTTGCAAGGGTTATGCCATAAGAAAACACCCCAGCAAGTACAAGTGCTATAATAGCTTTAGGGCTGTAGTTTGTTATTTGTTTTGCAATGTATATAATACTGGCAATGACCAAACCAAAAAAGAAAGACCAAACCAAGATTGGGTATTGCCCCAAAAGCATCGTTATTACTTTAGCAAGAGATAAAATACTAATTGCAATTCCTGTAAACAGCGAAGCTAAAAAACCAAGATTGTACTGTTGCCAAACTTTTTTAACTCCTTCTTTTTTAAGGGTTTTAAAAACACCAAGATCTAGTTTATGTATAGTGGTTATGAGTTCTTCATAGATCCCAGAAATAAAGGCAATAGTACCGCCACTAACACCTGGGACTACATCTGCAGCGCCCATGGCTAGTCCTTTGAAGATGATACTTAATGATTGTTTAAAACTACGTTTGGGCATATTAATGTTGTTTTACGCCCAAAAATACAGATTAAAGGGTAGTTTTTTTGTGATTCTTAATAATTTCTTTCACACTGATTTTTTCTAAAATATGAGGGAAAATTTCCTCTAAAATGAGTAGAAATTCAGGCTCAATGTCAAGAGCATTTTTAAGATGAAATGCTCCAGTATCTTCTTTGAGAGTATCATAATAAAGCCCTGCTAACCTAAATTCTATCTCTGCAGAATCTGGATAAAATTCTGCTGCCTGGTTTAGGTTATTTATAGCCCCTTCAAATTCTCCAAGTTTAATTAAAATATCACAACGTGTGAGCCAAGTGTTTTGCTCATAGTTTCCAAATTCTAGTGCTTTTCTATAGCCTACTTCAGCCTCTTCAAACCATTGAAGTTTTTTATTAATTTTGGCATATCTTTTCCAGTACAGTACATTTTCTGAATCTATATTGATAGCCTTGTCTATAAAATAAAGAGCTTTTTTATAGTCTTTCTTTTTGTAATGAAAATCTGTAATTGCAATCCACCCTTTGTCTAAAAGGCCGTCCTGTTCAACACACTTGGTGTAATATTGCAAGGCCATTTCATCGTTTTTGATTTTCTCATAGCATCTACCAATACGCAATAGGGCAAAGGATGTTGGATCATCAAGACCAAGTGTGATAACAAAACTCTCTATGGCTAGATCATAGCGTTTCATTTTCTCAAGTACCTTTCCTTTTTCTAGGTAGGCTCCAATAAACCGATCATCACTAATAATAGCAAAATCAAACGATGCTAATGCTTTCTTGTATTGTTTTAGAATGCTATACTGCTTTCCTATTTGGTGCCATGCTACTTCTGAGTATGGGTTTTTATCTAAAAATACATTAAGATAGTGTATAGCTTCTTGATTTTGTTCTAAGTATTCAAAACAGTAAATCACATTGTAAAGTGCAGAATAATCTGTGTGTATTTGATCCTCTTCATCATTTAAACACCTAATAAAGTAGTTTTTTGCATTCTCATAATCTTCTAAAAACAAATACTCCATACCTATTAAGGATAGCACATCTGCTTGGTCTAAGGTAATTTCCAATGCTTTTTCAAGTAAAACAATGGCATGTTTGTGTTGGTCTCTTCTAGAGAGAATGTTTGCTTTTTGTATGTATATTTCTTCGTTAGATTGTTCTATCTGGTACAACTCATCTAATAAAATATCTGCAATATCTAGCTCATTTTCAAAAATGAACATTTCAACTTGAAATAATTTTAGGGTAGTAGAGCTAGGGTGTTGTTGTAAACCAAGTTTTGTTGCCTTTTTGGCGAGGGCTATTTTTCCGTTTTCAAGATAATGATTAATAATTTCCTCAAATTGATCTGAATCAAAAAAGAGGATATTATTGGTCTTGAGCATAGACTCAAATTTGCTAAGTGATACGTTGTTATGCTCGTCTGGGGTTGGCAATTGCATACGCAGTTATTTATTGGTTTCTCTTAAATAAAGATAGTGAGGATAATAACAGCTCTTAGGATATGCCGCAATTGTTGTTAACGAGATGTTAACAGCCTAAAACAGTGTATAACCAAATGAAAAACAAGAGATTAAAACAACTTTTGAAGATTTATATTTCGTTTAGTACTTGCGATAAGATAGTGCACCCTTCTATAATTTCTGCATTAGAAATGGTAAGGGGAGGCGAAATTCTTATGGCTCTAGGTTCAAAAAGTAACCAAAATAAAATTAGATTTTTGTCTTTACATCTCAAAATCACCTGATTTGCAATGGCTGGGGTTTCCATGATAAGGGCCAACATTAAACCTGTTCCTCTAATTTCTTTTATTGCTTTATGTACAAGTAAACTGCGAAGTAATATTTCCTTCTCTAGGGCTTGTTGCATTAAAGAGCTCTGGGTTATTTCTTTAAGTGTCGCTAGCGCCGCTGCGGCAATAACAGCATTGCCTCCAAAGGTTGTTATGTGGCCTAACTTTGGTTTTTCTTGCAGTAGGTCCATTAGGAGTTTTGATGCCGTAAAAGCTCCAATGGGTAACCCGCCACCCATACCTTTGCCCATTACTAGAATATCTGGCACGACATTGTAATTCATAAAACCGAAGAGTTTTCCGGTACGGCCAAATCCAGGTTGTATTTCATCTAAAATTAAAAGTGCACCCACCTGTTGACACCTTTGTTTTACTTTTGCCAAATAGTCATTAGTTGGTTCTATAAAACCAGCGCCTCCTTGAATAGTTTCAAGTATAACAGCTGCAGTATTGTTTGTGATTTGCTCCAAGCAAGTTTCACAGTTAAATAATATAGCGCTACACTCCGGTAATAATGGTTTAAAGGCTTCTTTTCTTTGCTCATAGCCCATAACACTTAGGGCGCCCATAGTGTTTCCATGATAGGCAAGATTTGCGTATAAAATTTCTGCTCTACCAGTTGCTCGGCGGGCTAGTTTTAAAGCACCTTCGATGGCTTCTGTACCACTATTTACTAAATATGTAGTCTCTAGGGGTGAGGGCAAATGCTTTGCTAGTAATTTTGTGAGCGAAACCGCTGGCCTTTGGATATACTCTCCATACACCATTACATGCATGTATTTTTGAGCTTGCTCTGTAATAGCCTTTACAACCCTAGGGTGGCTATGTCCAAGACTACAGGCAGAAACACCTGCAACAAAATCAAGATGTGCAACACCTTTTGTATCATAAATATAACTGCCTTTGGCATGAGATATTTCCATCGCCAATGGATGCTGGGTGGTTTGTGTTTGGTGTTTGTAGAAATCTTTTTTCAATGGGCTATAACTAGATTGTAAAAATAGAGACTAACAAATGTAATACAGGTATGTTTACCCGTAAAATAAATTAATGTTGCTCGGGTTTTATCTTGTCTTTTTGATCTAAGGTGTCATTTTCTTCTCTGGGAGTTTCCTGCATAGGATTGTCCTGGGGTCTATTTTTAAAAACGTCAGCATTTAACTTTGATGCCTCTGGAAGATTTAATTGTTCTTGACTTTTTTCATCAAAAAAGGCTTCTTGAAATTTTGGTAGCGCAATGCCTTTTATTTTTGGCAGTAGGGGTAGCGGTTTTCCATCAAATAATGCGTCTTTATTTTGTAATCGTTCTTCAGCTCGCCAAACAAAACCGGGTAATATTCTTGCCTTTGGAGGTAGTTTTGATAGTGGATATATTTTCCCAGTTCCTTTTTTAATAAAACGTATTCCTTCAATTTCTTGATTTTCCATATACATCTGTATGGAGCTAGATACAGTGTTGTTTATACCAATGAGCTCGTCATTATCGTTACGTGCAAAATAAATTACTTGTGCATTTTGGTCAATGTTTATGGTGTCCAGCTCATTATTGGTGAACAGGCCAATAAGGCGTTTTCCTTTTACTTGATTATACCCCAAAGAATCTTTTTGAATTAAAAACGCATTGTTAAATACCTTTAAAGTGTCAAGTTGCTCTGTTGAAGTATTATTAATTAAATGAATGGTATCACCAGTCATCTGGTTTTCTCCAGTCCAAAGAACAGGAAGATGTATAAGTTTTGTGATTCCTTTTTTCTGGTTTACAAATATAGAATCACACTTGCCGCTGGTTGGTGCTTGCTGTGGGTTACTTGATTCTTTAAAAAAGCGTGCTTTGTAAAAACCTTTAAGAATTCTATTGTCTGGTTTTCCTGTAATTTGTAATGTATCTGCATGTATGTATACAGAATCACGTTCTTGAAGGGTTATAGCCAGGGCTCGTTTGGTAATAAAAACAGAATCTTTTTGTCTGAAAACCTCTGCATAATGCCCACGTATAATACTTTGATTACTGGTATCAATTACTTTAATATTGTTGGTAGCAGAAGCAAAACTCTTATTTCTGTCAAAGTAAATGCTATCTCCATAAAGTGTTCTGCTTTGGTAATCTACTCTAGAGTTTTTTACAAAATAACCGGTATCTTCTCTAGTGTCATAAAAACCACGCTCACAATACACAGTACTGGAGTCACTTACTATGGTAGATGGGCCGTAGAGGTAACTAGCACCCGTTTGCGAATAAAAATTAAGTTGCTGAGAGTTTATAGTGTATTTTGGGTTTACAATCTTTACATCACTTGTAAATTGGTAGTTTTTCTGCTCTGCGTAATACCTTCCAATTCTACTAGTTAATGTACTGGCGGTATCTATTACAGTACCACCGCTTCTGTAGTAGGCCTCTTGCTTTACTCTATCAAAGTAAAGGGTATCTGTTTTAAGTGTTGTTTGGGGTTCTTTGAAGATAACATCACCGCTTGCAAATGCAAATTGAGTATTGCCGTTATACTCTGCATAATTACTATTCATGGAAATAGTATCACCTTGTTTTATTTTAACCTCACCATAGGCTTTTACAAAGTTGTCTTTTAAATACACATAGGCTTGATTACACCACATTTTAATACCTTCATGGACAATATATACCTGTCCTTCTGTGTCTTGAGTGTATATGAAAGCATCTGGTAATTCTGGCTTTCGTTCTAGATACCCAGATTGAATGTCTACCTTGGTTTTATCTGTTTCTTGACTGGGTTGCGCTAGGGTAACTCCTGTAAAAAGGAGCAGTAGCAATAAACCTATATGTGGTATCTTTTTTTGCAATATATTTTTATACTGTTTTACTATACTACTCCCAATTCAAATCAAAATATACTACAAAACAACTGCTTTTTTTTTAACGGTGTATTGTTTGGGTTCTATCTGGACCTACCGAAACTATATTTATTGGTATTTCTAATTCTTTTTCTAGAAAATCAATGTATTGGTTTAGTTCTTTAGGGAACTCAGAAGCCGCTCTCATTTTTGTTAAATCCTCTTTCCAGCAAGGAAAACTTGTATAAATTGGCGTTACATTTTCTGGCTCGATGTTGTAGGGTAGGTGGGTGATGGTTTCTCCTTTGTATTTGTATGCAGTACATACCTTAAGGGTACTAAATCCAGAGAGTACATCTCCCTTCATCATGTTTAATTGAGTAACTCCATTTACCTCACAGGTGTATTTTAAAGCTACTAAATCCAACCATCCACAACGTCTTGGCCTTCCAGTTACCGCTCCAAATTCACGTCCTATTTTTGCCATTTCAACACCTACTTTATCAAAAAGTTCGGTAGGGAACGGGCCAGAGCCAACACGAGTGGTGTAAGCTTTAAAGATTCCGTATACTTCTTTTACTTTATTTGGCGCAATTCCTAAACCTGTGCAAGCGCCTGCTGCTGTTGTGTTTGAAGATGTTACAAATGGGTATGTTCCAAAATCAATATCAAGTAAAGATCCTTGAGCGCCTTCTGCCAATATTGTTTTCCCAGCTTTTATTGCCTCATGAAAATACTGCTCACTGTCAATAAATGTTAATTCTTTAAGGCGTTCTACAGCCTCATAGAATTCTGCTTCCATTTCATCTAGATCATACTGTATCTCTACATCATAAAACGAAATCATTGACTCATGTTTGTTGGCCAATTGGCGGTATTTTGTTTTCCAGTCTTTCATTTCTAGATCACCAATACGAATCCCGTTTCTACCGGTTTTATCCATATAGGTAGGTCCTATACCTTTTAATGTTGAGCCAATCTTTGCTTTACCTTTACTAGCCTCACTTGCTGCATCTAAGAGCCTGTGAGTAGGCAAAATAAGGTGTGCTTTTCTTGATATTATTAACTTGGCTTTGTAGTCTATATCGAATTGATCTAAACCTTCCAATTCTTTTACAAAAACAACGGGATCTATCACAACACCATTGCCAATGACATTCATGGCTGTTTTGTGAAAAATTCCTGATGGAATAGTCCTTAAAACGTGTTTAATACCATCAAACTCTAGGGTGTGTCCTGCATTAGGACCTCCTTGAAAGCGAGCAATGATATCATAATCTGCTGTTAGTACATCGACGATTTTTCCTTTTCCTTCGTCTCCCCATTGTAATCCAAGTAGTAAGTCTACTGCCATAATTGTAATGTATTTCCCTATTGCTTTGGGTTGGTTGTGTTTTTTGTTCCGTAAAAATATAGCGAGTGTTTAGAGATAGTAATATCAAAAACATCTTCTATGGTTTTTTTAATATTCTGTATTCTTGGATCACAGAATTCTATGACTTCTCCATTGTCTAGAATAACATGATCGTGTTGTTTATCAAAATATGATTTTTCGTAATGTGCTTGATTCTGGCCAAATTGATGCTTACGNACCAACATGCATTCTAGCAATAATTCTATAGTGTTGTATAGGGTTGCTCTGCTTACACGATAGTTTTTATTTTTCATTATGATATATAAAGACTCAATATCAAAATGTTCTTCCTGATCGTATATTTCTTGGAGTATAGCAAAGCGTTCAGGTGTTTTACGGTGCCCTTTTGTCTCTAAAAATGCAGTGAACACATTTTTTACAATATCTTGATTGTTTGCTTCAGTTTTTGAACTCATAGTATGGCAATGAATCGCTTAGCTATATTAATGCAATTTAGATACCCTTTGGGCTACCATATAATTGCTAGGGATACTTAAAATTTAAATCTAAATTATTTTATGTCTTAAGGGTCAAAAATAGCAAAATTACAAACGAGTTACTTTATCAATTCCGTTTATTTTTTTAATGTTTTGAACCAAGTTATCAAGAATATTTTTGTTTTTAACCACCACCACTATTTTTCCTTTAAATATGCCGTCATCGGTGTCAAAATGTACCCTTTTCATGTCTATGTTTAAATTGTTTGACACTTCTTTTGTCACGTTATTAACTAAGCCCATAGCGTCAATTCCGGTGATCAGTAGCTCTGCCTTAAATTCTCGCTGAGAGGAGTCTATCCACTTTGCTTTTTGAACTCTGTAATTATAACTTCCTTGGAGCTGAACTGCATTTGGACAATTTTTCTTGTGTACTTTAATCCCTTCTGTCACGGTTAAAAAACCAAACACATCATCTCCAGCAATTGGATTGCAACAACTTGCTATTTTGTAATCTAGTTGTTGCTCATCCTTTCCAAAAACCAATTGATCAAATTTTTCTGTAATTTCTTCTTTATTTACATCACTTTGGTTGGGTTGTTTTCTAATTTTATTTTTAATAAAACTCACCAACACATTTGTTCTGGAGGCTGCAAAATCTTTTAATTGTTTATTATCTATAATACCAGCGCCCACTCTATAAAATAAATCAAGACTTGTTTTTACTTTATAAAATTGAATTAATTGGTTAATGGTTTTATCATCAAGATTAATCTTAAGTGATTTTAACTTACGGCGCAGTATTTCTTTACCATCATTGGCGATATTCTTACGCTCTTCTTTGAGAGAAGATTTGATTTTTGATTGTGCTCTACTTGTAGATGCGTAATCTAGCCAGTTGGCAGTTGGCTTTGCGTTATTGGAGGTTATTACCTCTACTTGGTCTCCACTTTGCAAGGGGTGGCTCAGAGGCACTAATTTACCGTTCACTTTGGTGCCCCTTGTATGCATGCCTACTTCTGTATGTATATGAAATGCGAAATCTAAGGCAGAGGCGCCCTTGGGCAGTGAATATAAATCTCCCTTGGGTGTAAACACAAAAATCTCTTTTGCGTACAAACTAAGTTTAAATTCTTCTACAAAATCTACAGCGCTGATATCTTGATTCTCTAGAGTGTCTTGTAATTTATTAAGCCATAGATCAAGCCCGCCTTCATCACTATCCTCATTTTTGTATTTGTAGTGAGCAGCAAACCCTTTTTCTGCAATTTCATTCATACGCTCACTACGTATTTGTACTTCTACCCATTTGCCTTTTGGGCCCATTACGGTAATATGTAAGGCTTCATATCCTGTAGATTTTGGAGAAGATATCCAATCTCTTAACCTCACTGGATTGGGACGAAAGTTGTCTGTAACAATGCTATANATTTTCCAGGCCAAGAATTTTTCATTGGCAAGATCACTTTTNTATATGATACGCACTGCAAACTTGTCATAGACCTCATCAAAGCTCACGTTTTGAGCCACAATCTTTCTGCGTATGCTATAAATTGATTTTGGTCTTCCTTTTATTTCGTAGCTTAAATTTTCAGCAGTTAAAGAATCTTCAATAGTTTTTGAAAATGCTTTGATATAAGCATCTTGTTCTTCTTTACTATCTTTGATTTTACTTAGAATGTCATCATATATTTCGCGCTCTGTATATTTTAAGCTCAAATCTTCTAACTCAGATTTTATTTTATACAAGCCAATACGATGGGCCATCGGAGCATAGATATACAAAGTCTCACTTGCAATTTTTTCTTGCTTGTAGCCTGGCATAGCATCCATTGTTTGCATGTTATGCAATCGATCTGCAATTTTTATAATGATAACCCTAATATCTTCATTAAGGGTTAAAAGCATTTTTCTGAAATTCTCTGCCTGCAAAGACACATCACCTTCATAAGGCATTTTAGAAATCTTTGTTAGCCCTTGTACAATACGGGCAACAGTCTCTCCAAATAGTTGTTCAATATCTGTAAAGGTGTATTTGGTATCTTCAATAACATCATGAAGTAGGGCAGCGGCAATAGACGTGGCATCTAGTCCAATCTCACTTGCCACAATTTTAGCCACAGCAATAGGATGAAAAATATAAGCCTCACCACTTTTTCTGCGCTGGTGTTTGTGTGCATCTACAGCAACATCAAAGGCAGAGCGTATGAGTTTTTTATCTTCTTAGATAAAATACGATAACTTATCTTGAGAAGCTCCTTATACTGTTTTGCTATAGCTTTGTTTTCCTGCTCTATATCAATTTCTGTCATAGATTAAAAATACAAATTCCAATTTTTAAAAAAAATTATAAGAGTTTAATTTTCAAATAAAAAAAAAGCGCATTTAAAAGACACTAATTTCTGCAAAATTAAAAGCCTCGTTGTCTTTTTGCTTCAAAAATTAAAATACCAGCGGCCACAGAAACATTCATGCTGTCAATGGCTCCTTGCATAGGGATGTGAATGTTTTGAGTGCTTTGAGTGCGCCAAATTTCAGACAAACCTGTTGCTTCTGTACCTACAGCAATAGCCGTGGGTTTTGTGAAGTCTTGGCTATGATAGGGTTTAGATTCCTGTAAAATAGCGCTAAAGAGTTGTATGTTTTGCTGAGCTAGAAAATCAATAATTTCTTGGGTGCTTCCCGTTGCAATGTTGTTGGTAAATAAACATCCAACACTACTTCTAATAATATTTGGGTTATAGAGGTCTGTTTTTGGGTTTGCAATGATAAAACCATCAAGATTTGCTGCATCTGCACTGCGCAGTAAAGCGCCAATATTTCCGGGTTTTTCTGGAGCTTCTGCAATGAGTATTAAAGGGTTTTTATTTTTAAAACGTAACTTGTTTAAAGCAAGTTCTTTTGTTTTTACAATAGCCAAGATCCCTTCAGTGGTTTTGCGATAGGCCAGTTTTTGATATACCTCTAAAGAAATTTCAATAATTTGAGTGTTTTCAGTGGTGTATTTAGTGCTGTTTTCTGAGCAAATTGCCTCACAAAAAAGCAGCGTTTGCAGCTCATAACCACCGCTAATGGCAAGCTGTATTTCTCGCTGCCCTTCTACCAAGAAAACACCTTGTTTACGTCTTTCTCTTGATTTTTCTAGCAATACTAAACACTGTTTAATCAAGCTATTTTGAGTGCTGTCTATTTTTTTATACATAGCTTTTTTAAAACCTTTAGTGGTGTTTTAAGGGCTGTTTATTTTTGGTTGTATTTACCCATATAACGTTTCCATAATTCTGTTTGATGGGTTTCTAAGGAAATATCACGGCCATCAATAAAAGCTCTACTTAAATTATTTCCCATCATATCAAGGGCATCTCCTTCGCTGATAAACAAAGTGGCACTCTTTCCAAGCTCAAGAGTTCCGTACTTATCAAGACCTAAAATTTTTGCTGTATTACCAGAAATAAGCTGCAATGCTGTTTCTTTATCCATGCCTTGACCCACAAGTTGTCCTGCATAAAAGGGTAGGTTTCTTGTCTGGAAATTAGACATGCTACTATTTTGCAATCCAACGAGTAAACCTCCCTCTACAAGTAATTTAGGGAGTTTGTAAGGCAAATCATAATGATCATCTGCGCTTTTTGGAAGCGCATGTGTTTGCTGAACCAGTACGGGGATATCATGCTGCTTTAAAAAAGGAATTATTTTGTATCCCTGATAGGCTCCAATTAAAACAATTTGATCTATTCCAGCTTGCTTACTAAGTGTAATAGCATCTATAATTTCTTTCTCTCCATCTGCATATACATATAGTTTTTTAGACCCATCAAATAGTCCTTGCATAGCCTTTAAAGATTCATTTGCTGCTTGGTCTTTTCCAGATCCAAAGGCTTTAGAACTTTTTAGGTAAGTCGTTATTTTTTGTGTTTGTTTGGTGTAGTTTTTATTAGGTTGGTACCCTCTAGACTCTCCAGCCCACCATCTACCTCTTCTAAAAGTACTTGGCCAATGCAGGTGTATGCCATCATCTGTTTTAATAGCGGCATCTTCCCAGTTCCAGGCATCAAACTGTACAATAGATGAGCTTCCAGAGATCGTACCACCTTGAGGTGTAATTTGGCCAATCAGCACACCATTTGGGCGCATAGACTCTACCACTTTACTCTCAGCATTGTAGGCAATGATACTTCTAATGTGAGGTATCATATCACCAATTTCGTCTTGATCATTACTGGCCCTTACCGCATTCACTTCAATAAGGCCTAATGATTTTGCAGGTGCTATAAAGCCAGGGTATACATGTTTGCCTGTTGCGTTTATAATAGTCCCTTTAGCGCTTATACCAGAGGTTCCAACGGCTGTTAAAATTCCATCTTCAAAAATAATGGTTGCATTTTCAATGGTATTTCCATTACCAATATGAGCTGTGGCTCCAGTAATGGTTATGGCTCCCTTTTGAGAAGGAGCAGGGGTCTGTTGTGCGGCTACAGATAATCCAGTTATAGCCGTTATTACAATTAATAAGTGTCTTAATGTGTTCATAATATATTCGTGCTATGGTTATTAAAATTCTGTATCACAGTGAAAATTCTTGTTTGTTTTTTTGACAGGGGGTTTTGTTTTACCTCCATTTTCCTTTTCATTAAGCATCATAGTCATTAGCTTGTTTCTCTCTGCTGATATAGCTGTTCTTTTTTGCTTATCTAAGTCCAAATCAAAATAGGTTTTTCCTTCTATAATGGTTTTTTCTGCCTTAGAATATACAGACATGGGGTGGCCATTCCACAACACTAAATCTGCATCTTTTCCTATTTTAATACTCCCAACTCTATGGTCTAAGTGCAATAGCTTTGCAGGGTTTATGGTTACTGTTTTCCAGGCCTCTTGCTCGGTCATACCACCGTATTTAAAAGTTTTTGCAGCCTCTTGGTTTAAACGTCTAGACATTTCACCATCATCACTATTAATAGCTACGGTAACCCCTTGAGAGGCCATAATTGCGGCATTGTAAGGGATGGCATCATTCACTTCATACTTATAGGCCCACCAGTCACTAAAGGTAGAGGCGCCCACACCATGAGCAGCCATTTTATCTGCAACTTTATATCCTTCTAATATGTGTGTGAATGTGTTGATGCGAAAATTAAATTTCTCGGCAACTTTCATGAGCATGTTAATCTCGCTTTGCACATAACTGTGGCAACTTATAAAACGCTCACCGTTTAAAATTTCGGCCAATGTTTGCAGTTCAGCATCAATGCGGTAGGGTTTGCCACTTTTTTTCAATTCATCGTATGCTTTAGCCCTGTTAAAGTAGTTAACATACAACTGCTCTACACCCATACGGGTTTGCGGAAAACGACTGTAACTCTCCCAGTTAGATTGTTTTACATTTTCTCCTAGTGCAAACTTGATAAATTTAGGGCTGTTATCATAAAGTAATCCATCTGCATCTTCTCCCCATTTTAGTTTTAAAATGGCAGAACGCCCACCAATGGGGTTTGCAGATCCATGAAGTATCTGTATGGAGGTAACCCCACCTGCTAGGTTGCGGTAAATGTTTACATCTTCAGGGTCTACAACATCTTCTATGGTAACCTCTGCAGAGGAGTTTTGCCCTCCCTCATTAATAGAGAGCGCTGCAATATGGCTATGCTCATCTATAATACCTGCTGTAAGGTGTTTGCCTGTTGCATCAATTTCTATAGCACCTTTAGAAGATAGATTTT
>JGI24538J26636_10000303_pt1 | contig 14604 bp, 17 predicted proteins | sample SouAtlMetagenome_FD_26636 | JGI IMG/M metagenome (IMG submission 26636) | reverse complement strand
CTTTATACTGGCAGCTAAGAAATGCGCTTTTTTTACAAATTCTTTCAATCAAAAACTTATAATTTTTTTGAAAACCCTGAATCAATTAAATACTTATAAAAACAAAGCTAATTAAATCAGTTATTAATAGCTATCAAATATTAGCAAATAAATCGATAAAATTGAAGGAGTTAAGGTCCCGAAAATTGAAAAATTGATTTAGAAATTTTAGAAACCTGTTTTTTTGGAATCTGNCGAAAAAATCAATTTAAAANAAAATCTTTCGATTTTAGCCANCGCTTTAAGACTAAAAAACGTCTAAAACCACCCATTTTCTTGTTTTGTAGGTGTTCACCTTCGATAGTAATTTTTTAAAAATGAGAGTCTAAAAATACTCAGAATAGTATGATTTGAACACACAATTTTTAACTCCCAAAGCTAACGCGATACCATTTCGCCATATTCNTTTTTCTAAAGGATTTGAACCTTTATTTGAGTATTGAAAAAACTCTGTCCTAACCATTAGACGAAGAAAAAACGAGATTAACCTCTCATCAAATTTATTGATTCTATAGATACTGATCCCTTTATTCTATAATAAACAACCAGAAGGCCCAAACCTATTGATGATTCTGCTGCAGCGACAGTTAGAATTAATAACGCAAAAATTTGACCAATTCTATCGTCCAAATATACCGAGCTAACTAAGAAAATAAAATTAATAGCTAAAAGCATCAACTCTACTGAAATTAAGATTAAGATAGCATTTTTTTTGTTAAAAATAATGCCTGAAACACCTATAAAAAAGGTAATTGTTGGAATAATGATAAAAGTTAGAAGATCCATCTTATATTGAATTATTTTAGTTTTTAGGGTTATAAAGTTCGGTCAAGAGTAAGCAATACTTTAATAGATAATTTTTTTTTAATGTATCACATTACACTTTTCGTTTGATTTCAGGAGCAGCCACTTATTTCTGCTATAACTGTTCCTTTCGAAACTGAACTATACCAAAATTTTAGATTACCTTTACCTTTACCCATTCTTATACCTTCGGATTTTTTTGTTACAGTTTTATTAGGGAATAGGCTTAACCAATACTTTCCTTGCGATTTTAGCAAACGTTTCAAAGTTTTACGTAATGATTCGATCTGTTTATTATTAAGATTTCCTGCTTCAACAGCTACGATAGCAAAACTTTTTAAAGAAGAGTTGAAGAAACGATTATTTAAAAATTTGATTCTTTTTCTGCTAAATAAAGTTTTAAATTTAGTTTTTTTTGGGTAAAGTAACATCTATGAAAAATAATAACGAAAGGATTTGAACCTTCACTCTTTAGAACTTGTTTCTAAAACAAGCATGTCTACCAATTCCATCACGCTATTTTAGAGATAGTCGGACTTGAACCAACGAATAACAGTATCAAAAACCGCCGCTTTAACCTTTTAGCTATACCTCTTTAAAGACTATATTTAAATATAACAGAATTTGAATCTCTTAATACTTGCATGTAAACATCTTGTGATTTAGTTATAAATTTTTTTTGGAGGGTAAGCGTAATAGTTCCGATCATAGCTAAAAGAAGTATAAACCCTAAAGCAACGAAAAGGTAAGCAAAAGACGTAAAAAACAATTCTCCTAAATAAAGTGTGTTTGATGGTTTAAAACACCAAATAGAAAAATCAAAACAGAAATTAAATGAAAGTAACGATTCTTGAACTTTAGTTAAAGGGATATCGTATAAATTTAGTAGCACGAAATTAACATTGAATAATATTAAAGTTTCAAGTAAAAAAATTAGACCAAAAATGAATGCTATTAAAAGATATTGTTTCGAACCTTCTTTTAACTCGGATAATTTTATATTCAGCATTATTAAAACGAATAAAAAAAGAACCGCAATTGCTCCAACGTAAACAATTAAGAAAAGAATAGGCAAAAATTCAACGTTTAATATAAATAACAAACAAGATAAATTAAAAAAAGTTAATATTAAAAAAAGAACAGAATAGATAGGGTTTTTAGAACTNACGACCATAAAAGAACAAATNANAGCTAAACCAGAAAAAAAGTGAAATATAAAAGAGCTAATTGTTAAAAACATCAAACGTATAAGTTAAAGAAGCAAGATTTGAACTTGCAATTCTAAAAGAACTAAATTTACAATCTAGCGATTTAACCAATTCATCCATTCTTTAATAGGCAATTAAAAGGACTTGAACCTTTATCTGTAACGCCACAAATTACTGTTTTAACCCATTAAACTATAAATGCCTTATTTCTTTAAATTTTTAACGCCGTAAATGCTTTTCGAAGTCGCTCTACCAAAAACTGGAGCCAAATCAAATTTACCGCGAACCGCAATGTTTCTAACTCCAATTAAATCTCGACTTCTTCCGCATCGAATTAAGATTGTTGAGTGTTGTTGGAGGTTATGACCTTGACCTGGAATTTTAGCTATTAGGCTTTGCTTCGTTTTAACTAGTTTAATCTTACAAACTCTTCTGTTTGCAGAATTTGGTTTTTTAGGAGATATCGTTAAAACTTTTAAACAAACTGCGCTTTCTTGAGGAAAACTGCTTAAATTATTATNTTTCTTTTTTGATCTTTTAATAAGTTTTATTATACGATTCATCTATCTAATTTCGAAATTGGACTTGAACCAATAACTTTCTAGGTGTAAGCTAGACATTCTGCCATTGAATTATTCGAATGTATTTAAAATTTTATTGTATAAGTTTAAACCTTGCTATTTAATCAAAGTAAAAATCTTTCAGAATCAACTGATTCAATAGCTATTGGCATAGCCCCATGAGCGGAACCGCAAATTTCGCTGCACTGACCGAAAAAAACACCATTTCTTAAAATATACAAACTTGTTTGATTAAGTCTTCCGGGGCAAGCGTCTAATTTGACTCCTAACGAAGGAACAGCTCAACTATGTAAAACATCAGCTGCAGTTATAAGAACTCTAATGTGAGTTTTTAGAGGTAATACAACTCTATTATCAACCTCTAATAATCTTAGTGTTCCGAATTCTAGATCATCTTCTGCTACAACGTAACTATCAAAACGGACAGCACAATGCTGAGCCTCAAAATCACTATACTCATAACTTCAAAACCATTGGTTACCTATACATTTTAAAGTTAAAGCAGGATCAACAATTTCGTCGATTGAATAAAGAAGAGCAAAAGAAGGAAGAGCTACTACAATTAAAATTAAAGAAGGAATAACTGTTCAAATTATTTCAATAATTGTTCCGTGAACAACAAACCTGGAATTCGAATTGACGCTTTCGGAAGTTTTCTGAAAGTAATATAAAGTTCTAGCCATAACAACTAGAACAAAGAAAAAAATAAAAGTAATGAAAAACATTAAATCATGATGAAGATTAATAATACCTTCCATAACAGGCGTAGCAGCATCTTGAAAATATAATTGCCAAGACGTCGATGAATCTAAAAGAAAAGAANGTGCATCAAACAAAAAATTTTCAAAAATAGGATTTGAACCTATGACTTTTTGATTTTCAATCAAACGCTCTAACCAACTGAGCTACTTCAACTTTTCAGCAAGGATTTGAACCTTGAATCTTTCGATTAACAGTCGAACGCTTAAACCAATTAAGCTATTGAAATTTTTACCATGAGCTCTTTCGAACTCCACAAATTAAACCTAAACTAGCACGATTTCTAAAGCTTATTCTTGATAAACGATAACTTTTGAAAATAGAATATCTTTTACCTGTTAAATAACAGGTGTTTTGATTAATAATTAGATTTTTAAAGTCTTTTGTTATAATTTTTTCTTTTAAAACTTTTTTTGAAAACCCTGAATCAATTAAGAGATAAAATGATAAACCTAAAATTTCATTTTTTAAATACAAATTAAGCTCCTTAAAATATAATTTTTTCATCTTTATAAAACTCCATTAAAACACCACAATAAACTAAAAGTGATTAAAACAAACGATAACGAAATCGGTAAAAAAACCTTCCAACATAGACGCATCAACTGATCTATACGATACCTAGGAAACGAAGCACGAACTCAAATAAAAAAAAATAATATAATAGATAACTTAAAAGCTAAAATAAAAGAATCTAGAATAAAAGGTTTTGAAAAAATAGATATTCAGCCTCCAATAAATATTATTGTTGTAAGAGAACTCATTAGGATCATCGAACTGTATTCGGCTAAAAAAAATAACGCAAAACCCATACTTGCGTATTCAACATTATATCCGCTTACAAGTTCGCTTTCCGCTTCGGGTAAATCAAAAGGAGCACGATTAGTTTCGGCTAAAATACTAACCAAAAACATAAAAAAAATAGGAAAAAGAGGAACAAGAAAAAACAAAAATTCTTGGAATAAAATTATACTAAAAAAATTTAAAGAACCGACACAAACGAGAACAGTAACCAAAATTAAACCAATAGCTACTTCATAACTAACCATTTGAGCGGCGCTTCGTAAAGAGCCGAAAAAAGCGTATCGAGAATTGCTTGATCAACCAGAAAGGATTATACCGTAAACGCCCAAAGAAGAAACAGCAAAAATAAAAAGTAAACTTAAATCAACGTCAACATAAAAACCAGTAAAGGAAAGCGGTATTAACGCTCAGCCGAATAAGCTTAACAAAAGAGTTAAAACAGGGGCAAAAACAAAACTAAACGTATTTGCGTTTGTTGGAATAACGGTCTCTTTAAGAAGAAGTTTTAAGCCATCAGCTAAAGGCTGCAACAAACCCAAAAAACCTACTACATTTGGACCTTTTCGTTGCTGCATCGACCCCATAACTTTTCTTTCTGCGAGCGTAAGATAAGCCACAGAGATTAAAATAGGAACGATAAGAACTAAAAAACATAGTAAATTTTCTAACAAAAACATCAAAAATAAAAGAATTACAAAAGTTAAAGGAATCGAACCTTTAATCCTTGAATTTGAAATTCAATATTTTAACCATTAAACTAAACTTTTTGGGATAGTGTGAGATTTGAACTCACGACGCTTTTTGCGTTTGAATTTTCAAAATTCATGCTTTAAACCACTCAACCAACCATCTTTTTACTTTAAGATCAAAAAAATTTCACCGAAACTTTTGATTAACGAACCTTGAGTCGAATTAGACTTAAATATTAATCCTAAGTTACGAGAATTATTATATTTTTTCAAATTTGCTCTAAAATTAATAGAGGAAAATAAGCCTAANTTATTTAAAGGCTTAACAATTCGAATCTCTATAAAAATCTTACTATTTTTATTTAAGAAATTTAAAGGAAATTGTTTTATAATACAATAGCGTACAAAACCTTCCTTTTTTAACTTTTTTAAGAATAAAAACGAAAGAAATGAATAATTTATAAGAATTTTTTTATTTGTGTTATTTTTGTAAGAAAGTTTTAGTAACAAATTTCGTAGGTGTTTCATTATTTAAAAAATTTTTGCTTATCGGGAGTTGAACCCAAATCAATAACTTCGTAAATTATCATTTTATCCGTTAAACTATAAGCCCCAAAAAATTATTCAGGCTTTCCTTTTATTAGTGAAATAAACAAGCCTCTAAAAAAATAAATGACTTCGAACCTTTAAGATCGTTTGAAAGTTTAAAACGTGTTAAGGTCTTTTTTTTAATGTAAATAAAGCCCGTTAAATTATATATAGATTTAGATATAAATAATTTATAGTCGTCAACATTATAAAAAATAGCTCCTAAATCTAATTTAGTAATTATATATAAATCTAACAAAGTATCTTCAGAAGCTGAAATAGCTGAAGAAGTTTGAGATGAACCGTCTTGAAATTTTAATCTTCGGCTTCTTACTTTTAAAGTTGCGGAAATAGACGGAATCAATAATAAGCGAAGCTTAAATATAATAAAGTAAAGAAAAATAAAGCCCAGAAAATTTGGGACGAAAAAGTAAATAAATCGAATTGAGGCATCTAAAATTTGTTATTATATAAGCTTGAAAGGAGTTGAACCTTCAATTATAAAGTTATGAGCTTCATGTTTTAACCGTTAAACTACAAGCTTATCAATCAAGTGCTCCTTTTTGCCATTCGTAAACAAAACCAATTGTTAAAACAAAAAGAAAAAAAAGCATTGAGTAAAGACCAGTAGAATTTATATTATAAAACGAAACAATAAAAGGAAATAAAAAACTAATTTCTAAGTCAAAAATAAGAAATAAAATAGCAACGAGATAAAATCTGACATCGAATTCATTTCTCGAATCTTCAAAAGGATTGAAACCGCACTCATAAGCTGTTAATTTTTCTCGATCGTCAGCTTTTTGGGACACTATGAAAGAAAGAACAAATATAATTAAAGATAATATAACGCTCGCACTTAAAAAAATTAAAATAGAAGAGTAATTTTTCAGAAACATCTTGAAAATATAAAAGCTAACTAATGGAATTGAACCATTGACTTTAGATTACAAAACTAATGCTTTACCTTTTAAGCTAAATTAGCTTAAAGATGGGAATTATAAAATTGACATTAAATCGAATTTGTAAAGAAAGGATTCGAACCTTTATTAGATAACTGATGAGATTATTAAGCGACCACTGCTAAACTTTACGAACTGAAATTAAGCTTTTTTCTAAACGACCTAACACAGGAACGAATACCATAAAGAAACTAAAATAATAAATAGTAGCTACTTGACCTACTTCTATATAAGGTGATTCCGCTGGAGCTTGACCTAAATAACTCAAAAGAAAAAAGTCTGCCACTAAAAACCAGAAAAATTTTTGGTATAAAGGTCGATAAAGTGAAGATCTTACAGCCGAAGTATTAATAACAGGCAACACAAGCAAAACTAGAAGGGACGCAAATAAAGCTAAAACACCCATCAATTTATTCGGTATCGATCTTAGAATAGCGTAAGCGAATAAAAAATACCATTCGGGAACTATATGTTCTGGCGTCGACATTGGGTTAGCCGGTATGTAATTATCAGGATGACCTAAACTATTCGGTGAGTAATAAATAAAAAACGAAAAAAATATTAAACCACCAACTAAACCTAAAGTATCTTTAATAAAAAAGTAAGGGAAAAAAGCGATTTTATCAGCATGTGATGAAATTCCTAACGGGTTATTCGAACCGTCATTATGAACAGCAGCCATATGAACAACTACGACACCAGAAATTAAAAACGGAAGTAAATAATGCAAACTGAAAAACCTATTAAGTGTTGCGTTGTCAACAGAGAAACCTCCTCAAAGAAGAGTAACAATTTTGTCACCAATAATCGGAAACGCAGTAAAAAAATTTGTTATAACAGTTGCCGCTCAAAAACTCATTTGACCTCAAACTAAAACATAACCCATAAACGCTGTTGCCATCATAAGTATCAAAATTATAACACCTAAAGACCAAACTAAACCTCTTGGTTGCATATAAGACCCATAATACAAGCCGCGAGCAATATGAACGTAAACAGTTATAAAAAACATTGAAGCTCCGTTAGCATGAATGTAACGTATAAGCCATCCTCCGTTCACATCTCTCATAATGTGTTCAACACTCAAAAAAGCTAGGTCAACATGCGGCGTAAAATGCATCGCTAAAGCAATTCCAGATAAAAGCTGAGTTACTAAACACATAGCTGCTAAAAAACCGTAATTTCAAAAAAGCGTTAGATTAGAAGGCGTCGGATATTCAATTAAATGTGCATTTATAAGCTGAAATAAAGAGTGTTGCTTTATTGATAGAACCATCTTGTATTAAAATTAAAAAATAAATAACAAAGTAACAAAGGAAAGTAAATTATTTAAGCTTTCTGGTTTTATTAGAAAGAAGACAACAAAGAAAAAAGATGTTGTTAGTGGGAGTTCAAAACCCTTCAAGCAATTCCTATCAAATAAAATATTGTTCGAGGAAAGATTAAAAAATAACACTTTGATTAAACGAATATAGAAAAAGCAAGAAATGCAACTCAAAATGACAAGCGTTAACGCTAAAACTGTTCGCTCTTCTAAAACTAACAACACTAAAACGTTGAATTTGCTATAAAAGCCAGCTAAAGGAGGAATTCCCCCAACAGAAAATAAAAGAATCGCTAAAGATAAAGCAATCATAATATTTCATTTTTTGAGGAAAGACCAGTTAATTAAATACTTAAATAAAAAACCGCGAGAACTGAACCCAATAAGTAAGGAAAATAAACCTAAATTCATGATCATATAAATTACAAGATAAATAAGTGCAGATCTAACAGAATCAAGTTTACCAGAACTAAAAGCCAACAAAATAAATCCAACGTGACCTATAGCTGAATAAGCTAAAAGCCTTTTAATTTTTTTTTGATATAAAGCTACAACGGACGAAATAAGAACTGAAGCAATGCCCGAAAAAGTCATTAAAAAAGAACAGATTACGCCATAATTTAAAAAAGCTAATAAAACAAATTTAAAAAGTAAACAAAAAATTATTGCTTTAGGGATAATAGAAAAAAATGCAGAAATATTTATTAGAGCTCCTTCATAAACGTCACAAATTCAAAAATGTGAAGGAGCAGCGCCAAGTTTAAAAAATATAGCAACTAAGAATAAACAAATACCAAAAAAAGTCAAATTAAACCTAATAGAATCATCTGAAGTTATTATAGCTATAATATCAAACGAAGTTGATCCTAAAGAAAGATAAATAAAAGAAAAAGAAAGTATCAGTAAACAAGAAGAAAAAGCTCCTATAACAAAGTATCTTAATCCAGCTTCGTTACTATACTCGGAGTTTTTTCAAAAACCGGCTAAAACGTAGAAAGCTAAACTTTGAAGCTCTAAAATTACATAAACAAAAAGAAAATCATTTGAAAAACAAAGAGCCGAAAGAGCTAAAAAAGAAAATATTAATAATATATCAAACTCATACTGAAATAATAGACGAACTGAGTAGTAGCTACGATTTAAAAATAAAATAAAAGAACCAATGATAAAAAGTAAAGCTTGAAAAAAAATATTAAAAGGAGAATACACAGCTAAACCATTTAATAAAGTGAAACTAGGATCTGAAATCCCCACAAGTTGGAAAAGTAGTAAGATAAACACGAATATTGAAGATGAGGTTATTATAGAAAGTAATGGAGGAAAAGAATAAGACTTAAAACTATTAAAAAGAACAGAAAAAAGAATAGCTAAAAGAATATAAATAGCTAAGGAAAATTCAACAAAACATAAAAAAAAACAATTCATCTATTTTGATAAAATTCTTTTTTAGGGACTTGAACCCTAAACCCAAAAAGAGATGAGTTTTTAAAACTCAAGCGTTTACCTGTTTCGCCAAAAAAGAAAACTATAATATTATTATTGAAGATCTTAGAAAATTTACTATACAATCAGGATACAAACCGAATAAAAAAGTTAATAAAAGAAAAGGAAACAAAGTATAAAACTCGCGTCGATTTAAATCTCTAAATTCTAAAATANAAAATTGTTTANTGTTACCAAAAGCTATACGATTGCATAACCATAAACTATAACCAATACCTAAAACAACACCAGAACCAGCAAAAAGCGCAGCTCAGCTATTAGCCTCAAAACAACCAATGAAAATTAAAATTTCACCAACAAAGCTACTCGTCGCAGGTAAACCAATATTCCCTAATGTAAAAATAATGAAGCAAACAGTAAAAATAGGCATGGAATGAATCAAACCACTATAATATTTAACAATCCTAGTTTGATGCCTTTCATACAACACGCCAATACAAAGAAATAAAGCTCCAGAAACTATTCCGTGACTAATCATAAGAAGAATACTTCCTAGTATACCTTGAAAGTTATTTGAAAAAATACCTATCGTAACTAGACCCATGTGAGCAACAGAAGAGTAAGCAATGATTTTTTTTAGATCAATTTGCTGCACTGTAGTTAAAGAAGCGTAAACTACACCAAAAATACTAATAGAAAAAATTAGAGGAGCAAAAAAAGATGAAGCTTCAGAAAACAAACCAATAGAAAATCGAATGAATCCAAAACCGCCTAATTTTAGAAGAATTCCGGCGAGGATAACCGAACCAGATGTTGGAGCTTCGCTATGAGCTTCAGGTAACCAAACATGAAATGGAACAAGCGGCATTTTAACAGCGAAAGACAAAAAAAACGCAACTCAAACAAATTTTATTATTAAAGGATCGAAACAAATTGTTTGAAGTTTTTGGTAATCAGTTGTTCCCGACCAAAAATACAAAGCTAAGATAGCTATAAGCATAAAAACGGAGCTAATAAGAGTGTATAGGAAGAGAAGGTAAGATGCTCTAATTTTTCGGTCTCTTGAACCGTAAACGCCAACTATGAAAAACATTGGTATTAAAACAGCCTCAAAAAGCAAATAAAACAGTAAAAGATCTAAACTACAAAAAACACCAAACAAGATAGACTCCAAAACAAAAAAAGCAACATTATACTCTTTAATATTGGATTTAACCGTAGGGCTCCAAGAAAGTAAGACGCAAACAGGGATTAAAAAAGATGTTAAAATAATCATAAACAATGCAACACCATCAATACCTAAAACAACGTTCGAGTTAGCTAAAACAAGCCAATCAACACTAGAAAAAAGTTGAAAACCAGAAACAGTAGGATCGAACACGAATAACAGTAAAATAGAAAAATTGAAAACTAGTAGGGACCAAAAAAGTGAAAAATTACGATGAAACCAGAAATTTGCCTTATCGGCAAATAAAAGAACTACAACAGCAAAAAGAGGTGATAAAATAAGAAACGCTAACATCAAACAAACTTTTCTGAACAAATGAGATTTGAACTCATACCTAAAGCTCGACAAGCTAACGTTCTAACCAATTAAACTATAATTCAATTTCTTTAACCGGAATTGAACCGATTCCACCAAGATATGAGCTTGATACACTAACCTTTATGCTATAAAGAAATTTAGTGCAAACTAATAGCGTCGTTCATATAAATACAAAGAAGCACAGAAAAAACATAAGCTTGAAGGAAAGCTATACTTAATTCAAGCCCAACTATAGCAAAAATTACTACTAAAGGAAGAAGATGAACAACGGATAGAATACCTCCGGCGGAAAGCATTGTTCAAGCAAAACCGGCAAGAATCTTTAGTAAACAATGCCCACTCATCATATTGGCAAATAAACGTAAAGCTAAGCTGACAACTCTAAAGCTATAACTTACAAGCTCTATCGGAATTAAAAGTGGAGCTAAAGCTAATGGAGCACCGCTGGGAAGAAATAAACTAAAAAAATGAAACCCATGAATGCTTAAACCAACAATATTTATACCTGTAAAAGCAACAATAGCTAAACCAAGGGTTATAACTATATGGCTTGTAACAGTAAAACTATAAGGAATCATACCAATAAGGTTGCAGGAAAGAATATATACGAAAATAGTTAAAATTATAGGGAAATAAGCACTGCCTCCTTTTTTTATATTCTCAGATAAAACATTATAAAAGACAAACTCGAAAAGTGACTCAGCGATGCCTTGTCACAAAGTTGGAATTAATTTAGCATTAGAACAAATAAAATTAAAAAAGATAAAAGCTAAAAAACAAGATAAAGCAGCGAATAGAGTTGAATTTGTTACGGAAAGATCTAAACCAAAGAATGATATAGGAATTAATTTAAATATTGTAAATTGTTCAAGCGGCGAAAAAAACATCAAAAAAAGTTAAAGTGAAGTTTTAATGAGACTTGAACTCATATCGCTCAAATTTGCAATTTGATGCATTGACATTATGCTATAAAACCTAGATCAAAAATTTAAAAAGTGAATAAAATAAGAAACGCCATCATTAACGCAAATAAAGCGATAGCTTCAGTTAACGCAAAACCAAGAATCGCGTAACCAAAAAGTTGCTTCATTAAATGAGGATTTCTAGCAACGCTTGTAATAAGAGCAGCGAAAACAGTACCAATTCCAGCACCAACTCCAGCAAGAGCAATTGTAGATAAACCAGCACCGATAAGCTTAGCAGCCATTAAAACCATCAAAAATAAAGATTAACAAACTAAAGGGAAAAAACTGATAAGCCAAAAAAGAATCGAACTTTTATTTTTAGCTTATCAAGCTAACACTTTAACCATTAAGTTATTGGCTCAAATCGTTTTAAAGGAATCGAACCTTTATTAATGACATAGAAAATCAAAGCTTTATCCATTAAGCTAAAAACGGCGATCAATTTTATTATACGAAATTAATACTTTTATACTACAAGCCCCAAACTTTGTAACAGATGTCGAAATATAAGAATCAATAAAGGAACTAAATGCTTGATTGTTTAATCGACCTAGATTTAATATAATTTTTTGAGTTCTTCCTGTTCCTGTTTTGGTTCACCTTCCTTTACAAATAACTTTAATTCCAGAAACAAAATTTTTTGACCTGCTATTATAGTAATAAGAAATCAGCGACTGAATACCAGCTTGAACACCAAATTTAAAAGCTTCATTACGATATTTAGATGAAAATTTTATTTGTAGAGCAATAAAATCAGAAAAAAATTGAGCAGGAATGTATGAAAATAAAAGCTTGCTCTCTCATAAACTAATTTTACTCTTATACCTTAAAACTTTATTTGTTTGCTTCTGAATATTTAAAGTAAATTGCTTGAAAAAACTTAACGATCGAATAGCTTTATTATAAACATTATCTTTTTTTAATGTTCGCGAAACTCGTTTTATATTTATATTTATTGATTCATTTTGGGGTTTTGTTAGGGTCTCATTAACTTTAATACCTAAATTGTTAAATAATATTTTTATATATTTTTTTACCTCTAAATCTTTAAAAAGGAGACGATAATAGGATTTATTATCTTCACTTCATATTGAATTTCAAACGGTTTTGCTCGATATTCTTAATGAAATCGGATTTGTCTTTTGAGCCATCTTTTATAACTAATAGTGGATGACGAGATTCGAACTCGTAACAATCAGCTTGGAAGGCTAAGAATCTACCGTTGATATACATCCAGTGAAAAACTAAGCAAATAAAAAACTAAGCAAATTTACAATCTTTAATNCAAGGATTAAAAGAAACTCTCTGATTACTAACCAAAGTAACGTATACAACATACACGAAAAAAGCACTAGAAATCATAGTAATACAACTGCCCAAACTAGCAATGTTATTTCAAGCGTTATAACTATCGGGAAAATCGGGAACTCTTCTTGGCATCCCAGCAAGACCTAAAAAATGCATGGGGAAAAAACATAGATTTACGCCGATGAAGGTTGTTCAAAAATGAACTTTACCATAGGTTTCATTGTACTGAATTCCTCAGATCTTACTAATCCAATAATACCAACCAGCAAAGATAGCAAAAACAGCACCCATGCTAAGAACATAATGAAAATGAGCAACAACGTAATAAGTATCATGCAAAGCGATGTCGATTCCAGAGTTGGATAAAACAATACCAGTCAAACCACCAAATGTAAATAAAAATATAAAACCATTAGCAAATAACATTGGAGTATTTAGAACGATACTACCGCCAAACATTGTGGCAATTCAACTAAAAATTTTAATTCCTGTTGGAACAGCTATAATCATTGTAGCGCTTGTAAAATAAGCTCTTGTGTCAACATCTAAACCAACGGTGTACATATGATGAGCCCAAACGATAAAACCGAGAAAACCGATTGAAAGCATAGCATAAATCATACCTAGATTACCAAAAACAGCTTTTGAGCTGAAATTAGCAACAATATGGGATACGATACCAAAAGCTGGTAAGATAAGAATGTAAACCTCGGGATGACCAAAAAACCAAAACAAATGCTGATATAAGACAGGATCACCACCACCGTTTGGATCAAAGAAAGACGTATTAAAATTTCTATCTGTTAATAACATTGTAATAGCGCCAGCTAAAACAGGAAGTGATAACAAAAGTAAAAAAGCTGTTATAAAAACAGCCCAAACAAATAAAGGTGTTCTATGAGCAGTCATACCAGGACAACGCATGTTTAAAATAGTTACAATAAAATTTATAGCTCCTAAAATAGACGAAATACCCGCCAAATGTAAGCTAAAAATAGCTAAATCGACAGCGCCACCAGAATGAGCTAAAATTCCTGACAAAGGAGGGTAAACTGTTCAACCTGTTCCAACACCAGCTTCAACAAGCGAAGAAGTAAGTAATAAGATTAGTGCGGGGGGAAGAAGTCAAAAACTAATATTATTTAGGCGAGGAAAAGCCATATCGCACGCACCAATCATGATAGGAACAAACCAATTCCCAAAACCACCAATCGCTGTTGGCATTACGAAAAAAAAGATCATAAGAAAAGCATGTGCTGTAACCAAAACATTGTACAACTGATAGTTCCCAGCTAAAAAGGCATCACCTGATTGAGATAATTCAAAACGCATCACCATAGAAACGACAAAGCCGAGAATTCCTGAAATAGCACCAAAAATAAAGTAAAGAGTGCCAATATTTTTATGATTTGTTGAAAATAATCATCTATTAACCCAAAGATTAAGAAAAAACGGCATCAAAAACTAAGAAAAGAACAAAAAGAGATATAAAAAAAAATTAAGTGATAGGATTCGAACCTACGAAATCATTAGATTTAATAGATTAGCAATCTAACGCTATAAACCACTCAGCCACACATAAAA
>JGI24538J26636_10000302_pt1 | contig 14607 bp, 18 predicted proteins | sample SouAtlMetagenome_FD_26636 | JGI IMG/M metagenome (IMG submission 26636) | reverse complement strand
AATCAGGTCTATAATCCGTTTTGGAGTGTCATCGATCTTAAACGACTGAATGTCACACATGTTATGAAAAAGAGTCAATACTAAGATAATATAAAAAAGTGCATATAAATATAAAAAAATATTTAAGAATAATTCGAATATGTTTACAATATGGATGAATTTAAACAACGGGTGCAAGCATATTGCTCATTAGACGATACGATGAAGGAAACCTCCAAGCAACAAAAAGAATTGAAAAAAAAACACAACGAACTAGGACAAGANATCATGGAGTACATGACTTCCAATAAACTAGAGGCGTGTAATGCCGGTGCATTAGGTATGATAACGATTTCGAAAACCAAATCAACCACGTCGATAAAAAAGGACCAGATTAAACATTCGGTTGTCGATGTACTAACGAACAAGAAAGAATGGAAAACCGAAAATAAAGAACTCCTCGCGGATGAGCTCGCAACTTATATCATGGAAAATAGAGAAACAAAGGAAGGAACTAAGTTAAAAAGAAAAAAAGTCAAGGGGTAAATGGACGAAATGTATTCCGAGTTGTTCAGTCGTGATGAGGAAATAATCAAATTGAATAATCAAATCATCAAATTAAATAACGAAAACGAGATGATGGTAAACACAATCAACACAATAATACGAAAGAAATGCAAACGAGGCGAGAGCAACATTAATCTCAACATAACGTTGACGGAATGTTTGGATAAGAATATTTCCAATTTGAACCTTACCAAGCTTATCCATTTATGTAATCAACATCATCACAAAATCGAAAACGTAGTGGTTCTTCTTCTGATCGATGTACTTACGAACGTTGACCGAACGGATGTNCCGTGCGTGATGGTGGATCCCAACACAATTGTGTATTTGTCACCAAAATGTCATCATGCAGTAAATTTGAATGATTTTAGCGGCATCTTATTTGGATATCTACAATCCACCGTGGGTGCGATGATCAAACAATTTAACGAGACGGATGCCGATGATGGCACCGATTCCAAATGTGTAGATGTGCTCAACATGTTCATAACGGAGGAAAANTTCAAGGCGTGTGTCAAAAAAACATTGAAAGTGTATCAACAATTGTAAAAAATATTTTTATTTTTTTTTGTCTCATCTTTATGTTTATTTACGTTAGATAAATGAGTTGGAATGTCATTTTCAATCATAAATGGGATGACGTGCTGTACGATGAAGTTTTGAAATATATCGTGCTCGGAGTGAACCCGCCGAGCACTCATGCCCANTATCGGGTGATTATGAAACGGTTGAGAACGTACACGATTCATGAGTCGAACCCGGAAAGCATATCGTACGTACATAATGGGGTGCTACCATGGCATATGAATCGACAAACCAAAGAGTCCTTACTTCAATCCAACGAATTCGTGTTTAAGGTTGTCAAGGAATCGGAGAGGGATTCGGTACTTAAACAATTCTTTAAGGATCCCAAAGATATCAAATTGAATCCCAAAACCATTTTAGACGGTGTGTTGCGTAACGGTTTCTTAGGTGTTTCAAGACGCTACATTCAACATTTTTTGTTGTCAAACGACGGAGTGCAGTTTATCAGAGAATTCAAATTACAGTCCATCAAACCCGTGATCAAATCGTATCGTCCACAATATCCGTTCGAATTGTGGCAAATGGACTTCATACAGTTCGATCAACCAACATTAATACATGCGAACAAGGGTTATGTATATATATTGGTAATCATAGATATATTTAGCAAGTTTGTTTATTTGTTCCCCACTAAAACCCAATCCGAACTGACGGTTGCAAACATTATTAACAAAATTGGTTTGTCGGGGGATATACCCAAAATTTTACATAGTGACAACGGGGGGGGATTCATAGGGAATAATTCGCTAAAGACGGTATGCGACAGTCTCCACATCCGAAGAATCTTCGGCGCCGCGTACTCACCACAAACGCAAGGATTCGTTGAGAATAAAAACAAGTATATAAAAAGATTGATCACCAATCATATGATTCAATACAAAACCAACACCTACATCGACATAGTGGATCGTTTGGCGTTTTCCATCAATAACACCAAACATGCGACAACCGGTTTTACTCCGATGCAAATCCACAGAGGAAGGGAAGTTCCCATCCGCGTGTATAACGAACAACTCGAATCGTTCGATTTACCCGAAGACGCTAGCGTAGAGAGACATGTACAAAACGAACAAGAATTCACAACGACAAGAACGAACCATGTCCGACAAATTTTACAAGAGGTTGGGGAAAAACGCGAACAAATTCAAAAAGACAAGAACGTGAGTGGTATGTACACGTATCGATATAAAACATATCGGGTTGGAATGAAAGTCAAAATCGCAACTTATCAAAAGTATAAACATCGAGACATGTATTACATTCAACCTATTATCATCCTTTTTCAAAACATTAACAATCCAAACGACCGGTTCAAACCACGAAACCCTTTGAGGAAAGGAGACCAACATGTTAGCACCGCAAAGCAATTCAAGATAACTGAATTGAAACGTTACGAGTTGAAAAGTGAAAAATGGTATGCAAATTATATTTGTGATATCCATTCGATTGTACATAAAAACCAAGGGGATGTGATGTATAATTTGAGATACACGAATGCGAACGGAGATGTTTACAAAGTGATTAATTTCGTGGAGTCTCTTTACGATAGAGAAACTGAATTTGAAGAATTCCATAAAAATCAACTGGTAGTTCATTCCGATACGTTAAATGCGCAGTCGAGCAGTCGTAAATCCGCTTATGGTGCGTTATTCGTTGAACCCAATTACCCAAACATTCGAGAACATGTGAATGAACAGATACCGGAAACGGATGAAGGAGTTCCGGAAGAACCTATTGAGCGAATTGTCACTAAAGGACGGAAAAAAAAACAANGGTTTCGAAGTCTTACGACTAACAATTTATTGGCATAATTAATAACTTTGAATATAGTAAATGCAGTACGATTATACTCGAAATTTAAAACANCATCATTTGAAAAAACCCACCACAAAATCTCAAACGACAAAAAAAACAGCTTCCAAAAAGGTGAACAAGAAAGTTCCATCAAAAAAAACANCCCCTTTGGTTAAAAAAAACAAAACCAGTGCTTTGAAAAATAATGTTGTTATTTCATTCGTGAAACCGGCCTATTCAAAGTCATCAAAAAAAATCCAGATCAATCGAAACCGATCATACACCCTTAAACAAGGTAATATATATTACTATCATCGAAACGATACTATCGTCATGTCTAAAAAGACACCTGGGAGAAAAAAATAAATATATAATGTAATAACTTCTGTATGGATGAAATATCGGGCCAATGCAACGGAACAACAAAAAAAAATGTAAGGTGTAAGAACAAAGGGAAATACTCCAACCCGGAGAGTTCCGATTGTTTCTGTTCCATACACATCAAAAAAGAAACCGAAAATTGCGTGATTTGTTTGTCTCCGTTGTATGATGTATTTGAATTAGAATGTGGTCATCGATTTCATTCTCGATGTGTTTTGAATTGGTTTAGATACAAAAATACGTGTCCAATTTGTAGGCAAATCATATTGGACGATGATGATTTCTCCATTTATAATGATATATTGAGTAATATCAGCGAGATTTATTTACATGTCGCCATCGACATCGAATTTGAATCGAATAATAGCAATGTAATTGGAAACCACTCCATCGAACTTGAGTTTACACCTAATCATGACTCAAATTAGTAGTAACTACCGTAGTTTTCCGTCGTATTCAATAGGATCCCGAGAAAACCAATATGACTCATTAAAAAAACGCGATTTTAGTTACTTTCCCTTAATGAATCGCATTTTGTTACGTGTCATACGGTATCGATCACAAAAAAACCTCGGCGCGACTTGATGATTTCTTTTGCATACGTATATGCATGTGGTGTTTGTGAAAAAAAGTATACATAAAAACTATATGTTAACGCAATCCCCATTGGCGCTCATGATCGTCGCGCATCCGGACGATGAACTGTTATGGGGATATGATTTTTACAAACATAATCCTCAATCGTGGAAGGTGATTTGTGTCACTAATGGTAACATTCCGCCTCGAGCGGAAGGGTTTAAAAATTATATGAAATATGCGAAAATTCGCGAATACGAAATTTGGAATTTTAGGGATGATACCAACCACGATCTGTCAACAAACCTGAGATTGAAAGAAAAACTAAAAAAAGCAATATCGACTCACAAAAATAACATTGTCACTCACAATTACAACGGCGAGTATGGACACTTACAACACATTAACTTGTACAAAATGGTCACCGGTATAATTCGGAAAAACGATTTGCAGAGAGATTTCGGAATGTTTTCATTTGATCCAAACGTGGTCACTATTTGTAATGTCCGGTACAAACGAAAAATGATGGAACAATTTTACCATAACCAATTATCTGTTTTAAAAAATCCGAATATACACCAATTGTATCAACATACAACCGTTCGATACACGGATTGTTTGTCGTTCAAAAAAATGTATGGTAAGGGACTGCCCCCGTCCAAAAAAAGAAAGGGGGTTATCTCATTTTGTGTATATAGTCCAACAAAATCCGATATACCATCCATATACAAAAAAGGCATCATACAAAATATATTCTTGGCCAAAACGGTGTATCCGGGATGGGTTGTTCGAGTGTACATGGACGAATATGTTCCCACTCGAATTATACAGGAGGCTTTATCGTACCCTTGTGAACTTTACATTCATCAACGAAACCACAAAGCCAATTGTAAAAATGTACATATCAAGAAACTTTGGCGATTCCTACCCGCTTGCGAAAATAGTGTCGTTATATGTAGAGACGTTGATTCTCGCTTGAATCGAAAAGAGGCCGCGGCGGTTGCGGAGTGGTTGAGTTCCGGTGCACGAGTACATCGCATGTTTGATAGCCCATATCATACCAACCGATTACTAGCCGGTATGATTGGATTTCAACGCGCGGTATTACCAAACATACACGAGCTAGTCATGGACTTTGAGTTGTCCAATGACGANCTGAGCCCCAANGTGGACGAGTTGTTCTTGACACGACATGTATACGATACTTTCAAAAAATCGGGGATGACCCATTCGTTCGGTAAAAGCAGTATTTTCCAATCGTACCTTTCGGATGGATTTGTTGGTGAACAGATTCAACCGGGAGACCCTCGAGCTCGTTCCAAAAAAACGTTACTTTCCCATTTCTCACCCTGATGTAGCAAACTGACAATTCGTGTTCATCATTGTTAACGATTTAATATGGAAATACATTATTCCTGATATTGTCGAAACAATTATGAAAGTTAACAAGATTACGGAAAAAATGATATACGGTAATAATTGTGCACCGATGTACGTTATTAACGGATCCAATATGTGGCATTTTATTTTGTCTTTGTTTTCCTCCTTCGATAGTTCATCGATACATATATCGACGGCCTGATTGCACATATCCATGCTGAAATCGACCCGGTTTATTTTATAATTACATATAAATGTGGAACATCTTTAATGTTTGCAAAAACTACCGAAACTTCCATATGATGTATTTTTGTTTACCGATATTCATATGGGTCCTTCTTTGGCAACGTTCGTTGTCCGGGGAATTTATGAAAACACATGAATATATCACATTGGTCGATGAGGTCAAAAAGACCTTTCGACAAATGGGGTATCATGACATGTTCATCGATCATACGTACAACGATGACGAACATAACACCATTCGAGTGTTTGCCGTACGAAACACACACATCATGCATGCTTATATGGTCACGTTCGATAACGATGCAAATGTATTGGGATATGAGAGGGTATTAGATGCCCCAATGCCGGTGGATGACTACGAACACACCGCCATTTTAAAGAAATAATGTGTGAATATAGTAATGGTTGACACACAAACCGTATTGAAAGGGTATAAAAAAGTTCGTGATAATCAAATACAAAACTTAAAACCGAATGACCTCATCAAGTACTCTGTAAATTCGGAGTTGAAACACGGTGGAATGTTGAAACGAAATGCGTTTCCTAAATATCTTGTGCTGGCCAATTATGGGAAACATGTGACATGGTGTGTACAATTGACGGAACCCACGTTGATTTTGTGGGTTCGGACGAAAAAGTCGCGAGATGAAGAAAAGGCCCGTTTATTAGAAGAATTACAGAAATTGAAAAAGAAAACAAAAGGTTAGTTTTTCCATCGTTTTTTACACGTTAGACAAGTTATAAAATTGGTCATTGGTTCATCGGCGCTTCTGGTTTGCAAGCTATAATATGTTGTGTTATATGTCTTGCATACGGAACATTTAAACATTCCACTGTTGGTTGGGACGGTATCGTCCTTCGCCGGGTTGTGTTGAGTGCTCATTGTAAACATGTTCACTTTATTTGTATTTGTCGAACCAACATCTTGAGAACATTTATTGACGACAATATGCTTTACATATTCAGGATTTTTAGTTAATATGTCGATTATATCCAATGCCCAAGTAACATATACATGTCTGAACAATATGTTGGACCAATCTTGCGAAATTTGTTTGGTCTCCGTGTACTCTATAACATTATTGTAAATGCTTTTTTCGATGTTAATGCTGGTGACCAAAGGCATCGCATCAATGTTTTTTAATTCTGTAAGTATTCTTTCTCTAAATATATCCATTTAAATGTTTATACGTTATACTTCGTATGCGTGTTACACTTAAGCCAAACACGTTCAACAATATGATTCAAATCGATTTGAATGATAATATTCGAATTCAAGGGCAAGTGATTTCCGTGTATGACCTCGCCGGGAAAAAATATATCGACATACTATTGAACAAGTCGGGTATGGACAAAATCAAAAAAATCGAAGATGAAGTTTGCGCCGTTTACGGCTCAAACACCCCGTTGATCTCGAATGTAAGTAATGGAGTGTTTCAAAAGCTGAAGATACCAACGCACTATAATCATGTCGCCATTCCAATACGAACTCGAAACGACAAAAACATGTTGTTCGAACATTTAGAACCACAAACCGACATCGTGTGTGATATTTTGTGCACCCATTTATTCAAACCGGGCGATGCAAACTGTATTTCGTTAACCTGGTGTGTGAACAACATTATCGCAAATATAACCTACATCGATTAATAAGACATATTGACGATCCGATCGTTCCGAATACATAATCGATTTAAACAGGAATGCGTTTTTCACAACATGCAACTAACCACAAAATATAAATCATTTTTTAATCAACACGATGCGATAAACAACTTATTACATAGTCGATATAATGTGTTATTGTATGGATGTCCGCAAAGTGGTAAAAAAACATTCATTCAATTATTCATCGAAAAGGAATTTATGGTATCCGCATGGAACAAAGAATCGTTCCCGATCAATAACGAACGACGAACGGTGATTGAGTTGCGCGTTCGAAAGAGTAAGCATCATATTGAGATATTGTTGGTTAAATTGGGAAATAACGAGAAATATATTATGAAAGTGATTGGCAATTTATGTGCGCAAATGATTCTCGACAATGACACAAAGTTGTTACGAAAGGTGGTTGTTTTGTACAATGTCCATTATTTATCCATAGAGTCTCAAAACACATTGAAAGTGATTTTGGAGCGCTATCATTCAAGTTGCGTAATGTTTTTGACGATGCGCACTTTAAATCCGATATCCGAAGGTTTTGTCGGAAATATTCACTGTTATCGGTTTTCGTATCCAAGCATCGATGCGTTTGCGGAGGTGTTGAAGGTTGATCGCGACGACTGCACGTTGAGAAAAATATACACGCTCACTAACGGGATGGTGTTTGACACGTTGTATAGGTATCGGCAACAAACGAATAATATTGCGCATTCGTTGGATGATAAAATAAACGAACTTTTTTCGAATATAACCGTGTATAACATCAAAAGAGTACGGGAAATCAATCATGAACTGATCGTGAATAATATGGACCCTTGCGAAATGATAAAAATGGTGTTGAACAAGGCGTTGGCATTAAGTGTACCATTCGACATCAAACGTGATTTAACTAAATATGCCACTGAATATCAATATCGTCTCACAAAATGTGAACGTCAAATGTACCACATGGAGGCGTTCACGAACTATATCATCATGCGTCTTTACCAATTTGATAATGCTTTGAAATCGATTGAACATAGCAATCTATCCCATGGTCCTCTATTTGTGAAAACATAGACCCCGTTGAATTCGCGGATTCAATTCGATGAGACTCCTCCACCAAATCCACAAAACCCATCCATGTCGGCGGAAGCGAGGGAACCACATCGGTTCCGTTCACATACGAGGTGATAGGTAAGTCTAGCGGTACCTTTTCCATGAACGTCGTCGTTTTAAAATTGGAATTTCCGATTTTGGGACACCCGAACAATACGACTTCATCTACGTTAGATAGATCCATCTTAGTAAGCATCAACAACACAGCGGCGGCACCTAACGAATGACCACATAAAACGATATTAGAGTGCGTGTCCAGTGTGTCTTGAATGTCGTAGGTGTCTATGCACCAATCACAGTATCGATTGAATCCAAAATGTACGTTATTCTTTTTAAATAAACACATGTTGTCAAACCAATTTGATATGGTATCTGAACCTTCTAGTGCTACGAATGTTTTCCCATATTTCCGGGACACCATGACATCTTTGGGTTTCGCGTAGAGTTGAGTACATATCTTTGCTGCGTGCGTGTGTATGCGAACACAATCGATACCCATGGGCGTCATTTACACTTTAATATATAAAGTTGTTTTTAAATAAACTTCAAATGTTTTTTGTACAACAAAAACATCAAAAATGTCAATGCGCTTTCGTTTATAAACTGCGTTGTTGTCAATATTTTCCGGGTTTTTTTGTCGTTCAACAACGTTGTCATTTGTGCCAGTGTACTAAAGGCAATATAGTTGAATTGATAGGTTGGGTCAATAACATTGTAGTAACATACACATAACGCAAGAAGCAAATTTGCGCCAAATGTATATTCGGTCGCGTTCGTGGTGGCATATGGGTTTGCACATTGTTTGAATGCTTTGATCGTGTAGATATAGATTGCGAGTATTATTGCAAATTCGGAAATGTTGTGCATTTTAGCGATGGTATTCTTATGATTGAACATTAGGTACAATGATATCGATGGCATCACATATTTCATAAACCATGGAAAGCGTATTTTTTTTATATTGAACAAATGCTTGAAATTATCTTCCGGGTCGGCTTGCTTGATGACCTTTTGTTTCCGTTGCACGAAAAGCACGAATGCAATCAAACAAATATGTATGGCATTCATTTCCAACTTCATGATATATTGTAAACAATTACTTTATTATTATATTCTCTCAATTTTGAGTATTAAAATAATGTTTGTTGATTACATATCCATATGAATTCACCAGAGCTCATGAATGTCCTTATGAAGAAACTAAGTGAAAAGAATATTATGCGTTTACAAACGGCGAGNAAAAACACCAAAAAGATGTCAATGCGACATGTTCCTCTTTTGAAACGATTGAACATTGAACTACGACAAGAAAAGGCGAAGCTTGAACATGCGTTCCTATCCTACAAGCTCAAAGAAATGACCCAAAAACGTCCACATATTCGAATTAGCCTTATTGCACATACGTTTAATAATTTNCTTTTTCAATTAGGCCGGATGAAAGTGCACTCTATAGGTGAATTAGGTAAGATGAAATCGAATCCCGAGATGAAGAATGATGTTGTTAAAGCTCTTGATGGTCAACCAAAAAGAGTTGTTGATAAGTTATTGGATGATCATTATTGGGACAGTCCCGTTTTCTCTAAACACCGAGAACACATGATTCGACGGATGAATCAAGTTTGGGATGAAAAAAAAGGTTGGTTCTCGAAAAAGACAATCGCGCTAGAAACTCGCATTAAAAAATTGAAAGCGACTGTAGGAAAATAATCTACTATTAATCAAAATAAACATTATTTATCGAAAAGACTGGTAAANTTTATTGGACTTATCCCGGTAAAGGAGTCTTACCATCGAAAATTGAAAACGGTAAGCATTCATGGATGACCGAACGGTTGTCGAACCGTTCTTTTGTGCGCTTGTTGTCCATTATTCGTTTCACAAGCATTGTATACCCCCTTACGAATGACATCGTTAGTTACCACCAATTCATACTACTGTTATATCATATCGAACGATAACGACCGGACATATAACGGATACACCGTAAATTTGGAAAGACGTTTACGTCAACATAACNGTCATATTCAAGGTGGGGCAAAGACCACCCGTGGAAAAGGACCGTGGTCGTTTTTGGTGGTGATAACTTCGGAATGTTGGGATTGCATATCGACCGCTATGCGACACGAATGGTCCATCAAGTACCCGACACGCAAACGTCCTCGACCTAAAGAATATAATGGCGTCATAGGACGACTTATGTCGTTGACTCACGTGTTTCAACATATGCAAAAGATGGGATGTGAAAAGGTGATCTGTCACGTTCGAGAGGGTCATCTGGAATTAATGCAAAATATAAGCCAATCGTTTTCGTCCTTTGTATCGGTGTGTCCATTGAACGTTTCTGAATTGTCGACACGTACCCTTGNCACGACCAAGGTTATAAATGAATATAGCAATCATATGGACTCAATTCAATAGTTTTTTAAATAGATCTAAAATTCCAAAAATATATTCGAACCAAATAGTTTCCATCTTTCTCTTCATATGCCGTTTCCGGCTGTTTNTCATTTGTGATGGGCTTGTATTATTGTAGGAAGTGTCACGTACGAATATCATGTGTTTCCCGTGTTCATCGTTGATATAATTACACAACCCGTACTGATCAAANTGTCCCTTACAATTCGAATTTCGATGTTCTTCCGTATACATGTGAACATCCGGTATACTTGAATCATCCACATACGTTCGTCCCTTCGGGATATGTTTTAAACCCATCGCAGCTGTGATGACCTCGAACCCATGCTCGCATATAGCAAGGTAACGGCTTTGATTCGAATGACGCATTGCTCCTTGCAACATCTCATATATTAACGGATTATTAGGTGGTGTTGCGATAACTCCGTTATATATTCGGCGGTATGAATGCCATTTGTACATTGTGTTCACAAAGTAACAAACTCGGTCGTCCGAAAACACCTCTTCGAACGGGCGTATCAACACCGTTTTAATGTCACAATACACACCACCGTACTTGTACAACCAAGCGTATCTGAATAAATCCGCTTTGTGAGCGCCTTTTTTTAAATAGTCAAACTGATTTACATATGCCGAACCGTACACATTCAATAAAAAATGTTTACATTCGTTATCATCCATCACGATTCGTGTCCCCTTGAAATATCGTTGCCAGCTTTCTTCNACCGTCTTACTACGATCCTCTTTATTGGGAGTGGTTTGTATGACCATATTGTAAGAATGTGGTGTATACTCATCTGATAGCATTTGGTATTATCGAATATATTTATTAATTTATGTCCATATTTNTTACTCGATTTGATCCGATTCTTTTCATGCGCTTACGTCTCATATTTATGATATTGTNGCTTACTGTAGATACCGTTCGTTTCATTGTACTTGTGGATGTAATCGGATTTCGATTAGAAGATGGCCTTCTATTTTTCTTTTGCATCGTCAATCGCGGTGTGTGCGTTAAATTGTGAAAGATNTCATGAGTAGATCGAAGAGGTGCGTTTTGATTATATTTCTTTCCAAATACCAACTTATTGTATTTGAACATGTTCAAAACAAATTTATTAAATTCGTCAATATTGGTCGGTAAAGGCATCCATCTGACTCCTTGTCGTGCGTATAGGTTGTATAACATGATGTATGCGTACATCATCGTTCCGAAGTTTGAAGCGTATCCGAAACATGCACCGACGTCGTTGCGACCTACGGCTTGAAAGTTCCATCCCTTGTACACGACTAATCGTTTGCATTTGTATTNTTTTTTCAATCGATTCCAAATCAAGTAATCTGATTGTAAGGAGGCTTCCCCCCACGGGTTGAAACAAAACAACACATCGTAATGTTTGAACGCACATAACGCATGAGCAGCATGTAAATCGTCATTAGTAGAATAGTTAGATTCGCCGATAAGTATACAAANATTATTTACTGTTTTTTGTTGTTGAAGCTCATACAGACCCGGAATGATTTGATTGGGATGGACCGGTTTCCATAACGGTACATTTACATCATTGATTTTCGAATATATCATATATGATTTAAAAATCCCGTTTTGAAACTTGGCATATAATTCTTGATTCTTTTTACGACGGTTGTAGTTCTCTTTGGTTGTCACTTCCGTGAAACGATCTCGTTGATGAACCATCCCGATCGAAACGAACGTCGCNGGCTTGAATTTTTTAAAATTATGCAAATCGATCCGTACGGTTTGTTTAAAAAAGTTTTCGAATCCATCCGTATTAGAATACCCACCACCTTTCATAATCGTNAGCAAGGTGCGTTTGATTTTGCTTCGCAGTCTGGTTGGATTCGCGATTGTGTCGTACAACCGATGATACTCGCATTGATCAGTTATGGGCATATACTATTAATAAAATAATAAATTTAATATTATTTATAGTATATGGTNACAAAAAAACGGAAACATGATACAANCATATCAACCGTTGCATCGAAACCAAAAACGAACGATTCTCGAAGATTATCGCGTAATGTACTCACGAGAAGTAAATCAAACGCTGGTCGTTCATTGTCGAGTTCGCGGGAATTCACTCGAAGTACATCGTTGGTAAACAAAACCCGTCATGCTTATCCGAACCGATGGTCCACCACACGCAAACGTACATTGCGAAGAAAACCGGCGGGACTCCAAGATATCCCGACNTTTATGATGTACGTTCTCGACTCGTTACATGACATATTTGACCGAGACTCGTTACCCGAACAGATAAAGAAACTGGTCGGAAGCACATTGGATCGCAAAAAGAACATGACCAAAGAAGACCATTTCGCAAATGTTCTATTCAATGTGGACAAATTCATAATCGGCAAACGATTCACGTCGTTGAAAAGAGGAACCGATGGCAAAGGACTGATGTTTACGGCACGCACCTTTACCGAGTGGTGGTTCAATTACGCACCATACACACAAAACATGAAACCAAACACAAACTCGTCTTCCGTGTTTTCCAACAAGTTGGCGCTTATTAAAAAGGGNTTGATGTTCCATTTAAAAACATTAGGTCAAATAGGTGTTCAACCTTATGATTTCCTAACCGAGCGGCGTGTTAGCTCCAAAACGTACGCACCCACGTCGATTAATGTACGTGACGACCTGGACGTCATCGCATTGTTCGACATCATTCGAACTTATAAATTAAACATGATAGTAGACGCCAAAAAGCAATCATTTCCGTCCACCAAACAATACGCGTTTACGATAACGCCCGCAACCATATTGGACCCGGCAAATAACGTCCCCACTCAAGGTGTGTTTTCGTTTGTTCTCCCAAATTGTCAGGTGACCTATGTGCCAAAAAGCACGACGAGAGTCGGTCACGCATATCACGAGATTGTTTTCTTGAATGAACATGAACAATTATATTCTAAATTCAGGTTAATTATGCACGTGTATCCGCACGAACAATCTACGTTGTTTCAAAAGATTTCAAAACAATTGACGACGAGCCAATCATCGCATAAAATTCTCAAACTACGAAACGTGAGCAAAAATGACCTTGATAAATGTGTTCGNCTCTTATGTTACACAGTGCATCATACCACNTCATGGCCGGCCGCTCTGATTTTGAATGGAACTGAATTACGGTCCGAGTATGATTTAGATATCAAAACGGTATCAAATTCATCTAATTCGAAGTTTGAGGGTTCATTGTTTTATGCCAAAATCAAACGATTGTATTCGTTGAAATATAATGTNAGACAAACGAACGGATTAAAGGGGTTAAGTGTGGATGCGTGTGTGAAAATGATGCACGAATCCAAATTAAAATACAAGGACCATTTTAAAAAAGTGATCGGGCAGCAAGCTATTATCAACAACATTCGCTATTACTTAGATTGGAAACGTATGGGAGACTCCTTTCAAATTGACATGACGAAACAGGTGAATGACCATGGTCACAATGCCTTGTTCTTTTCGTTAGATATCATTGCTATTTGTATCGCAATGGTAAAGTACGTACCGTTCATATTCAATCAAACAAATAAATTTTTAATTGGGTTCCCCATCATGGGATCGTTGAAATCGAGAGCGTTTTACAAAGATTTTATCAAAAAACGAACTCTATTACTGAAATCAGCACACGACCCTTATTCGACAACACAAAGTACTCGTACTCAAAAAGAACAACGGGTATCGTCTACCATCAAATCGTTACTGACCAACTTGTTTGATGACAAGACGAAACGAGTGTTGTTTTTACAACAAATATCTAAAAATGTCTAGTGACATTAAACGCGTTTTATCCAAATACAAAAAAACTGTTCCAGAAGAGCGAGTTCGAACTGATATATTACAACGTGTGCAGATCGTTTCGTGCATGAAAGCATGAGAAAAAACAAAACAGTTTT
>JGI24538J26636_10000297_pt1 | contig 14742 bp, 12 predicted proteins | sample SouAtlMetagenome_FD_26636 | JGI IMG/M metagenome (IMG submission 26636) | reverse complement strand
GTTATCTGTCTGGCTGGCGAACTTCTCAAAGGCCTGCGCCCATTGTTGTAGGTAAGTGTTTTTCCACCGTTTGTCGACGCCATTGATACCAAACACTGGCAGCACCACCTTCTCGAGCTGCAGAGCTATTTTGCAGCGCCCGATCTTCGTGAATATAGCATCCAGCGCATTTGACAGTGTTTGTTGTGTTTGTTGTGTTTGTTGTGTTTGTTGTCCAAAAAAGTGTTCATAATCGGCCTTGCCCTCTTCCAGTTCCAAGGAGGTGACGGTCAACACATTCAACCGTTTCCCTCGGAACCACAACGTCGTCGAAAAAGCCACGTTGGGGAGCAGGTGTCTTCCAAACTGCTTGAACATCGTTCCGTAATAGCCGTCCAAGGAATAGTCCGGCTTCTTCTGATTAGGCTTCATCAGTCCATTCTGAAGCAGGAACCCGTTGTAAGCATCGGCGTTGATTTCTGTTCCGAAGTGCTTGTTGGCAAGGTACTGGCGCACTTGCTCTTCCGGGTAGGTGTTCATAATGTCAAAGTAGACGACCGTACGGTAGTAGCTGTCGTAAAAGTGGTCATCTAACGACGTCACGTCCCGCTTTGGCAACTGGAGCGCTTGATAGAGTTGCGGGACCAGTGCGATCACTTGGAGTCGAAACCGTAACAGCTTGGAGGTGAACTGTTGCTGAAAGTATGCGAGCAAGTTAGTCTGGACAGTGAAGTCAGGGTCGATACGCTTAATCTCTGACTTATATTTTTCTGCGTACTGTTCGAGAGTCCAGTAGGTAGGGTCGTTAAGGTTGTTGCTCAGGTCACAGAAACCGTACGCGATCCCATACGGCGTCTTGCTGGTGGCTGGAACTGTCCTATAACCGGCCACACCGTTGATGTTTTTGCTGCACATGTTTTCCAACGATTTCAGTCTGTCGATTTCGCCATTGATCACTACCACATCCGTGGAGCTCGAATCAAGAAGCTTAAAGGGCAACTCGATCTTTGTCTCGTACACTTGCAGGCGTGTGTCGTGGTGTTTTACATTTGCCAGTAGAAATCCCAGCTCAAATGGGTCGGGCTCGCTGAGATACACAACCTGTGTCGTCGACATGGGAATGCCTACCAGACACTTGCCCACCGGAAGTGTATAGTCTTCGCGGAGAGAGGGTGAAGGCCGAGCTCTGCCCTGAGGCGCAGGGGCCTGTCGAATGATACTTTGCAGGCTGGTCGTGTTTCCTCCGGCCAAGCTAGCGGACAAGAGGTATTCGATCAGAGAGGAGCACGTGTTGAACGATGCTGACTCGAAAGTGACAGGTTCGGAATTCATCAGCGATCGAGTAAGTACGTACCACACGTTGTTTTTGAGGCACATTCGCTCAGCCGGTTGTAGCATCACATGTGCCCTCTCCATGACGTTCCATAGCGGATCGTCCCGGCTTTGGATGAACTTGTGGCCCGGACGGCCGAGATGTAGCAGGACGAGAAGGCACACGGTGAGACGCGCCGGCTGAGCTTGATATATCGCATGCCGGGGCAGCACGGCTCCAGACAAGTCGCGATGACACGGCTCCCTCCTGACATTGTAGGGCACCAGCAAGCGCAATAGCAGATAGTAGTCGTCCTGGACGTTCAGGGCCATCCGCCAGGTGAGCTGAGGGGCCACCCCATCAGTGGCAGAACTATTCGACAGGTAAAAGCTGGCGTACAGGTTCCAAGCGTTGATGATGGTTGCCTTCAACTTGTCCACGCGCAGCTGGCTCTCGAACTTGCGCTCCCGTTTGTGGAACAATACTCGCAAACGGCTCTGATGTTGCAGGAAACTTCCAAACAAGACACTGTCGCCTCTGAAGATCGATTCCTCCATCCACTGAAAGTCGACATCTTCTGCCAGTTGAGTGGCGGCATCCGACGACAACAGCTTCGTCAACCAATCTGTTTGTGTTTTTCCAGGACTCCCGGGAAACACAGCATCGTCGAGATTCGTGTAAAACTCTTTGCTGTCGGTTTGGAACATGGCACCCACCTCGTGCAGGCGGTAGTTCTCGCAGCCCAGTAGGCAGGCTTCGCGCTTGCGGCCTTGCGAAAGGTTGCTCTCGATGCAGCCGTCCAATAGGGTTTTCAAGAACTGCGAGCCCGTGGTGGTGTCGACAGTGGCGCCCTTGTTGATGCCAAACCGGTCGGCATCGATGTACACGTCGACACACCTGTCCGACTCGCCCGCTCGCTCGACTATTCCTTGCAAGAATTCCAGACTCGACACCGAGTCCGTACCTGACAGGTACGTCTGCAACGCCTGCTTGTCCCAGGACGTGTCGCATGTGAGCAACACCCTGATGCTCTGGGGCTCCACTCGCGATTCTGTGCCCCACGAAACGTCAAACTGTCCCACAATCGCACTGGAGAATCCAGTGACGCAAGCGACTTGGTCGCACAACAGTCTCGAACCACTCATCACACCAGGTAGAAGAGCATGATTGTAATGGCACTTTGTGTCGGTCTGGTCACTCTTTACTTTGGCGATCTCCGATCGCATCTTTTTGGTCCACTCTGTGGTGAAGCTCTCGAGGAATTTCGTTTGCTGCGAAATAAGGTCTGCCAGGGTGTTGCCGTACACCTGCGAATTGAATCCAGTCTTCATGTTGATGTCGACCACTCCGGGATCCAGGTCGTCGGGGGGATCATTGGCAAACTTGATCAACGGCTTGCTGCGTTTCTCGCTGTCCGTAAAGTAGACTCGATCATTCACCAGCGAGTTCATAACCACGTTATTTAATACTCGTCAGAGGAAATTTTCTGTAGAAATATTTATACACACATCCTTGACAAAAGACATACATGGTGCCGTCTTTCACTTGTACATCCCACGAGGAAGCGTGTCTGTACCGATCTGTGTTGTTTGGCGATGGTCCCGGTACCATGATCGTGAAGCGGTGTTTTGACAGAGCCAGCATGCAACGCTTGGCTGCACTGCTGCAAGACAAGGCCAGCGGTCAGCCCCAGTACGTGAATGCCAAACATCCTTTGCAAAACGGGAAACGGATCCTACCTGCCGCTCTCGAATGCATGAGTGAAGTGGATCCGGCACTCGCTTTGACTATCTTGTCCAACTCCAAACTTAATACAGTCTTAGACGCCGTCCTCGGACACGCGTACATCGCGTCGCTGACCGGTCACACGCGGTTCCCTGGCGCCAGCCAGCAAAGGTTCCCCAGCCATATCTACAACGGCAAAATTTGGGGAAATGACCGAGAGAAATTCAAGAACCAATCCATCTCGCCACAATCCTCGGCTATCCAGGCGCTGATCGCACCAGTCAAGATAGGACAATCAAACGGCGGAACGCTACTGGTGCAAGCATCGCACCGCGTACCGGACATCGACCTGGTGGTTCACGAACCGTGCTTGCAGCGGGTCACCAAAGAGGGCGAATGCAGCATGCTGGTGTGTCCGGATCTCGAGCCAGGCGATGTGTTGTTGTTCAACAGAGGGATCGCGCATTGTGGAGGTGCCAATACCACAGCCGAACCGAGGCCTGTCCTCATTGGACAATGGTCGTCATTTTATATCACACCACATCATGCTTTTGACACAGAAACCATTCTGTACAATGTCCAGCCTTGTCAAAAACACGATGTCTCTTTGTCTGACTTTGTCTCACGGGTGCTGCGACCGTTTCCCGTCGTTAATCGGTAGCACCATTAGGTGATGAGTAGTAACGCGAGAAATAAAGCCAAAAAAAAAATCCTTTTCTTCTATGCTTTGGATACTTTACTGAATTTCGAGCGTAAACACCCACACAGAAATACCTGCTTTGGAACTTGTCTTTGCTGCAACTTGGAGCCTTGGATTGAAATCAAACAGTACATGTGATTTGTATTTAGGCAGCAACCTTTTAAGACATCTTGATAATCGTGTGCGAATGGCTTGTGTAAGGTCAGATTCAGAAATGATTAGATTTTCTATCATCACAAACCCAATTATCTTGCTATTGCCCTCGCTCACAAACAAGCGATCAAGGCGAAGCATTCGAACTCCTCGCAGTAACGGATCCATAAACTCCTTCAGGTGTCGCCCGAGACCTGCGGTAATTGCATTGGTCACCTTGAACAAGACATGTGTGTTCAGCACACTCCGAGCTATCAAGAGCTCTCCAGAATTCACAGGGGAAAGCTTTGCTTCTTGCTGGCCGGGCGCTTCTGTGACGGCGAATTTGAGCAACGGTCCGAGTTGAGGCCATCTCGTAGATATTCGGGATGTCGATTCTTTGGTCAGCCTTTTCATGCTTTGAAAGTCTGCAAAAGTGATGCTTCGCTTTCCTGGGGGATGTCTTTGTGAAACCTTGGGTGTACTACTCATCGGACGGCTATCCGATCTGTTAGGCGTACTGCCGTTCATTTGGATTGGTCTCGATGCGGTTTGTNCAGCTCCCCCAACAAAGTGTCCGAATCCACCGATTGGCCTGNCCCCGTCGACTCTTGCCGCAGATCGGCCAACACGTCCATTTGGTCATCGCTNACCGCAGCGCCCCGCCGGAGCGGCACCTCACCGGCACCCAGCTGGTCGACCGCCAGCTCCCCCAACAAAGTGTCAGAATCCACCGATTTGCCTGCCCCCGTCGACTCTTGCCGTAGATCGGCCAACACGTCCATTTGGTCATCGCTAACCGCAGCGCCCCGCCGGAGCGGCACCTCACCGGCACCCAGCTGGTCGACCGCCAGCTCCCCCAACAAAGTGTCCGAATCCACCGATTGGCCTGCCCCCGTCGACTCTTGCCGCAGATCGGCCAACACGTCTTCGATCGTTTCATTTGGCAAGTAGTTGTCCCTCGCAGACACTCGTTTACTATCCAGTTGATCAACATCATTTAATGCGTCCGACTGCTGTTCGGTCGATGACACTAGACCAGTTGGTGACTCCTTCAAGTCCCCAAGTACGTCTTGATCGATTACATCTTCGTCAAAATCTGTGCTTTGAAGACGACCGTTGAACGGTCGTAATTTATCAACGTCTACCCCGACGGTGCTCTCTTCTTCGTCGGTGCTCTCTTCTTCGCCGTTTTCCCCCGAGTCGTGCACCATATCAGTGACGCCGAGTTCCATGTTACCGACTCCAAAGTCATCGTCGATGTCGAATTCGGCAGTCACTTCAGACGCCGGCAACTCCACGTCCTTGAGATCATCAACGGGACTCCACAAAGACGATATGGATTCGACATCATCTTCGCTCTCGGAGCTGTCCGACTCCGAGTCCTCAATATCATCGTCTGTAACAACCTCGTCGATGTCTTCAGGTAGCTCGTTGTTGGCCTCAAAGGATGTTTGGGCTTGGAGCTGCCTCGTCCGGTCCTTGATTGTTTTATCTTCTTGCACAATGTCGTCTATGTTGCCAATCCACTCGTCGTTCAAGAATTTCAACTCTTCAGAGAGTTGACTGCTGGCGATTTTGTTCAACTGCCCCTCATGCGCCTGCACTGTGCTATTGTCCTCGAGAAGTAAAGCATACAACAAAATTCCGTTCGCTAGTCGGAGGATGTCCTTAACAGTCCCCCCGCGTAGCGAAATGCGATCGTTGTAACTAACATTGTCTCCGATTTTGAAGGTAGGGTTTATGAAGTCGGTTGGCACGTTTTGCAGCCCGATGGGAACAAAGGAAAAGTTCAAGATGGGAACATTCTGATTCACACAGATAATCTTCGTGGGGGACGCGGCCCAATAATTTCCAAGGTGACGGAAGAGCGTCTCATGTTGCTCTTGTGTAATTGCGTCCGTTTTCAAGGCTTGGATGTAATCTCTCAAATTCTGCAACATCAGACCTTCTTTATAGACATACACGCTCGGCAGAGCGGTTTGGAATCGCTTATCACTGCACTCATGGCTAAGTTTGAGTTTGAATGACCCGACCTGCGTCTCTTCGCATTGGAGGGACTGCCAATTTTTGATGTCAGCATAGGCGTATATGTCAATAATTTTTTGGTCGATGGAATCGTATCCCTCCTTTGCGTTCGCGAATTTCGAGTTAGTGGCCAAAATGAAATCCTTCATTTTGTGATACCAGGCTGCAGGGTCGTTCATCGTCTTTGCGTATTCCTGCAACACTGTCGGCGCCTCTGTCGAATCGAGTTCCATAGCAGTGGGTGCGAAGCTTTCTTGACCCCACGCGTTGTGGTTTTGCAACTGCGCGATAGCGTTGTTATTGAGCAGGTTCCAAGTGTCCATCGACTTCTGGTCGGTGCTGATGACCAAGTTTTCATACACCTTGTCTAGATTTGCTACTAATGCGTTTTGAGCAGTCACTCCAAAGGCGTTTTGAATCCCGTGCTTCTCGACCTGTTGTTGAACTTGCAACAGCAATGCTTGTTTCAACTTGTTTTCTGCTTTGTGGACATCTTGCTTATCTTTTTCGCTCTGGGCTAAATCGAGTTGCAAACGAATCTTATCGATTAGCTTGCCTGTAGCCTCATACAACTCCCCGAGCGGCACTTGGGAGTCGAGGTTGAGCAACTTGTAGAGATCATCTTCATGAAGCACAGCCTCGACTACGTGCACGGAGGAATTGTCACTGCTCATGTGAATACTTTCCCAAATCAGCAAGATAAATTTTTAATCAGATTTTTTGAAAACAGCTAAGAAATTACACGATACGCCACATTACCATCCTCGCTAAATCGTCGAATGCGTACCATGTCTCCTGTCTTTCCTCCCATTACAATATTACAAGGGTCACTCAGCAACATATGCGGAAGATCGCTTATTCTGCTGGGATCGCCATTGAGCAATTCCTTCACGACACCATGGTATTCGCTCTCAGCGTGCTCTCGCACCACATTTACCCCGGATGTCTGTAACCAAGCCTTTGCTTCTCTCTCATAACGGTCTGATGACATGGACATTGTCTGCAGAAGCCATTTGTTTCCACCCAGATGTTTATGGTTTATAAAAACGTTCCGAGGCATCGTTTGGTGGAGATCGATCTCGGCGCACTCGATCTCGAGTGTCATTCCTACTTTGTCTCTTGCCAACAATTCGTATTGTTTGTCCTGGTTTAGCGGATGCCTCAGGACGGGAATGCATAGAAAGCAGGTGTTGCAAGCTGTGAACCGCGTACTACCAGAGGACGTCGCAACGTCCTGGATCTGCCGCAGTTGCGCGCTTGCGCAGTTGTCGCTGAAGAACAGCACACAATGCACGAGCGACCCTTTTATCGATTCTATCATTAGTTGCAGTACATCCCGCAGGATTGTCACGTCGCTCTGCTCGCTCTGCTTGGACGCTCTCACAATCGGGGCGACTACCAGCAGAGTCGCCTCGTGCTCGAAGTCCTCGAGATGAGCATGCATCATGTTGCCAGACGTAGATGCCTCCAGCAGCTGGCAGAGCTCCGCACCAGACAAGGGAGCAGCAGCTTCGTTATCCGCCGCAACCCACGCCCGACGCTCACAAAGGTCATCCAGGGCCTGTCGTGCTTGTAGAGTGTTCAGATGCATTCCACGTGTCTCGAGCGGAGGGCGATGAAATATACAGAAACGGCTGTCTTTTTTTTTCAAACCTCTTTTTCAAATCAGAGTTTGTATGCCTCGGTCGAAATCACCGTCACAGCACGATGCGGCTGCAAGCTTGCAAGCAACATCGTCACCGCACCGGCGAAAAACCCCGTCGCATACTACCAGGGCCCACACTCCCACGGCTCCCGCGGACACAAAAAGACCGCTGCCCCGGGTTGACATCATGCGCGTGCAGGTCGTGAGACTTGACGAAAAGTTCGCCATGGGTAGGTCGCGTACAGCTCGATTGCTGCCATGGGCACAAATATCAAGCGTGATTTCAAGGAAGGGCGACAAGCGCAGAATAATCACATAATCGGTCTTCGAGTTGAGCCGAGACAGCTCCGTAAAAAATAGTTGCCTTCAATATGGATCATATCGGTATGTCGCTAGGACAGTCAAATATGTTTGCGACCAACAAACGCAGCCAGATGCTCGGGCACGCGACCTCCGCAATGCGGCAGTTGAATTTGCCGGGCAACAAAGGCTCGGCTCCGCCTGCTGCCGCACCGCCAACCAATCACACCACAAGCTCACAGTCGGGGAGTGATGTGCCTATCAAAGTAAAGATCGAGGCCCTTGAAATAGCAATCGGGGCACTCTCGGAGCGTCTAGGCGATCTGGCAGAGCAGCAGAGTGTTTTTGTGCCGGAAACGGATTCGGGTGGCGCAGATATAGCGCAGCTCAAGGCGCAGGTTTCAGCTTTGGAGCTGTCCGTGGCCGATCTCAGATCTGAGATTCAGGGGTGTCGCGCGCTATGTGCCGCCACCCCACACCCCTTTGAATCGGATGCGCAGGGGGACATGATAGCTATCGCGACGCAGATGGTGCATGCAACCGTCACGGAAGCAACTACGTGGGTCTATGACAACAAAACAGGTGACCCGGAACAAGACATTAACGATGCGGCGCCGTCGCACGTACTGCCTGCCCGCAGCCGCGTGCGAATGGTGTTCCCACAGTACAAACGGCAAGATGGTAGCCTTTACATGGGTGCTGTGTGGGTCGATTCGACCAGCATGCGAATCAATACTGGTTGGGTGTGTCTCACCGACGCAACTCTAAACGAACCGCGACTGTGCAATTTCACTGTCTGAGGAAGCAGAAAAAAGCTTTCAACTAAAAGAAAAATTAAGAAAAAATTTTGCTGTAATTTTTCTTTTTACGGGTTAGGTGTACACAAATGATTTAGTATCTTGACCAGAAATATATACATTTTTCTTCACTTGTCGTAGACTTCTTTCAAAAACTGCTGACGCACACAGTCACTCACAGGATCTGTCTTTTGCATGAATGCGAAAGTACTCATTTCCCGAGATGCATCCAAGCTGTCGTCGTCCCCATAGGGTATGATCGCCAGAGGCAGGTCACCATCGAATTGGTTACACCTGCACCTGTGTAGCAAGAGGTTGTAGACCTTGTCGACCCACGAGCTGGTGGACTGGGTGATCTCTGTCTGCAACTTGTCGGTGTGCGCCGTGTCACATGCCTTGATGGACTGCAGATCTCCGATCAGTTCGAGCAGGTGAGCATCCAAAAACTTTGGTAAGTGGTGCGTCAGCAAACATTCACGTACTTCTTTGTCTAGGTCACTTGCTTTTGCGTGTATTTTTTGGCTGATCATTTGCCTGAGGCTGTCGCGATTGGTCTCTCTAGACATCCACTGCCGAATGTTCGTCTTCGCTTGCTCTTGTGTAGGGCAGCCGTCTGCTTTGTCAGTCTCGCCATCGCGCCGAGCAACGTACAACAGTGCCAAGATGGCCGCAAGGATCGCTACCGTAGTCGAAATTAAGAGCATACAGGTCTCCTTTCAAGAATCTTCAAGATTATTTTGCTGCCTCACCTGGTTGTAAATAAGATCATTCACACACATCCCGCGGTCACAAAACAATCCGAGCTCAGCATCACACTGTGACGAGCTTTGACATTTGCGGAGAGCATCCAGTGACAGCAGACTGGAGCTGTCCGGTAACTGAAATCTCACCACGGTCTTTCTCGCGGGCTCCGGCACAACTGGCAAATCAGCTAAAATGGCATCGTCCACGCAAATCTTGTTTTCGCAGTAGTGTCCCATCGAGCTATTACAGTCTCGATTCGTGTGGCACAGATCCAGCAAACGACCACTCGCGTGTGTTGGTAGGCGAGAGGGTCGACGGGGTGGTGGCGGTTGCGGCGCCGCCTTCAGCATGACGGCATCAGGCTTGTCAATCGTGACAGCACGGTAGTGCTGAGCCTGTAACTCGAGCACCAGCGAGAGACCGAGAGCACAGTCGGCTCCCTCTGGCACGAAAGATTCCACTTTTGTACCGTTTTCCGTCACTGTCACAATCATTATGGGTCGCGACAGCGCATTGGCCGCGATTAAAGCAACGACACTGTCACCCCATGTTGGGTCAAGCGTCGATTTCACATCCAGTTCGGTAGACAGAGTCGCGTCAGCAAATTTCTGGAACACGGACTCATAGTGCGCGTATCGTTCCTGCAGCTCTCTGTAAATGGACTCTCGTACTTGTCGGTAGAAGGTTTCTGTGTTGTGTATGCCAGCGCTCAAAGCGCGATACATGCAATTACGGTCACCCTTGACGTTTCTCACCTTGTAGGTGCCGTTACGATAGTACTCTAAAAGCTGACGCTCCGCTAGTTCGATACAGGCCATGTCGCACGATTCCCGGCAGTAGTCGACGAAAGTCTGCTTCGCCCGTCGCAGCGGCATATGTCACGTAAGGTTACTGTATACTCGAAAAATTATTCAGTGGGAGCAGGACCCGCACAGGTACCCCACGAACACTCCTCTGGCACCACGGCGTTGGCACCGAACAAGTTCGTAAACTTTTTCCAGACGCACGACGTCCAGCATTGCAGTTTTGTACCCACACCCGCTCCTTCCGCGAAATGCCAAGCCTCTTCCAAATCCTGTTCCACGGCGTCGAATTCGTTCTTGCTGTCGAACGTTTGAACCAGCATGTCTTCGCCACCGTACCCGCTGCTCTGAGATGGTGTGGAGGAATATAGAATGCTGGCCATTATTGCTAGAAGTGCGAAAGGCGTGATCGGGATTCTCATGGTTTTTATTTTAAGTAGTACAAAATATTTCCTACGGTCAACAAAGTCGTGACAAGAAGCCTATAATAAAGTTCCATATCAATACATCGTAGAATCGAAAACACCTAGAGCTCAGTCCCTGTGTAACAGAGCACAAAAGCGACAATGTCACGAACAATGCCGTTGTCAAACTTCTTCGTGTCAACAAAACACTTTTGGGTCATCTCCAAGAACTCTTCCATTTTGGATATTATCGCTGAACGGTTCATTTCCTTAGTAATCTCTTCCATCACCATTTCCCGGATTGCATCCACATAGAAACTCGTCTTGTGAAAACCATGCATTTTCAGTGCCTCTTCAATCCCCTCACCCAAGCGCTGAAACTGCTCAAGTTGTAAGTTCTCCCAACGCAAGCAAGTGTTCAAATCCTGCCCGACCGCCGCAGGAACTCTAGATTGAGGTTCTTCAGATGGAGAGCGGCTTCTTCTTCGGTTGTCTTTTCGTGGTGAGGTTGACCTTGAAGATTGTCTTGTCGGTGTACGAGGACGTAAACTTCTTGATCTGCGAATCGATCGGACGTTGTTGGCGGGGGTTTTATTGCTGCGAGTGGTGCGCATGTTTGCTGAAAGAGATTTGGTTGACTACTCCCTTTTATACGTTTTCGTACATGCCAATGGTACAAAACGTTTGTACCGTGGTAGAAATATTTCAGAAAAAAATTCTTCTTCTTATTTTTTTCTACTTATTTGTTAACTTGAAATTTCGTAAATTGTTTTGGGTCTTTTGGTTGATCATTGATTTTTGCACTTGATCAGCATCAGTCGAGACAGTAGCTTTGACGGGTCCCGGTGAAACAGGTGACCAAACATCCTACAACTCATGGCAAGTGGACATGTCGACCACGGAGCCATAAAATCAAACTGCGAGTTCTCCAGTCGCACAGCATCCCAATGGTTTTGGACAACCTTGTGCTTTTCAAACCATTTGATGACGCGCAACTGAGCATCGGAGATTTGACCCCCCATTAGCGGTTTACCGACTAGCACCATCGAAGCGTTCGCATTTGTGCGTCCAATTTGTATTCCTTGCCGGAGGCTCAGGTCAAACGGATGGCGCTGCATTTGCTGGGTCGCTCGCAGCAGGGAACAATCTGGTATTTGGATGTCACACGTCCCCAGGAAGCTGTGCGGATGGCACGGGGAAGTGCGTCTCGTGCGGCGAACTCCCATCGTAACCACATGACTCTCCTCAGTTTGTGTCTCGATTTCCACATACAAGTGTTCGATACAGTCTCGAGCAAAAGAGGGTAGAACCGGGTCGAAGAATTCTACCCAACTGGCACACGGAATTGCCCTGATTGTATATTTAGCGCCGCGATTGACAAGAGACAAGTCGCGTGTATACTTGCAACTGGACAAACGGTTAGCAAACCAAGGTAATCTTCTGGCTCGGTCGCACCACAGCAAGTAAACTATGAAGGCGAGTAAAATTATTTGCGTCACGAACACGGCGCAATAATACATTCCCTTAAAAAAGATAGATTTTTTTTCACTTTCTACTCATCAAACATGGATTTCAAAAGCCTGCATGTATTTTTTTGCTCAGCATATTTGAAAATGGGCAGCAAAACTCTTCTTGTCGCAGCCGTGTACGCTGTTTACCTTTGTCTTGCGATCGTCGCGCTAACGTTTGCTGCGAGAGAAGAGCATCGGAATTTTGTGCTCTTGGTGCCAACGATTAGCAACACGCTGCATTTTGTGTTTCTAATAATCGGGTTCGTCGTCTTGAAAAATTATGCTCCTTACCCGGTGAAACCAATCGGTGTCTATTTGGCAACGGATTTAATTTTAGCTGCCGCGACTGGTGCAAGCTTCTACGCTTATTTGACAGATAGCGGCAAGGATTCATTCAAAATTGGTGGCTTGGCGAATTCCACGACTATTATAGCTTGTCTGCTTTGCTTCCGCAAAGCTTATCTATTGACGTATCATGGTGCTGACCAAATACCTTAGAAAAAAAGAAGATTTTTTTCATGTTCATAATCATCAAACATAAATGCTAAACGCATATAAATCAACACATCAGCAAGAAATTCGAGATTATGAATTCCGTTTCAAGGAGGAAGAGGAAGTAATAGCTGATGAAGAGTGGCGTGATGTAGTTATGTAAGAAAGTTCTTGTTGTTGAAAACTTATGATAAAAAAAACACATTTATTTTGTTGGCCGAACCCTAACCCTAACCCTTTATGTTTTTGAAAACCTTATTTTCAATAAAAAAATAATTCATTACGATGTTGACAAGTCAATATCGTCGATTTTCACAGATTGGCCAGCAGCTTGAAAAGCTTCAACTTTGCCGATTCGTCGTGAAAATAGTCAGAGCATTGCACGATTGGGTCAGTTGTGTTCGCCACTGGCGTGTAAGTCGAATACGCCAAGATGTCCGCCCGGGCTGACGATGATTGGGTAATGTCCAACCCGTCGGCGATGCAAATCGCTGTGAGCACGACAGCCTTGTAACGACCACTTTGCTTCTTCTTGTAATCCAAGACATGTTTTGGTTCAAGAACAGTCTCACGAAACGTGTCGACGAGCGCCTTGGAAAAAACGACGGTATGTTCTGTCAACGCACCATTTGGCCTCGAAATTGCTCCTTCAGCAACCTCGCAAGCGAGATCCCAAAATGCATCATTCTTGGACAAAGATGGATACTCAGTGCTAAAGCAGTTTGGCTCGTGAATTAGACAATGGACCAACCCGTTTTGCTTCCCACCACCCTCTATTTGTCGATGATGGAAATCCAACATGATTTGTTGTAGTCTGCTCACCTTAGCAGCAAGCTGCCACAAACGAGCAAAACCTGGGTCCTGCTTGATCAAGGAGGCTGGCATCACGGGAAAGTAGTGGAAACGCTCGCAAACCTTTGCTTTGAGCAGATCAGACTGTTGAATCTTCAAGTTGGTCATTGTAGCCAACAGCTCGGCTAGCGATTGCTGGATGTTGAATGTTTGCTTCAATGTTCCCAGTCGGCGTTGAATCGCCGCTGTGTCGACGGAACCTTCACGCGTAAGTAGAGCCATGAATTCTGAGAGGATCAGCGAGATAAACGTAGGATCTGTCGCGGGAAAGCCGAGTAATTCGGCATCTGCTTCGATCATCTGGCGAAATTGTGGTCGCAACGCGATGCTCGCATGGGCCACTGCACTCAGCTCCTTGTCGGTACCCAGCGTCTTCATGATTGATCGGACCGTTTCTTTGGCGATCGACATGCACTCATCCTGCTCACTGGCAGCCTGTAGAACCAAAAGTGCCACGATACCAGGATTGGCCCCGAGAGAGGTCAAAATGTGTTCGAGGCCATGCACAACGTTGGCTACATCGCTAAAAGGAATCCAAATGCCTTGCTGACGAGACCCAAAGACGATCCGACGCAAACGCTGCAAGACAGCCTGTTCGAATAGATTGCGTGCCCTGGTGTTGTTGGCATCGGCCAAGACGATGGCACATTCCGTAGCGATGATTTCCAACTCGCCCGAGGAGCAGAGGTCAAGGGCCCGAATATTGGATGACGTGACCCTGGATGTCAGTTGGACGAGCTCTTGTAACCGCTGCGCGTCTCGGTCGTTCGAAGTGCTGGCACTCTGGAGCAGCTTTCCGAGCAACTCCGCATTGACAGTGTCCTGTCCAACCGGTTCGTTCTTGATTCGCGACCACACATTGTACTGATTCTCTGCAGGCAAAAGCGAGAGCACACCGGTGTTACAAAGAGTGCACTTTTCACCAAGCACCTCTCCCAGAGTCCGATTCTTCTCTGTGCCAGTGACGCTGGTGATATGGCGCAACACAAAGGTAACAAGTTGCTGCTCCCGAAGAGCCGCTGCAGCCTCCTTGAGCGCTTGTCGGGCTGTCTCGATCCTCTTCGGTCCGACAATATACGCAAGTTGTGATGAAGTCACGACCAACAATGTTGCGGCTGCACACCGTCCGTCGAAAGAGTCGCCGAGAGTGGTGAGGTCGAGTAGGGCGGGCAAGCAGTTGGGGCCACCGTCGGAAACCACTTGCTCAACCAGCTGTAGTAGGTTCCGGCGGTTGGCTTTGAGGCCCGCCCTCATCCGTTCCAAATCGCCTGCTCCCCTAGCGGTTGCCGCTAGAGCATTGCGCCAGACCGAGGGCAGT
>JGI24538J26636_10000271_pt1 | contig 15533 bp, 16 predicted proteins | sample SouAtlMetagenome_FD_26636 | JGI IMG/M metagenome (IMG submission 26636) | reverse complement strand
AAAATTGATTTGATAATCTTTCAACTATAAAAAAGCTACTTATAAAATAGAACCCATTTAAGCACAAACTAAAAAGAGCTGTTTGTTACTTTTCCTTCTAAGTAATTTAAAAGAAAAGGTTTTAGATTTACATAATGTTATAGGGTTTAAAAGAGAGTTGAGGTGATCTTTTTGAAGCCCAATTGCATCCGTCCAGATTAGTCATGGCAAAACTTTTAAAAAAGCTTGAAGACCAAGATAAAATAGAGCTCAATAGAAAACATTAAGATTAATAACATTATTTAGTGTTATTATTTCTCCTTCTTTTTCATAAATTAGATCCAACAAATTATTAATATAATCTCTAAATATGGATACTCCAGATCATATAGATGTCAATGGCTTTAAACATATCTCCTNCCATATAGATACGTATTCAGAAGACGAANTAATTTCTAAAAGTGAATCGTTTTATAAATGGCTTGACAAAAGAAGATCGGTAAGGGATTATTCAGATAAACGGGTCCCTAAAAAAATAATTGAAAACATAATTAATAGTGCATCAACAGCACCCTCAGGAGCACATAAACAACCATGGACCTTTTGTGCAGTATCCAATCCACTCATAAAATCACAAATCCGAAAAAAAGCAGAAATTGAAGAAAAAGAAAGCTACGATTCTAGGATGAGTGATCGTTGGAAAAAAGACCTGGAACCATTAGGAACAAACACGAATAAACCCTTTTTAGAAACTGCTCCTTGGTTAATTATTGTTTTTAAAAAAGCTTACAATTTAGATGAAAACGGAAATAAGCAAAATAACTATTACGTTAACGAATCTGTTGGTATCGCTTGTGGAATGTTGATTTCTGCTATTCACAATGCAGGTTTAGTTACACTTACACACACGCCAAGTCCAATGAGTTTTTTATCAAAAATTCTAAATAGACCAAGTAATGAAAGAGCATTTCTATTACTTCCAGTAGGCTATCCTAAATTTCCAACTTACGTTCCAGATATAAAAAGGAAATCCTTAAATAAAATTTCGGAATTCTATGAATAGCAAAGACAAAAACTATTTGTATTGCCTACTTTTGTATATTGTATAGTGTTTTTTTAGTAATTTATAAAAAATTATTCCCATGTTATATTCGTTTTCTAATTTTAAAAACAAAATAATTTAGAGGTATATTAATAAAATCGTGTAAAGCAGAAAAAGATGAAAGTAAAACAATTATTTACAGAATGCATTGCAGAAATGGCTTATTATATGGAGTCCAATGGAGAAGCGGCAATAGTTGATCCATTAAGAGAAACGGAACCCTATTTAAGAATGGCTGAAGCCGATGGAGCAAAAATAAAATATATTTTTTTAACTCACTTTCATGCTGATTTTGTTTCTGGTCAATATGACTTAGCTCAAAAAACTGGAGCAAAAATTGTTTTTGGTCCAAATGCAACCGCAGAATATGATATTTATAATGGGGTAGATGGCGAAGAATTTTTTGTTGGAGATGGGAAAGTTACATTAATACATACTCCTGGTCATACAATGGAATCTTCTTCTTATTTAATAACTGATAAAGATGGTAAAACTCCATATGTATTAACTGGTGACGCTTTATTTATCGGTGATGTTGGTCGGCCAGATTTAGCAGTAAAACAAGGTGCCTTAACGGAATTAGATTTAGCAGGTCATTTATTCGATTCGCTAAGAAATAAAATAATGACTCTACCAGATGATATANTTATATATCCAAATCATGGTGCTGGTTCCTCTTGTGGTAAAAACATGAGTACAGATACTTTTGATACTTTAGGAAATCAAAAGAAAACCAATTATGCTTTAAGAGAAGATATGACGAAAAAGGAGTTTATTGATGAGGTAACCTCTGGATTAAAACCACCACCACAGTATTTTCCAAATAATGTTAGAATGAATAAATCAATNAATACTAGTATTGATGAAGTATTACANAAAGGAACAACACCTTTAGACGCCTCAACATTTAAAGATATGAGTGAGCAAAAAGACATATTAGTTATTGATACTCGCTCTAAAGAATCTTATATTAATGAAGGTACTGTTCCAGGCTCGTGGTATATTGGTATTGATGGTAATTTTGCCCCTTGGGTTGGAGCTATTATTTTAGATATTAACCAAAAAATTATATTTATTGCTGATGATGAATTACGTGTTAATGAAATTGTTACTCGTTTTTCTAGAGTTGGATATGATCAAACTTTAGGGTATTTAAATGGGGGGCTTACTGATTGGAAAGCAAAAGGTTTTGATGTTGACTATATAGGTTCTGTATCGGCTGATGAATTTACAAATATGTTAGCTAAAGGGTCTGTTGAAAAACCTATTGATGTGCGTAGAGAATCTGAATATTTATCAGAACATGTTTTAGGAGTAGAGAATTTTCCTTTGGATTTTATTCATACTAATTTTGCGGAAATTGATCCTAAAAAAGAGTATTTCCTACATTGCAAAACAGGATATCGTTCTCTAATTGCTTCATCAATTTTTAAAGCAAATGGTGTAAAAAAAGTAACTGATATAAGAGGTGGATATGAAGCCATTATAGAAACCAAAGCAGTGCTTTCAGCATTTGTTTGCCCAACAACAATATTATAAATAAGTCCAAATATTTATAGTAACTGGCGATTTTTNTAGCTGATTTTCACTAAATTATAATGGTGACCTTTGTTACTCTTTAATTGATAAAAGCTACCTATTTTTGCAAAGTGTGAAACAGAGAAAACTTAATTATCAAAAATAAACATGAAAAATATTACTCCCTTAGAATTTAAAAACCAAATTGAAAGTGACACAAATTCAGTTATTATTGATTGTAGAACTTCGATAGAATGGGAAGAAGGAATTATTGAAAACTCCATATTATTAGATCTTTTTGACTCTAATAATTTCATGCAAGAATCTGAAAAGTTAGATACAACCAAAAACTATTATATTTATTGTAGAAGTGGTGTCAGAAGTGTTACTGCTTGTCAAATTTTAGAGTCTTTAGGTATTAAAAATACTTTTAATTTATTAGGAGGAATTATGAGTTGGAAACATAAAGTTGTTCCTCCTAACAATTAATAAATTCCTATAAATCTACTAAATGGTTTTAAATGAAGCTTTTTGGGACAACAAATATAAATCTGGAAAAACTGGCTGGGATATCGGGTCTATTTCAACTCCATTAAAAAAATACTTTGATCAATTAACAAATAAGGAATTAAAAATATTGATTCCGGGTGGAGGAAATTCTTATGAAGCTGAATATCTTCATAAACTAGGATTTAAAAATGTTTATGTTGTGGATATCTCCTCAACAGTGTTAACTAATTTTCAAAAAAGAGCACCAAGTTTTCCAAGTCATCATCTCATAAACACTGATTTTTTTGGATTAAAGGATTCTTTTGAACTCATCATTGAACAAACTTTTTTTTGTGCAATTCATCCTAGTCTCCGGCCAAAATATGCTTTAAAAATGAGTGAATTATTACTTAATAATGGAAAGCTAGTAGGGTTATTTTTTAATATTCCACTTTTTGATGATCACCCTCCATTTGGCGGAACTAAAAAAGAATACATTCCCTATTTTAAACCTTATTTCAAACTTGAGATTATAGAAAATTCCTATAATTCTATTTTAGAAAGAAGACCTAATGAGTTATTTATAAAATTTATTAAAAAATAACATGAAGTTCTTTAGCTGTATTTTTATTGAGAAGTAAGAATACAACAGATTTATTTTGATGCGCTATAGCTTATAAATCCAGCTGGCAGGATTCATTTTTTTGTCGTTTTGATAAACTAAAAACTTAAGAATCGATTTACCGGAACTTCCTTTGGTGGCTACAGATCCTATTTCTTGTTTGGTCATGACTTTATCACCTTTTTTAACGGTAACGTTAATCATGTTTTGGTAAATAGTTATATAATCACCATGTTGAATAAAAACAGCTTTAGCTGCTCCTTTAATTTTCTGAATTTCCATCACTTCTCCATTAAAAACGGCTCTAACTTTAGCGTTTTTTTCGGTAGTAATTTCAACGCCACTGCAGTAGGTGGTCACATTGGGTAATTGTGGGTGTTGGGTATTTCCAAAACGTTTAACAACGACTCCATTTTTTACTGGCCAAGGGAGTTTTCCTTTATTTTTTGTGAAATCGACTGCAATTAGTTTGGCTTCAGGTGTAAGAGCAAGCTTTTTTGATGAACTTAATTTAGCACCTCTTTTCTTTGCGATTTTCTTATTAGCAGCTGTAATTGCAGCTCTAATTAATTTTTCGATTTCTCGATCTATCTTAATAGCTTCTTTTTGCTTTTTTTGTATTTGACGAGCAAATTTATTTTCGTCTTTTTTTAAAGCTAATACCAGCTTACTTTGATCTTCTAGTTCTTTTGAAAGTTTTGTTTTCGCTAGTTTATTGTCATCTATAAGAATTTCTTTTTTGTTTTTATCTTCAGTTAATACTTGGTTTAATTCCTCTAAAACAACAGACTTTTTCTTAATATTCTCTCCTTGTAATTTTCGGTGTTTAGCATATTGGTTCATATACTGAAGTCGCTTATATCCTTGTAAGAAACTTTCAGAAGATAATAAAAACATAATTCTACTATGCTGAGATTTGCTTTTGTATGATTTTAAAATCATCGATGCATAATCTTCTTTTAAATCTTTTAATTCGGTTTCTAAGAGATTAATTTTTGTCCGGTTGTTATTGATCTCCCGCGAAAGGTAATTAGCTTGTTGGTTGGTAACTCTTATTAAATTTTGACGAGCTATAATTTTACTATTTAAATCTTCTACTTGAGTTAAAACTGATTTTTCTTCTTTTTGAGTAGCGAATAACAAATTGTTAATTTGTTTAATTTCATTTAGTATAGCTTGCCTTTTTTCTTCTAATTCTTTCTGCTTATTAACTTGTGAAATCCCTGAATTAAAATAGAAAAAAGATAAAAAAACAAAAAGATATTTATAGAAATTAGTCATTTAATTNAGTTGTATTTCTTTATAACCATTAGGAATAGTAAACGGAAAACGAATGGACACATTCCAATCTATCTTTTTATAGTTGACTACTATTTTAGTTTGTTCGTCTTCCTGTATAGCAACAATTTTAATCTCTGAAGGATAATAACTACCTTCTATGCGTTGATAATCTCCATAATTAATAATAAACATTCTGTTGTCTATTGGTTGAGATAAAGACTCAGAAGCAATTTTAAAATTGTCTGGATTCACAAGTAGAGAATGAATAAAATCATGAAACTGTATTTTAGGTTGCAACCTGTATTTATTATCAACAACATCTGTTTTATATGTATAATCCAATTCGAAAATGGATTGACCCAATAAGATCCCTTGTGCTTTCTCAAAGTTTATTTCGGTACCTAACCAATCACTTAGTAATGAAAAGTCACCGTCGAAATAAGTATTAGAAATAGTTTCGTAATAACGAACAGATGCTGGTGTAATATAAAGTTTAGCAAGTGTAATTCCTAAAAGAGAAGCTTTAATCCATATTTTTTTGTCCTTCTCCATTCGCAAACTAACCGTAAGTCTTTGTATATCATTATCTCTTTCATAAACTACATGCATTCTAGCAGCAATGATAGAAAAATCGGATTGGGCATCGTCATGCGTTTTAATAATATCTTTTGAAGACATACTAGGGTTAGCAATCTCCGATCCAACAATCATTTTACCACCACCACAAGAAGTAATGAATAAAAACATCAATAAAAATACACTAAGTTTTAAGTTCATTTTTAAGGTTTAATTATCTGTTTTTTGATTGATAATCGATAACTCTGAAGCTTTTTTATGGTACAATTTTGCTTTTTTTGTATTCCCTTTTAAAGTATAAGCTATGGTTAATTGTTGATAAAAATCGTATTCCATTTTAGGGTCATCAAATAAATAATCCAATCCTGTTTCTAAAACTTCAATCGCTTGATCGATATTTTTCAATTCATTGTTTGCAACTCCGTTTACTAAATATAATAAAGGTTGGGCAGGAAATATTTCTAATCCAACATCACTTAAAACAATAGCGTCTTTATATTTCTCAACTTCAATTTGCAATAATATGGTGTTTTTTAATAAGCCAAAGTTGTCGGAATCACTTTTGGTTCCTTCTTTATAAAAGTTTAAAGATTTTTCTTTATCCCCTTCCAATAAATAAAAATCTCCTAACAATAAATAAGTTTGACTGTCGCCACCTTTTAATCCATTAGTGATTAATCCATCAATTTTGGTTTTATAACTAGGGTTGTTTTTAGCAAATAAAAGAAAATCTTCTAAAACTCTATTCTTACTTTTGCGCTCTATTTGATTGGAAGAAAATATAATATTCATAGATTTAATCGCCTTTTCAGATTCTCCATCTTCTAAATAATACTTATACAAAGCAAAATGAACTAACTGAGAGTTTGGCATTTGTTTGATAAGTTCTTTTGCAATTTCAAAGGCTTTTCCGGAATTACCTTCTTCACTATATAAAAAAATTAAATTGAGGTATTCTTGCTCACTTTTAGGATTTTTATCTATTTTTTTTTCTAGCTTACTTATTGCCTGCGAAGTGTTTCCAGTAACTCGATAAATTTGAGATCGTAGTGCGTTTCTATAATTACTTTCGCCCCAATCTTCGTCTAATTCGTCTAATATAACTAATGCCTTATTATATTGTTTTGTGCGATGATATAAATTAGCTAAGTCTTCTTTATAATCCGAATCTTGTAATATTAATTTTTCAACTAATAGAATAGCTGCATCGTAGTTTTTATCTTCATAATAGATCTCATATAAAGCTTCCAAAACTTCTATCTTTTCTGGACTCCATTCTAAAACACGGTTATAATTATTTTCAGCTTCTTCATAACGTTTTAAAGCGGCCAAGTTTTTACCTTTTTCAAAATAAACTACTGCTTTATTTTCTTGATTATCTTTCGCTGCAACTTCAGCTTTATCAAGTGCATTTAAAGCCAGTTCATAATTTTCTATACTTTTTTGTTTTAGTGCTTCGAAAAAGTTTTCTTGGAAAGTATCGCTTGTATTTCCTAAATCATCGTTTGGAGGACGGTCTTGTGCATAGGCATTTATTGGAACCCATATAATCCCAATTAAAAAAAGAGTTAGAAGTATAAATTTAATTTTCAATTATTTTTATTTTAAAGCTGAATAATCCCCAATACTAACATTGGTATAATTACCATCAAAAGTTGCGTGGTTCCCAATCATCGCATTGTCTAAGATAGCATTTTTTATAAGTGTATGAGTTTGTATTATACTATTTTTAACGTTACTGTCTTCTATGATAGTATTTGCTCCAATCGAAGCNAAGGGACCAACTGTACTATTTTTTAAGGTAACTCCTGCTCCTATAAAACAAGGCTCGATAATTTTTGAATTNTTTAAATTAAGAGTATCTGAAACTAAATTTTCCTTNCTTTTATTTAAAAAGCCTAACATTCTACGATTGGTTTCTATAGTTACCTCCTTATTTCCGCAATCCATCCATTCATCAACTGCACCTGTTTTAAAAACTTTACCCTGAGCCATCATTCTTTTTATACCATCATTTATTTGGTATTCACCACCATTTATAATATTATTATCAATTACATATTGTAACTCTTTTTTTAGTACTGCAACATCTTTAAAATAATAAATACCGATAACCGCTTGGTCACTTACAAACTCAGTTGGTTTTTCAACCAGTTCTGTAATTTCATTATTTTCATTTAGATTCACAACGCCGTAGGCTTCAGGATTGCTAACTTTTTTAGTCCAAATAACACTATCGGCATTTTTGTCTAAATCAAAATCTGCTCTAATTAATGTATCGGCATAAGCGACAACGGCAGGTCCAGAAAGAGAATCTTCTGCACACATTATGGCATGTCCTGTCCCTAAAGGATTTAATTGTCTATAGATACTAGCTTTGGCTCCAAGATCAGAGGCTAACTCTTTTAGGCTCTTTGTCACATCCTCTCCAAACCAAGCTGGATCTCCTAAGATAAAAGCAATTTCTTCGATAGGTTCATTTAATAATCCTACTATATCTGCCACCAAGCGATGAACTATAGGTTTTCCGGCTACTGGTATTAAAGGTTTTGGAACTGTTAAACTGTGGGGTCTTAGACGTGAACCACGTCCTGCCATTGGTACTATTATTTTCATAGTCTTGCCTGCAAAAGCAGGTGTTTTTTTAATTAATATCTATCTTTAAAATCCCTCCACAAAAAAGAGATATTATTTCTTTTTTTTTAAATTCCTGCTTTCGCAAGAATTTATTACTTCACTCCAGTACTTCCGAATCCTCCAGCACCTCTTTCTGTTTTATCTAATACCTCTACCTCTTGCCATGATACCCTTTCGTGCTTTGCAATAACTAATTGAGCAATACGTTCTCCATTTTCGATGGTAAAGTTTTTATTGGAGAGATTCACTAAAATTACTCCAATTTCACCTCGATAATCAGCATCTATAGTTCCTGGAGCATTTAAAACAGTAACACCTTTTTTCGCAGCTAATCCACTTCTTGGCCTTACTTGAGCTTCAATACCTATTGGCAATTCGATAAAAAGACCTGTTTTTATGATGGTTCTTTCTAATGGTTTTAATGTAACGGCCATCTCTATATTGGCTCTTAAATCCATTCCAGCTGAAGCAAGGGTCTCATATTCAGGTAGTGAATGCTTAGATGTATTTATTATTTTTATATTCATTTATTGTTGATTTAAAATAAATTAGCTTGTTTTATCTTTTAATTAGCTGTTTAATATCCTTCTTTTCTGAAACAATAATCATACCTAAAAATACCATTAAAAATAATGTTCCTATCCAAATATTTCCATGAAAAACATAGTATGAAAGTACCGAAAATACGATTGATAGCAAAAGGTAAAAACCTATTTTTTTTAGATCATATGGGACCTTGTAATATTTCCTTCCTAAAAAATAAGAAACTAACATCATACTGCTGTAAGCGGCTAAAGTTGCGATTGCAGATCCTCTATAACTAATTATTGGGATTAATAAAAAATTCAATGTTAATGTTATTACTGCACCAAAGACTGAAATATACGCACCGAACTTGGTTCGGTCCGTCACTTTATACCAAACCGACAAATTATGATAGATTCCTAAACATAGGTTTGCTAATAAAATGATAGGAACAATCACTAAGGCTTCCCAAAAACTGCTGTCTGGTATTAATATTTGTTTGAATATATCTAAATAAACAACTACAAATAGTAAAATAAAGCTTCCTAAAATGATAAAATATTTTGTGATTATTGCATAGGTTTCTTTTGCGTTTTCGCTTTTAGAATGATTAAAGAAGAAAGGTTCAATCCCCAATCGGAAAGCAGTTGCAAATAAGGTCATAAATACTCCTAACTTATAACATGCAGCATACATTCCTAACTCAGAATCTGCAATATTTGAAGGTAATAAGTACTTTAATAAAATTTTATCAAACGCTTCATTAATTGAAAAAGCAATTCCAGCTATTAATACTGGTAAAGCATATTTCATCATTTGTTTCCAAATATTAATATCAAATGAAAATTTAATTTTAAAATAAAGGGGTAGCAACATTATAAAAGTAATGCTACTGGCAATTAAATTTGAAATAAATACATAAGCTACTTTTCCTTCCTCTAAATTAATAGCATCCCAAAAAGAATTGTTAGTGTCTTTAGCCCAAAGAGGTAGCACTAAAAAGAAAAATAAATTAAAGCTCAAATTAATACATACATTAACTATTTTGATGATGGCATAACGAGAAGATTTTTCATTGGTACGTAACCAAACAAAAGGAATCACCACCAGTGCATCTAATGCTAATATTAACAATCCGTAGATAATGAAATCTACATGAAAGTTTAAGAATATTGACATTTCTGTTTTAAGTGAAAGTGTTAAAACTAAAAAAATAAGTGTGGAAATCGTAAGTGATGTTAAGGCAGTAGACTGAGTTTTTTCTTTTTTATAATCCTCTTTATTTATAAATCTAAAAAAAGCTGTTTCCATTCCATAGGAAAGAAGTACGTTCCCTAAAATCAAAAAAGCCATCAACGAAGCATATACTCCAAATTGTTCTTTCCCCAGAACCAAAACATATAATGGCACCAAAACAATAGCTAAGGCTCTAGGTAGAACTGTAGCTAGACCATATATAAATGTTTGTTTAAAGAGCTTTTTAAAAACGTTCAATTCTTTTTATTTTATAATTTAAAAGTATTAAATTTCCAAGGGTATTGTACTGTTATAATTTATTATCAGGTGCCATTGAAGGGTAGGCTATTGTTTGTTTTTCTTCAATATTTAAAATTTTATGATAATAGACTTTGTTATTATAATCATAACTTAAAATTGCTTCATTATTTTCTAATTTAAAAGGAGAAATCTTAGGTGGAGTATTAGCCGCTTCAATTATTGAATTGTTATCCATTATAACTCCCTTATTTATATCATTTTTATAATAACCTTTAAAAATAGGATCCTTAGAAGTTTTTACATCGACACTTTTGCCTCTAAAATAAAACTCTTTTAGAGTCACTCCTTCTGATATATCATTAATAATAGCATAAATATTTAATCCTGAACCTCCCTCTTTTATGCCAGCAACCCACTTTTGACAATAGCTGTTTTTAACAGTAAATGGAGTGTTTTGTGTTAATACAAAAGATTCTTTTTCCNTTTTACAAGTACCACAACTAGCACTTATACTTAGGAGAATTATTGCACTTATCAATAAAGCTAAAAAATTATACTTTTTTATAGATATTTTCATGATTTTAATTAAAACTTCAACACATTAAATCTACAAAATGTATTATTAATATTAACTGTCATTAGTTAAGATCTATTTTAAAGAAAACTAAAAAGCCTCTTGAATAATTCAAAAGGCTTTTTTTATATACTGTGTTTTAAAATTTATCCAGCCAATGCCTCAGCACCTCCAACGATTTCTAATATTTCGTTAGTAATAGACGCTTGTCTAGCTTTGTTGTATTGTAGTTTTAAGGCGTCACGTAATTCGGTTGCATTATCAGTTGCTTTGTGCATTGCTGTCATACGAGCACCGTGCTCACTTGCAGAAGAATCTCTTAACGCTTTAAAAAGTTGCATTTTTAAGCTTTTAGGGATTAATTCTTCAACGATTTTTGATTTTGATGGCTCAAAAATATAATCTGTTGTTTCTACTTTTTCATCCTTATTTTGATCGGAAACAATTGGTAGAAATTGCTCATTTATGATAATTTGTGTTGCGGCGTTTTTGAATTTATTATAAACTAAAACAATCTTATCATAAGAACCATTTGTAAATAAATCCATTAATTTTTGTGCAATTTCAGCATTATTAGCGAAAGTTAAGTCATCGAAAATCGCTGTATTATTTTCTAAAATTGTTTGGTCTTTAGATAATACGTCATTTGCTTTTTTACCTAAAGTAAAAAGATCGACTTGTTTTCCTTTATAGGTGTCATTAATTAAAAATAAAGCGCTTTTTACAATATTTGAATTAAACGCACCAGCTAATCCACGATTAGAAGAAATAGCAACTATTAAAACTTTATTTATAGCTCTTTCGTCTGTATAATCACTCCCAATATCACCATCTAAACTTGCGCTTAAACTTTGTAATAATTCGGTTTGCTTATCAGCATAAGGACGCATTGTTGTAATTGCATCTTGAGCTTTTTTCAATTTGGCAGCAGATACCATTTTCATAGCACTAGTAATCTGCATCGTTGAAGATACCGAAGATATTCTGTTACGTATTTCTTTTAAATTTGCCATTCTATTAAGTATTCGGTATTTAGTAAATCGTATTTTAAACCTACTGAATGCTAATTTTAATTATAATTAGCTGCAATATCTTTAGCAACTTTTGACAATACTCCAACTGCTTCATCTGTTAGCTTACCAACTTTTAACGTGTTTAAAGTATCTCTGTGTTTTGCATTTAAATATTCAATGAAATCTCTTTCAAATTCTTTCACCTTATTAACAGGCACGTTACGTAATAAATTTTTAGATCCTGCATAAATAATTGCAATTTGATCTTCAACTGTAAATGGATCGTTTTGAGCTTGTTTTAAAATTTCAACGTTACGCTTACCCTTTTCTATAACACTTAAAGTAGCTGCATCAAGATCAGAACCAAACTTAGCAAAAGCTTCTAATTCACGAAATTGTGCTTGATCTAACTTAAGAGTTCCAGATACCTTTTTCATTGATTTAACCTGAGCATTACCACCTACACGTGATACCGAAATACCTACATTAATAGCTGGACGAACACCTGAATTAAATAAATCCCCATCTAGGAATATTTGACCATCTGTAATTGAAATTACGTTGGTTGGAATATATGCAGATACATCACCCGCTTGTGTTTCGATAATTGGTAAAGCTGTTAATGAACCACCACCTTTTACAACATCTTTTAAAGACTCAGGTAAATCGTTCATTTGTCTAGCAATTGCATCATCATTAATTACTTTAGCAGAACGCTCTAATAATCTTGAATGAAGGTAAAATACATCTCCAGGATACGCCTCACGTCCCGGTGGACGACGTAATAATAAAGATACCTCACGGTATGCCACTGCTTGTTTAGATAAATCATCATATACGATCAATGCTGGACGACCAGTGTCTCTAAAATATTCTCCAATAGCTGCACCTGCGAAAGGAGCATATACTTGCATTGGAGCAGGATCACTAGCGTTTGCAGCAACAATAGTTGTATAAGCAAGAGCACCTTTTTCTTCTAAAACTTTAGCAATATTTGCTACGGTAGAAGCTTTTTGTCCAATCGCCACATATATACAATATACTGGTTCCCCGGCATCGTAAAATTCTTTTTGGTTTAAAATGGTATCGATACAAACTGTTGTTTTTCCAGTTTGACGATCGCCAATTACCAATTCACGTTGGCCTCTACCTACTGGAATCATTGCATCAATAGCTTTAATTCCTGTTTGGAGTGGTTCGGTTACTGGTTCCCGGAATATTACACCAGGTGCAATACGTTCTAATGGCATTTCATAAGTTTTACCTGTAATTGCCCCCTTACCATCAATTGGTTCTCCTAGTGTGTTTACAACACGGCCAGAAATACCTTCACCTACATTAATAGATGCGATACGTTGTGTACGTTTTACAGTAGAACCCTCAACAATACTTTTAGAGTGACCTAACAATACCACACCAACATTATCTTCTTCAAGGTTAAGAACTATCCCTTCTAATCCGTTATCGAATTCTACTAATTCACCGTATTGAACATTAGAAAGTCCGTAAACACGTGCAATTCCATCACCTACAGTTAACACACTTCCAACTTCATCTAGTGAAGCTGTAGACTCGTAACCTGATAATTGATTCTTTAAAATTGCTGATACTTCAGCTGGTTTAACTTCTGCCATTTTAATACTATATTATTCAGATTTAATTCTGAAATTTATTTATATACTTTTACTAAATTCTCGTTTTATCTTTGCTAGGCTATTTGAAATACTAGCATTGTACTCTAAATCTCCAATTCGAAGAATAAATCCTCCAATAATTGATTCGTCAATTTTATGTTCTAAGGTTACCTTATCGCTACCTGTAAGTTCTTTTACTTTTAATAACACTTTTGTTTCTAATTCTGAGGAAAGAGAAACTGCAGTGGTTACTTGAGCTACTTTAATACCCTTGGATTCTTTATATAAATCGATATAACTAATTGCTACCTCATTTAATAAAGAAGCTCTTTTGTTAGTAATTAAAGTTGCAATTAATGACTTTGTAGTGTCAGATTGGTTTACAAATATTTTATTCAATGCTTCTTTTTTGTCTTCGTCTTTATAAACTGGACTTTGTAGCATTTCATTTAATTCATTACTTCCAAATATGGTTGCTGTAACTGATTGCATATCATCATATACAACCGTTTCTAAATTAGCTTCGGTTGCTAGTAATAAAACTGCTTTTGCGTAACGTTTTGCTGCTCTACTTCCGCTCATTTTGTACTAGTTTAAAGTAGAATCGTTTAACATATTTTCAACAAGTTGTAATTGTTTGTCTTTATCAGACAATTCATTTTTAACAACTTTTTCAGCGATTTCTATAGATAAGCTTGCAACTTGAGTTTTAATCTCAGCTATTGCAGATTTCTTTTCGCTCTCTATTGCTGCTTGTGCGCTAATGATCATTTTATTAGCTTCTGATTTTGCTTCCTCTTTAGCATCTAAAATCATTTTCTCTTTAATTTCACGTGCATCTTTAATCATCGCTTCTCTTTCAAGACGAGCTTCTTGTAATAATTTTTGATTGTCAGCTTGAAGATTTTGCATTTCCAGTTTTGCTTTTTCAGCAGATTCTAGCGCATTTTTTATTCCTTCTTCTCTATCATTAAGAGCACTTAATATAGGTTTCCAAGCATACTTTTTTAATAGTAACATTAAAAACAGTAACATTTGCCAGAAAAAAAGGCCAAAAGAGAAATCGTTAACTAACTTTTCCATATCTATATTTTAAATAGTTTTAAATTCTAATTAAACATCAATTGCAACCAACCGTTACAATTGATGTTTTGGTTTTGTTAAACTGCAAATAATGCAGCAAATCCAATACCTTCAATAAGCGCAGCTGCAATTAGCATTGCTGTTTGAATTTTTCCGTAAGCTTCTGGCTGACGAGCAATAGCGTCCATTGCTGAACCACCAATTCTACCGATACCGATACCGGCACCAATTACTACTAAACCTGCACCTACAATCGCTGGGATCTCCATAATATATATAATTAAAAATTAAACATTCAAATTTACTTTGGCTACACAGTAACCTTTTTTAATGTGCTTCATCATGCTCTTCAACTGCAAAGCCAAAATATAAGGCCGATAGCATAGTGAAGATATATGCTTGTAATAAAGCTACTAATAATTCAATCAATGAAATCGCAAAGGATAACACAAAAGANAANCTACTTCCTATCCANTTTTGGAAAACAAAAATTAATCCTATCAAACTCATTAATACAATATGCCCAGCCATAATGTTCGCATATAAACGAATCATTAGCGCAAANGGTTTAATGATTACACCTAATAACTCAATAGGTGCTAAAATTATTTTCATAGGAACCGGTACTCCTGGCATCCAAAAAACGTGTTTCCAATAGTTTTTATTCCCCGAAAACTGAGTAATTATAAAGGTAATTAATGCTAATGCAAATGTGACTGCTATATTACCTGTTACATTAACTCCTAAGGGAGTAAGGCCAAATAAATTTAGAAACCATACAAAAAAGAATACGGTTAATAAATAAGGCATGTATTTTTTATACTTATTAATTCCAATATTAGGTATTGCAATTTCATCACGTATGTAAAGAATAATCGGTTCTAAAAACCTTCCTGCCCCTTTGACAATAGGACCTTTTTTAAATGACTTTGCCATTCCAACAAAAGCAAAAAACATAAGAATTCCGGTTACAATAATCATTAAAACACTCTTAGTAATTGAA
>JGI24538J26636_10000267_pt1 | contig 15662 bp, 15 predicted proteins | sample SouAtlMetagenome_FD_26636 | JGI IMG/M metagenome (IMG submission 26636) | reverse complement strand
GGTACATACCAGCTTCACCCTTACCAGAGAATGTGATCTCTGCGGATGCCATGCCGGCGGTTGCTACGAGAGCTGTTGTAGCGATAAGAAGATTTTTCATGAGTTTTCCCTCGGGTTGAAAAATTTAGGCCCGAACCAGAGAATCTGGAATGGGTACTATTGTTGTTTCACCTTTTCAGGGCCAGCTTTGCAAGGCTTCCAAACATTGCCACACGAATGTGCGCTTGAATGATGCAGCTTTGCCACACCCTGTTTTTGCTAGAGCAACCAATCAGCTGGCGCACTACATACTATAGTATACTCATCAACTGACATTGATCTTGCCCAGCACCCAGCCCTTCGCTAGATTAGCACTGAACCAATGCGAGTGCAGTCAATGAACACAGTAAAATCCATTAAGATCGCGACAGCTCTGGTTGCTGCTCTAGCAGTAAGTGGCTGTGGCGGTAAGAAATTTGGCCTTGGCAATATTTCAGCCGGCAAACCAGCCCAGACAAATACAGTCGAGGAGGAAGAGCGCACAACCATTTGGGACGCATTTCGCAAACAAGACAACGACAACAAAGTTGCTGTAAACAAATACATCTGGGCGGCTGCGATTGAAGTGCTCGACTTCTTACCAATCCAAACTGTTGACCCTTTCACTGGGGTAATCGTGACAGGTTACGGCACGCCGCCAAATGGTGGCCGTTCTTACCGCGCGACAATCCTGATCGATGATCCCGCACTCGATGCACGTTCATTGAATGTCGCCTTGCAAACTAGTGGTGCCGCCGCGCCTGCAGCAACCACACGCGCGGTTGAAGACGCAATTCTATCTCGCGCGCGTCAGCTNCGAATCCAAGACGGCCGCTTCTAAGCGCACCAATACCCGAAACGATTTTCACGCCGGGCCAATCGCTCGGCGTTTTCACATTCTACAGGACACGACATACACATGGCCGCATATACCCCNTCCNAGATCGAAGCNCGCTGGCAAGCAGCATGGGACAAAGAGGGCGTCTTTACCGCCGTCCGCGATGAAACCAAACCAAAGTACTATGTACTAGAGATGTTTCCATATCCATCTGGACGCATCCACATGGGTCACGTGCGCAACTACACCATGGGCGACGTAATCGCGCGGTATAAGATCAGCACCGGTCACAACGTCTTGCACCCAATGGGCTGGGATGCATTCGGNATGCCTGCGGAAAACGCTGCGATGGCAATTGGTGGCCANCCTAAAACATGGACCTACNNCAATATCGCCGACATGCGTGGCCAGATGAAGCCACTGGGCCTGTCCATCGACTGGTCCCGCGAATTCGCAACCTGCGATCCAGAATACTATGGCCAGCAACAGGCCTTGTTCCTTGATTTCCTTGCGGNTGGCCTGATCCACCGCAAGAACGCCTCCGTCAACTGGGACCCAGAAGACATGACCGTCCTGGCCAACGAACAGGTTATCGACGGCAAAGGCTGGCGTTCGGGCGCGGAAGTCGAAAAGCGCGACCTGACACAATGGTTCTTTAAAATATCCGACTATGCGGACGAATTGAATGCAGCCCTTCAGGGCCTAGACAACTGGCCTGCCAAAGTGCGCTTGATGCAGGAAAACTGGATCGGTGAATCCCGTGGCTTGCAGTTTGCATTCTCCACAACGGCGAATGCGCCCAAAGGTCACGACCGTATCGAAGTCTATACAACCCGCCCCGACACATTGAACGGCGCGTCTTTTGTTGGCATTTCTCCTGATCACCCCTTGGCCAAAGCACTTGAAGCAGACAATGCAGAGCTTGCCGCCTTCTGCGCTGAGTGCCGCAAAGGTGGCACAACGGCTGCNGAAGTTGAAACCGCTGAAAAGATGGGTTTNAACACTGGTATCACTGTGCGCCACCCATTCAATACAGATCACCACCTGCCCGTCTACATCGCAAACTTTATCCTGATGGATTACGGAACGGGCGCAATCTTTGGCTGTCCTGCGCACGACGTGCGTGATTTCGAATTCGCAACGAAATACGAACTGCCAATCATTTCGACCTTCCTTCCAACAGAAGATGCAGACCCCAAAGTAACCGAAGCCTACGTGCCAATGAAAACCGAAAAGGTGTTCTACAACGGCGGTTTCGCAGGCGAACAGTGGCAGACCGGCGAACAAGCCATCGCAACCGCCATCGATTTCTGCGAAGCCAAAGGCATCGGCCAAGGCGTCACAAAATATCGCCTGCGCGATTGGGGCCTGTCCCGTCAACGCTATTGGGGTTGCCCAATCCCAGTTGTGCACTGCGACGATTGCGGCGTTGTACCAGAGAAAAAAGAAAACCTGCCAATCGAACTCCCGTTCGACGTTAGCTTTGACATCCCGGGTAATCCGCTGGACCGCCACCCAACATGGCGCAACACAGCCTGCCCATCCTGCGGCAAGGCAGCACTGCGCGAAACAGACACGATGGACACCTTCGTGGACAGCTCATGGTATTTCGCACGCTTCACATCACCACACGCAGACACGCCGACGGTCAAAGAAGACGCAGAATACTGGATGAACGTCGATCAATACATCGGTGGGATCGAGCACGCGATCCTTCACCTACTTTACTCACGATTCTTTGCACGGGCAATGCAGATCACTGGTCATCTATCTAAAGGTGCGATTGAACCATTCAACGCGCTGTTCACGCAAGGCATGGTAACGCACGAGATCTACGAGACCAAAGACGAACGTGGTCGCCCAGTCTATCACCTGCCCGAGGATGTGACTGACGGCAAATTGACGGATGGGACTGAGGTTCAAATCACGCCTTCTGCTAAGATGTCCAAATCCAAAAAGAACGTGGTCGATCCACTGGGCATCATCGCCAATTATGGCGCAGACACCGCCCGTTGGTTTGTTCTGTCTGATTCCCCGCCTGAACGGGATGTAGAATGGACAGCGTCTGGCGCAGAAGCTGCTTACAAACACCTGAACCGTGTGCACAATATATCCACCCGCATCGCAGAAATGGACAAAGACGCCCAAGGAACGGGCGACGACGACCTTCTACGCGCCATGCACAAAGCGATTCATGATGTCACCGTGGGTGTTGAATCCTTTGGTTTCAACGCAGCGATCGCCAAACTCTATGGCTTCACAGCTGTGATGCAGAAAACCAAAGCCAGCTACGTCGCGCAACACGAAGCGATCAAAGTATTGGCGCAATTGATGGCACCGATGACTCCGCACTTGGCTGAAGATATCTGGGCCACTCAAGGTGGCACAGGTTTGGCAACAACTGCTCCATGGCCAAAAGCGGATGAGAAAATGATGGTGGATGACAGTGTCACACTGCCAATCCAAATCAATGGCAAGCGGCGCGGCGAAATTACAGTTCTCGCCAACATGCCAAAAGACGAGGTTGAAAAACTGGCGTTGGCAACGCAAGCTGTTCAAAAGGCNCTTGATGGCGGCACACCAAAGAAAGTCATTGTTGTCCCGGGGCGGATTGTAAATGTTGTTGTTTAGATCCCTTTTGATACTGCCATTCTTGGCGCTGATGGCCTGCGGATTCACACCCGTTTATGGCCCAAATGGTAGTGCAAATGTCCTACTTAACAGCGTTTTGGTCCAAGAACCCAAAAATCGCGAAGGCTACTTACTAACTAAGAAAATTGAAAAACACTTGGGCCGTGCCACTGATCCACGGTTTAACCTTGGAGTCACGGTAACTACGTCTGAGACAGCCTTAAACGTTGACTCAACTGGTAACATCAACCGCTACAATGTGCTGGGCCTCGTTGAATACACCCTACGTGACACCCAAACTGGACAAATTGCAGCATCCGGCCGTGTTAACAGTTTCACGGGATACTCAGCATCGGGCACCACAGTCAGCGCCCAAGCGGCCAAAGAGGACGCCCAAGAACGCCTGATGATCATCTTGGCTGATCTGCTGATTAGCAATCTTATCGCCACCTCTGATCTGCCTTCATGAAACTGACAGGCGCACAGGCCAACGGCTATTTCTCCAAACCGGACCCCAGCAAAGCTGGCCTATTGATTTATGGCACGGACGCTATGCGCGTCGCCTTAAAACGTCAGGATGTTATTGCAGCCCTTGTTGGTCCCCACGGCGAAGAAGAAATGCGCCTGACCCGCATTCCTGCAAGTGAATTGCGCAAAGACAAAGCCCTATTACTAGACGCCGTCAAAGCCATCGGTTTTTTTCCCGGCCCGCGCGTCGCCTTTGTGGAAGACGCCAATAGTTTCGTGGATGACACGATTATCGATGCGTTGAACCAGTGGCAGGAAGGCGATACACAAATCATCGTAACTGCGGGAAACCTCAAGAAAACGTCCAAAACACTAAAGGCATTTGAAGGCCATAAGAATGCTTTCGCTGCCGCAATCTTTGACAACCCTCCAACGCGCCAAGAGATTGAAACCGCACTACGCGAAGCTGGATTACCCCTGCCAACGGGCACTGTGATGGATGTTCTGAACGACCTTGCACAATCCCTGTCGCCGGGTGATTTCCGCCAGACTGTCGATAAGATCACCCTATATAAGCTTAGCGATTCAGCGCCCCTTTCTGAGGAAGACATCGCAGCCTGCGCACCTTCCTCAACCGAAGCGGATATCGATGACATCCTGATGATTGTTGCCGATGCGCGTGCCGATCAGATCGGCCCCGTTTTGCGCAAGCTTCAAGCTCAAGGCGTCAATGCAGTGTCATTGTGCATCGGTGCGATGCGCCATTTCCGATCCCTACACCGCGTGGCATGTGACACAACAGGGCGTCCAAATGTTTGGGGTCCAAACAAAGATCGCATCATCGGCCAAGCGCGCCGTTGGGGCCCTGCTAAATTAGAAACCGCCCTAACCGTCCTGACCGACACCGATCTAAAATTGCGCAGCGCAGGCCAAAACGCGCCCGCCGTTGCATTGGTCGAGCGCGCGTTTATTCGTCTTGCGATGCTGGGCAGCCGGTAATCCGCACCTACGTTTTACCGACACGATACCGACGTTACTTTTCGGGTTCAGTAACACCCAAAAAGCGGATCGCAGAGATGCCCGCCCAGCGACCTGTTGCCAGACAACCATTCAACAAATAGCCACCCGTTGGTGCCGCCCAATCCAGCATCTCACCAGCGCAAAATACACCCGGCAATTCGCGGATCATCAGGCTCTCATCTAATGCTTCCCACGCCACGCCACCGCTGGTCGAAATCGCTTCGTCCATTGGGTTCAGGCCTGTTACAGGCACTGGAAGTGCTTTAATCAGTTGAGCCAACTTTCCAGCCTCTTCAGGCAATGGACGGCCCAGTTCCTGAAGCAATGCAATCTTGACCGGTGACATCCGCAACGCCTTGCGTAGGTGGTTCGAAAGGCTGGTTTTACCACGTGGTTTAAACAGCCGATGCGCAACATCTTCCAGTTTCACATCTGGCAACAGATCCATAGTCAGATCAGCACCTGCACCCACTGCCTCAGAAAGTGAATAGACGCCTCCACCCTCGATACCGCGGGTCGAAACAACTGCCTCACCGCGTGATGTCTCACCATTGACCGTCCAAGCAACAGTCTTGATCGGAGTACCAAAATGTTTGGCCATATGCTCTGACCAGTCAACACGCAATCCAACGTTCACCGCGCCAAAAGGGACGACCGGAATATCCCTATCTGCCAACAACTTATTCCATAAACCGTCAGACCCCAACTTGGCCCAGCTGGCACCGCCCAGTGCCAAAACGGTCACGTCTGTCTGCACCGTTTGGGGGCCCTCTGGTGTATCAAACTCTAACCCGCCACCGTTAAAATCTTTGAATTTCCACCGCGCTAAACGGGTGACACCCAGCTCGTCCAAACGCGCAAACCATGCACGTAATAACGGTGATGCTTTCATCGCTTCAGGGAACACACGACGCGAAGATCCGATGAAAATCGGTTGGTCAAACTACGAACCCAACCCTTCACTTTAGAAGAATCAAACATGGAAACCATTGGGCGCATTTCTTCAGAGTGAGCTCCATAGTTTTCCAACAAAGCTTCAAGGCCTTCATCTTTTGTGATGTTCAAGCCAGATTTTCCAGCCATCAAGAACTTGCGCCCTAACGATGGTTTCGCATCATACACAGTGACTGAAACGCCAGCTTTGGCCAACATTTCGGCAGCCATCAATCCGGCAGGCCCTCCGCCAATAACGGCTGCAGTTTTTGTCATAGTTTTAGGCCTTTCATATCGCCTTTAATCTCAACAACGCGGTGCGGATAAGGTATCTCGATGCCTGCGTCTTTAAGTGCATTCCAAATGGCAAATAGCACTTTTGATTTGTATTTATGTTGTCCGTCATCGATTCCATTCACCCAGAATTCAAGCGAGAAATCTATACCACTGTCGCCAAAACCCATCAGCTCAGAATCCGGTGGAAACGGCTTGTCCAACACCTCAGGCAGCTTCGCTACAGCCGCTGCAACGATAGCAGGCACAAGATTGATATCGGTGTCGTAACTCACCGAAAACGGCACTTCATATCGGTTAGAAGATCCACTGTCAGAGTAATTCACAACCCGTGTGGTGATGAAATCCTCATTGGGAATAACGATCCAACGGCCATCATAGGTTTCCAAGATTGCAGCCCGTGCAGTCATGCGCACAATCACCCCAGCTTCACCACCATCCATCTCGACATAGTCGCCAACAATGGCTTGACCTTCGACAAGAAGGATCACACCAGAGATAAAATTGGACGCGATCTTTTGCAGACCAAAACCTAGACCAACACCAATTGCACCACCCAAAACAGCCAGTGCGCTAAGGTTGATGCCCATAATGTTCATAAGCAATAAGAATGCGAAGCCGAAAATCATAAACTCAACCGTCTTGCTTGCCAATTGGGCAAAGACGGGCGCATTTCTTCTTGTTTGTGGATGAAGGACGCTGACTGCTGGTTAAACCACCCTCCCAACCAGAACAGCAAAGAGCCAGCAATCAAGCCACGTACCAATGCCATGACAGAGAACTTGATGTTACCGACCGCTACTTCAGTCGCGGTTAGCTGTGCTTGTGCCAAATCCAGAAGGCCCAGCGCATAGAGCCCCGCAATCGGGATGAATACGAATTTGCCAATTGTTTTGAGGAACGGATCGGTAATGATCGATTGAACCAACACCCGCACAGCAAGGAACAAGAAGACGCGTTTTCCAAATGCAATCACCGCACCACCGTCGAACAAGGATCGTACAATCCCCTCCCCAATGCCTGTGAATACATATGCCAATAACGGCAAGAGTAATGGTAGGAACTGCATGACGAAACGGCGCGGTTGCGCGAATATGTTTGTGCTTTTGCCAGGATTTAAAAGGTTTTCCAAAAACGGGCTAAGGCGACGCGTGACCAAGACAGCGGCCAAATACGCAACAACCAGTAAACCAAACTGTGACCATGCCGCTGGGCTAAGCAACCAGCTTGCCACAAGTTCCCAACCTTGGATCAAATACCCGGCAGCCGTTTGTACGATTTCTGGCTGCGTTTCCAAATCTATTCCGAACATGGTTTCACCTTTACCAATTTAAAGCCGTCAATGCAGTGCCTGAAGCTTTGGCGCAAGGGTTAGCGGCACATCGCCTTTATTCCTTGGGCAATTTGAGGGCTTGCGTTGAGAACATCCAGACAAAGTTCGTTGGCGTGAACCATCAACTCTTCAGATGCAACCAACCGTTCAACCAGTCCAAAATTAAGCGCCTCAGCTGCGGTTATCTTTTGACCACCCATCAAAATTAGTTTGGTTCGTGCGGGCCCAATTAATGCAGCCATGCGTTTGGGATCAGAGGGTTGCGGCAAGAAGCCCAACTTCATCACAGGATAAAAGAACTTAGCGGTTGGAACCGCAATTCGAATATCACATGCCAACACCATCCCCATCGCGCCACCCGCAAGGGTTCCGTTCAATGCCGCAATGGTTAGGCATGGCAAGGTCGCGATAGCGCCCGACAAACGTTCCCAAATGTCAGACACTGCCAAACCAGCGCGAGCTTGATCCAGATCAGCACCCGCACTGAAAACTTTGCCAACGCCGGTGATGATAAGCGCCTGCGCCGCACCTGCGCTTTCAGCAATCAACGCCAACTCAGTTAACATCTCGAGCGTCAGAGAATTCGCCTTTTCGGGGCGATTGATCGTGACGGTCCAAATCCCTCCAGATTTATCTAGGTCGATCAAATTAGGCCAACCCGTTTGCGCAAACCTTCATCCCGCAGCGACAGCTCTTGGCCGCAGTATTGATCAGCATCTGAACCACACATCCACAACAACGTACGCGCCGGCCAATCGGCTGGAATGTGTACGTCCCAATCCAACTGACTGATTGGGTTAATCCCAGACGCTTTAATCTCAACTTGCATTTGGGTCGCGACGGTTCCCGGAGATAGGCCAATCGCACGGATGCCATCAGCACCATTTTCTTTGTGAACGCATTCCGTCAACATTTTTGCCGCAGCCTTAGAGGCACAATAGTGGCTCCACGCCTCAACTGGGCCGTGGGCTGCACCTGAGCTAATCGTAAGAATGCTACCGCCACCCGAGGCGATCATCATCGGCAAGACGGCCCGCATGCCATTGAACACGCCCTTCAGGTTGATATCGATGACGGTGCCCCATTCATCTGGGTCTGCACTCGCGAGGTGGGAAATCGGTTCGATTACACCCGCGTTGTTGATCAAGATATCGACACTACCAAAGGTTTCTTTGGCCTTTGCGATTGCATCCTCAACCGAAGCATAGCTCGCTACGTCACAGGTTAGTGCTATGGCTTGCTTGCCAATTTCAGTTGCGAGTTTTTCGATCGCATCCGAACTACGCGCAATCAGCGCAACATTTGCACCTGCAGCAGCAAAGACACGTGCAGCTTCTGCACCGATTCCACGGCTTGCACCTGTAATTACAACGGTTTTTCCTGCTAAGTTCATTTTAGAAACCCTTTAAAATTCAAAGACGGTGCTTATTTATTAATCAACAGAAGGTTGAGCGTCTAGCGTCCTGCACCCTTGACCCCAACGCTGAGCTATTAAACCATGGACGACCTAACCGTTTCTCCGAAAGATCAGGAATTTAATTGATGTCTACGTTTTTAAAAGTTTATTGCACTTCAGCCCTTAGCCTATTGCTTGGCACAACTGCCGGCTTTGCTGATGTCACAAACGCCGACGTTTGGGAGAACTGGCAAGGCTATATGACCTCAATGGGTTATGAAGTCACTGCAAATGAATCTGTGTCCGGTAACATTCTGACAATCACAGACATTAAAATGGCTATGGATTTCGCTATCAGTGACGACAACATGGTGGCCGCACTACCTGAAATTCAATTCACGGAACAAAGTGACGGAAGCGTTCGCGTAACTATTCCTAAAAAGACAATTATCGACCTTGATATGACCTTAGAAACCGGAGAAGCGGTCAGCGCATCTATCGGATATAGCCAAGACAGTTTGGATATGATCGTGACCGGCGATCCCGACAACTTCAACTATGCCTATTCCGCCAAAGTGCTGGACATGACGTTGGACCATCTAACTGTTGATGAGGAGGTAATCGGAGCTGACCTTGCTAAAGTACAGGTCAGCCTGATGGACGTGAACGGTAACTCTACAATCTCATCGTCAGAATTACGGGCATACTCACAGGCCGCTAACATAGGCGCAATTAAGTATAACGCTGCATTCTCTGATCCCGAGTCGGGTGGCAAACTCAAGATTGAGGGAGCCATAAATGATCTAGTTTCTGACAGCACAGGCACAATTCCAAACACTGGCATAAATGCACAAGACGTCGTCACAATGCTGGATGCAGGTTTTGCTGTAAAAGGTGCTTTAACCTACCAAGCTGGCAACATGGACATCGCATTTGATGGGCCTGATGGCGCAGGCACTGCAACCACGTCTTCCACTGGTGGTGAGGTTGCGTTTGCAATGGGCTCCAATGGCATGAGCTATAACGTTGGTCAAAAAAATCTGGCTGTAAATGCGTTAGTATCTGATGTTCCATTGCCAATAACATTCATCATGGCCGAGTCTAAATTCAACCTCGCGATGCCACTTCGCAAATCTGACGAAGAACAGGATTTNGCATTTGGATTCACAATGGGTGATTTTACAGTTTCGGATATGCTCTGGGGCATGTTTGACCCATCCTCCCNATTGCCACACAACCCAGCAACTTTAGCGGTTGATCTGTCCGGCAAAGCAAAAGTCCTATTTGATTTCTTCGATCCCGATCAGGCAGCAGCATTGGAAAGTAGTGGTGCTGCACCTGGTGAACTGAATGCCCTATCGCTGAATTCACTAATCGTTGATGCTGTTGGGGCCCGCTTAACAGCTGCGGGTGACTTCACATTCGACAACACTGACTTGGTTAGCTTTGATGGCATGCCGCGCCCGACGGGTGGAATAGATCTGAAACTGGTTGGTGGTAATGGCCTGCTGGATAACTTGGTCAACATGGGCATACTCCCAGAGCAACAAGCGATGGGTGCTCGTATGATGATGGGCCTATTCGCCCGTGCTGGAACAGAACCGGACACCGTCACCTCCAAGGTTGAGATTAACGACGCGGGTCATATCTTGGCCAACGGTCAACGCATCCAATAAACTAACTCTATTTGGGAAAAGGGCCGTGCACCTTGCGCGGCCCTTTTTCTGTCCCACCCTTGCGCCAAGTCCGCAGCAAGGGTACCTCAGGACCAACTTCCAAGGGAGACGCCAAATGCCGCAGCCCCTCGATGCGCTGACACAATCACTTTTATCTGCTGCCAAACGTGCAGGGGCTGACGCCGCTGATGCAATGGCAGTTCAAGGCACATCAGTCTCGATTGACGTACGTGCGGGTGCATTGGAACATGCTGAACGCTCTGAAGGAATCGATATTGGCCTTCGCGTTTTTGTGGGCCAAAAAGTTGCCAATGTTTCCGCATCCGACACGTCAGCACGCACCATTGATGAAATGGCGCAGCGCGCTGTTGCGATGGCACAAGAGGCACCTGATGATCCCTATGCAGGCCTTGCTGATCCATCCCAACTGATCGCAGACTGGGATATTGACGCGCTTGAGTTACACGATGCCACGCCAGAACCAGCTCCAGAGACTTTGCAGCAAGTTGCTGCAGAAGCAGAGGCCGCTGCAATGGACGTTCATGGTATCACTCAAGTTCAATCTGCCAGCGCAGCTTACGGCGCACGTCAGGTCCATCTGGCTGCAAGCAATGGGTTTTCTGGCGGATATGCACGAACAGACCGCGCCCTAAGCTGTGTTGCAATTGCTGGAACAGGTACTGGGATGGAACGTGATTACGCTGGCGACAGCCGCATCTTTCAGGCCGACCTGCGCAATGCTGCCGAAATTGGGCGTGAAGCTGCTGAACGCGCCCTTGCCCGCATAGACGCGCGCAAACCACCAACCGGATCGTTCCCCGTATTGTTCGACGAGCGCGTTTCATCGACTTTGATCGGCCATCTTCTCGCAGCAGTAAATGGCGCCTCCGTTGGCCGTGGCGCATCATGGTTGCGCGACTCCTTAGGTGAACAAGTTTTACCTGCACACCTATCCGTTCTGGAGGATCCACATCGCCCACGTACAGGTGCATCCCGACCATTCGACGCTGAAGGTCTGCCAACCGCTAAGCGTGCTATTGTCGAAGACGGCATTCTAACGGGTTGGACGCTGGATTTGGCCAATGCGCGCAAACTTGGCATGACCTCCACTGGTAACGCCGCACGTGGTACCGCATCCGGCCCCTCACCCAGCATTTGGAACACCGCTTTAACGCAAGGTGCAGCATCCAAGGACGACCTTATTCGTGATATGGGAACCGGCCTTTTGGTCACCTCAATGATCGGTTCAACCATCAACCCGAACACTGGTGATTATTCACGCGGTGCCGCAGGGTTGTGGGTGGAAAACGGCGAAGTTCAATACGCGGTGAACGAATGCACAATCGCTGGAAATCTGCGTCAGATATTGATAGGTATTGTGCCTGCAAATGATGCCCGCACACACCTNAGTCGTGTCGTCCCCTCATTGTTGGTTGAGGGAATGACCCTTGCCGGCGAATGACCTAAAACTGCTGATCGATGCCGCCTTAATAGCTGGGCGCATTGCCACCAGCTATTCTGGCAAGACCGCTAAGAAGTGGGACAAACCCGATGGGGCAGGCCCTGTGACCGAAGCTGACTTAGCTGTAAATGATATGCTGTCCGCAACACTTCGCCCAGCCCGTCCAGACTATGGCTGGCTATCTGAAGAAACTGATGACACAATTGAACGTCTTTCCCAAAACAAGGTATTCATCCTTGATCCGATCGACGGGACGCGCAGCTATGCGGAAGGTGCCAACACATGGGCGCACTCATTTGCTGTGGCCGATCATGGTATAATAACGGCCGCTGTCGTATATCTGCCGATGCTTAACAAGATGTACACTGCCGCCTTAGGTAAAGGTGCCCAACTTAATGGCGAATCCATTCAGGTTTCAGATCAAGCGGAACTAACCGGTTCATCCATTCTATCCACCAAAGTAAANGTTGAACCGCGTTTTTGGCCAAACGGTGTGCCTGATTTCAATCGGAATCATCGCCCCTCGCTTGCCTACCGCTTAGCGCTTGTTGCTGAAGGCAAGTTCGACGCCATGTTCACTTTCCGTCCAAGTTGGGAATGGGACATTGCTGCAGGTGCGCTAATCGTAAGCGAAGCTGGTGGTAAAATCACTGATCAGACAGGTAACCCATTAGTCTTCAACCAGCCTGACTCGCTATTAAACGGCGTTGTCGCAGGTGGTGCGGATGTCCACGCACAGGCACTTACCGCACTGCAATATAGGTAAAAGGGAATTGGAGTTTCACCATGCCTAAATCCCTTGAATTGTCAGCCTACCGTGCTCTTGTGCGGCGCAACCTTCCAACGAAATACACGCCCACCCAAGATCGCCCCTTTGGCGAAATCCTGTGGTTGAATGCACCAGAAATTGGGAACGCACTGGCGATACTTAATCTTGCAAAATGGCTATGTGCTCATCGCGATGGTTTGAGCATTTTGATAACTACGAAAGACACGATCAAGTCCCCAAAACCAGAAATCATCATCGATGTGGCACCCAGTGAACACCCCCATGATGTTTCGGCATTCCTCGAACACTGGCATCCAACAGTCAGCCTATGGCTTTGGGGCGCATTGCAACCGAATTTGATAATAGCAACTTATGTAAAAGGCATACAGCTTATCATGGCTGATGCCGATCAAACTGGTTTTGAAAACCGCCGCGATCGCTGGTTGCCAGAAGTTGCACGTGACGTNATGGTTTGTTTTGACNGTGTTCTTGTTCGTTCAAAAGCATCTCAAGCTCGCCTCGCAAAGTTAGTACGCAGCGGTACGCCTTTAGAGCTTAGCGGCCCAATTATGGCTGGTAACGTATCTCTGCCCTTTGCACAAAGTGATTTCGATGACTTCTCAGCCATATTGGGGGGAAGACCCATTTGGTTTGCTGCTGCTGTTCAACCAAATGAAGTCCAAACTGTACTCGCAGCGCACCGACACGCCCTTCGCCTCTCACATCGTCTGTTGTTGGTTTTGAACCCTGCCAGCGAAGAGCACGCTTCGGCCTGTGAGGAACAAATGAAAGAAGATGGTCTGCGCAATTCGCGTTGGGACGACGGCGAAATGCCANATGACAATTGCCAGGTCCTACTTGCGAGCGCACAGGACGAACTGGGGCTTTGGTACCGACTTGCACCACTCTCATTCCTTGGAAGTTCTCTAGCATCTGGCCAGCATGGGCTTGACCCACTGCAGGCCACAGGTTTGGGAACTGCTATACTATACGGTCCAAATGTTCGCAATCACATGCCCAGCTACACACGACTTGCAGCTGCGGGCGCTGCGCGTATTGTCAATGACACTGGCGCGCTAGGTGTGGCTGTCGCTCAGCTAATTTCGCCTGATCACGCTGCCTCTATGGCGATGTCAGGGTGGGATGTTGTATCACAGGGCGCGGATGTGACTGACCGAATTACTGAACTGGTTACAACGGCCCTTGATGCTGTCGAAGAAGGAACCAATTGATGCGCGCACCAAAATTCTGGGACCAATCATCAAGTTGGCAGGCTATAATACTTGCACCCTTAGGGCATCTTTACGCTGCAGCGACCGCGCGACGGCTGGCCAATGGATCGCCCTTAAAGCTAAAGACCCCGGTTGTTTGCATCGGTAACATCAACGCTGGTGGTACAGGTAAAACCCCAACCGTTATTGCGGTGACCGAACTTTTGCGTGATCTGTACCACACGCCTCATATCGTGAGCCGTGGCTATGGCGGCACGTTGGAGGGTCCTGTTCGTGTGGACCCTGCCATTCACACTGCTGATCAGGTGGGTGATGAACCTTTGCTACTAGCCGCTTTCGCTGAAGTTTGGGTTTCAAAGGATCGCGCATTGGGTGGCAAAGCCGCGCAAGACGCAGGTGCCACCGTCATCGTTCTTGACGATGGGCACCAAAACCCTGCACTTCATAAGGATCTATCTATTGTGGTCGTTGATGCCCAGCATGGGTTTGGGAATGGTCAATGCTTGCCCGCAGGTCCACTTCGCGAACCCTTAACTGCAGGATTGTCGCGCGCAGATTTATTGCTGTCCATTGGACTGCCATCGACGCAGGAAACCTTTGCAACTTCACTACAAAATCTTCAAGTACCACATATTTCAGCAGCTTTAGAGCCGCTGATGACTGGGATGGACTGGGCTGATACCCGGGCGTTTGCCTTTGCCGGAATTGGGCATCCAGAAAAGTTCTTTGCGACCTTGCGCGGATTAGGAGCGGAAGTGGTTCACACAGAACCATTGGATGATCATCAAAAACTGTCCACCAATTTACTTGCCCGTTTCGAAGCAGATGCACGTGTAAAAGGCGCGCAGTTAGTGACCACGGAAAAGGACGCCGTACGTTTACCACCAGCATTTCGCATGAAGGTCATTACCTTGCCCGTTCGTTTGAAATTTGAAGATGATTGTGCGCTGCAATTAGCACTGAAGAGACTGCCGTTAGCTAAATAGCCAGCGCGCTAGAATTAGAAAATGGCTGGCAAGTCAAACGACGCGCCAGCCATTGTATTGAAAAACTCACTCTAGATCAGCGTCGATAATTTCTGACATCTCAGCAAAGCTCATGTTCGTGTGCTTCTTACCATTGATGATAAAGCTTGGGGTGCTGTCGATGTTATCTGCGCCCGCTTTTTCTTGGTACCAAGCGATCAGGGTTTTCGCTTTATCATTGTCATTCAAGCAGACTTCAAGCGTCTCTCCATCAATACCAGCCAGACGACCAAGCTTGCGCAATTCGTCGATAATTGCCGCTGGCTCACCCGCACGTGTCCACGAAGATTGGGACTGGAACATCAAGTCAGTTAGACCGAAGAATTTCTCAGGACCCGCACAACGCGCGATCATCGAAGCCCACAAACCNTAACGATCAAAATAGACTTCACGAAAGACAAAGTTGATCTTGTCTGTATCGATGTAGTTTTTCTTTAGGTCCTTAAATGTACCAGTATGAAAGGATGCACAATGCGGGCATGTGTATGATGCATATTCAATCACAGTAACTTTGGCATCTGGGTTACCAATCATCATGTCAGGAATAGTTGATGTATCGACTTCAGC
>JGI24538J26636_10000258_pt1 | contig 15884 bp, 13 predicted proteins | sample SouAtlMetagenome_FD_26636 | JGI IMG/M metagenome (IMG submission 26636) | reverse complement strand
AGGTATTCTATCTTCTTTCTTGGTTAATACGCGGATCAACGTTAGAATAGAATGAACCCATCGATAGTGATTTTCATTTATATCTTAGGGGCTGTCTAGTAAACAGTTTGATCATCATAAATCTGAAAAACCTTGTGCTTCCGGCGGATTTTTTTTCAAAATCTTATAGTTACTCATATTTGCATTGTCGCTTTTGATTTTTTATTTATTACTTTGCAGTAAGATTAAATTAAATTACAAAACGGTCTCCTACCATCCCTCTAATAAGAAGGACTCTATGTTTCGGTTAAAATATTAAGCCACCTAAATTTTCGGATTATATGAACTTCTCGTTTGGTGAACTGTTACGTTATCATTAAAAGTAGCTGGTTCTAAGCTTACTTACCGATTGTCTTAATTCACATAATGCCTTTCACACTTATATTTTATTAATGACCTTAACATTAGATCTGGGTTGTTTCCCTCTTGTCATAGAACCTTATCGCCCTAAGACTGTCAATATAGTTATTTATTTTTATGAATTATGAGTTTGAATAAGTAAAGTACAACTCGTAGAGAAGCCAATGACTTAATCAGTGCTTTACCGCATAAAAAGAACACTATACGCGATACCTAAATATCTTTCGAAGACAACCAGCTATATCCAAGTTCGATTGGCATTTCACCGCTTTTCAAAGGTCATCCGAGCTTATTGCAACAAACAACGGTTCGGTCCTCTAATCTTAATTGATCTTCAACCTGCCCTTGAAAAGATCACTTGGTTTCGGGTTTATAACCTTATACTACACGCCCTATTAAGACTTGTTTTCACTATGACTTTCATCACGCATAAGATTATAACTTGCAAATCCATTATACAAAAGGTACGGAATTTTACTTCCTGCTTTAAGTTCTCGATTTCAGCATTTCTTTCACCCTGTAATACAGGTTTTTCAATTTTCACTCACGTTACTTTTTCACTATCGGTCTAAATATGTAATTAGCCTAGGAGGTTAGTACCCCCAAATTCAAGTCAGAATTGACTCTACTCAATATTAATTATTATCTTTATTCTACGTAACTCTTTTATACTCTATGGTGCTATCCGCTTCGAATAATTTTAGATATACAATAATTAATTGGGCTTTGAAGAGTTCGCTCACCGCTACTATCTCCCTCTCGATTGATTTCTTTTCCTTGTGGTAATAAGATGTTTCAGTTCCCACAGTTTATTTAAAATTTGGATTTCTCCATAGGAAATATAAGAATTAAAATTTCTCCTCTTATAATATCGCATTATATGCGTCCTTAAATCATATTTAGCCAAATCATCCGTCGATAAAACTTGATCATTTATACTATTAAATGTACGGAATACCGGACTCGAACCGGTGACGTCTGTTTGGAAGACAGAAATACTAACCACTATACTAATTCCGCCTATTTTCTTTCGGTAGAAAACATAATAAACATTTAGATGGGATCGAACCATCAACCTTATCATCCGAAGGGACACGCTCTACCAATTGAGCTATAAATGCTCATGTATAAATAAAGCTTTGAACTTTATTTAAACTCATCCGACGCCACCTTCCGGTAGCGTCACCGTGTTACGACTTATAATCGATCGGAGGAAGTACTTTACAACATTTCTACTTATGGCCTTAAAAAGGTAATCATCAATAGTCCTGAAGCTTGGGCAACTTCCAACCTTTCCATCATTGACGGGCGGTTTGTACGAACGGAATATAAAGATTCACCGGAACGCATTACTTTCCGATTACTAACCAATCTAATTTCATATACCTGGTTCCAAGGTATAATCCAAACTGAGCACACGTTTAAATATTGAACTATTATCACTAATAATTGAATTATTGTCGTATGCATTATGTCACATGTGTAGCCCTTTCCATAAAAGCCATAAGGACTTGACGTGATCCCCACCTTCCTCCATTTTACAACAGCGGTTGATTGCGATTAAACACAACCCAGGGGTTTCATTCGTTTTGCGGACTTAACCATACATTATAAAACACGAATTGACGACAGCCATGCAGCATCTGAACAAAATACTAAATTTTATACTAGGAAAGGTAAGGTTACGCGCGGATCGTCAAATTAAACCACATGAGCCTCGGACTTTGTTCCGAACCGCCAAATAATTTGAGTTTTAGTCTTGCGACCGTAGTCTTCAGGTGGTATGTTTAACGGGTTACCTACGGCACTAAAAAATAATTCTCTAACACCTAACATACATCGTTTACAGTCTGGACTACACGGGTCTCTAATCCGTTTTGCTCCCCAGACTTTCGTACCTCAGCGTCAGTTAAAACCCAGGTTATTGCCTTCGCATTTGGTGTTCCTACTGATATCAACCCATTTTATCGGTACATCAGTCATTCCATAACCCTCTATCTAACTCTAGATGTACTGTTTCTATTTCCCTACTAAATTTCATTCTAGAATTTAAAAATAGACAATATACATCCGCCTACGCACACTTTACACCTTAAGTTATAGAATAACGCTTGGACACCATGCATAACCGATTCTTCTGGCACATGTGTTGGACTGTCCTTTAACTAAAAGATCTTTCATTATAAAATCTTTTATGTTGATTACTATATGACCCTTAAGGTCAACATCAATTTGTACATAGCTTCCTCAGGCGTTAGCCCATTGGGAAATATTCGCTACTGCTGCCTGATATGGTCAGTTACGCCCTTGTTTCAGTGCGTATGTGGCTGAACGTGCTTTCACACCAGCTAAGCATCTTTGCCTTGGTAGTCTTTTACACCACCAACTAGCTAATACTCAAAGAGCCACTCTCTTATCGATTCTCAATGAATCTTTTAAGCGGTATTTACTTTATCCCGCAACAAGAGGTACGTTCTCTTCTTATCCTCACCCGTACGCCATGACTTGCTGTAATAAAATTACAACGAGTATCATTCGACTTGCATGTATAAACCCTGTACGCAGCGCTCATTCCGGGCCATTATTAAACCCTAACTAATAAATAAAGGATTGAACTTTAATTTATTTCTTTATCATATAATTAATGACAATTAAGCCGTGGGCAGACTCGAACTGCCATTAGCGACTTTGCAGATCGCCAGAAACAACCAAGAATCACGGCCACCCTATTATAACATAGGTTATGGAAATTCATTGTGGAAATTAAGGGAGTCGAACCCTTGACCTCTTACGTGCAAAGCAAGCGCTCTACCATCTGAGCTAAATCCCCCTAAATTTAACAGTGACTTGCTAAATTATAAACAGTGTGTGAGGGATTCGAACCCTCGGAAGGTATAAGCCTTCGCTACCTTTCAAGGGTAGTCCGTTTGACCACTCCGGCAACACACTGAACTTTCATGATCGCCATCTTACAAGGTAAGATGGCTGGCTATGAAAATTGGAGTTAAGTAGTAATTAATACAATCGAAGATACGAAGATTAAGAAACCTAAACTTAACGGTAAATAACTTTTTCACAGTAATTGCATTAAAGTATCATAACGCATTCTTGGAAATGAAGCTCTTACTCAAATAAACACGAATGTAAAGAAAGTAGTTTTAATAGCTAAATTTCAGTAACCTGGAATTGTAAGTCATGGATGGATTTCTCCATTTGTGAAAGGAATAATTGGTAATCATCCACCACAAAATAATAGTGCTGTAATTAAAGACATTTGAATGATATGCGCATATTCCGCCAGGAAAAATAACGCAAAAGTCATTGCTGAATATTCTGTATTAAATCCTGATACTAATTCACTTTCTGCTTCAGCATGATCAAACGGAGCACGGTTAGTTTCAGCTAACGCACACACGAAAAACATACCAAATGCTGGAAATAGTGGAACACAATATCAAATATCTTTTTGCGACTCAACAATTTTTGTAAGATTTAACTCACCGGCACAAATAACTACTGAAAGCATAATTAAACCGATACAAACCTCATAACTAATCATTTGAGCTGCTGCTCTAATAGCACCAAAGAAAGAATATTTAGAGTTACTACCTCATCCAGCCATTAAAATGGCATAAACAGAGATACTACCTACTGCGAATAAATATAAAATAGATACATTTACATCACAAAGTACTCCTGTTTCTGAATAAGGAATAACAGCTCAACTAATTAAAGCTAAGATTAATCCTAAAATTGGGGCAATAATAAATACTGCTAAATTTGAATGTGTAGGTAAAATTGTTTCTTTGGAGAATAATTTTACTCCATCTGCTAATGGTTGTAATAGCCCGTAAATACCGACTACATTAGGACCTTTTCTTAATTGCATAGCAGCTAATGTTTTTCTTTCAGCAAGAGTTAAATAAGCAAGAGCAATTAATAAAGGAACAACGATTAACACAATTTTAAGTAGTGCTTCTAAAACTAATCAAAAAGTCATTTTTTCGAGTTAACTTTTAAAAGCCGTAGTAATAGCAGGTTTTAATCCTTCTTCTACAGTAGACATAGATAATGGAATTTCAACGCTAGTTCCGGCAGCATTTTCAATAAAAGAACCTAACAAACCTAGGTGTGAAGATAAAAGAAGATCTCTAGAAACAACACTGTCGCTTTGAGATGAAGAAACTACGCTATCTGCTTGAAATTTTCGAGCTTTCATTGTTAACGAGATATGTGGAATAACTTGAGTAACAATTACGTAGTGGAAAAGACATAACGTAACTAAAAGTCAAAAGTATTGACTAAAAAAAGATTCTGTTGCTAGTTGTGGCATTTAAATTTTTTGTTTTTTTCTAATTAGATTAGATTAATGTAAATGAATAGAATCATTTAGATAAATTGTAGTCAGTAAACAGAATACGTATGCTTGAATTAAAGCAACTCCGATTTCTAATACTGTAATAAATAGAGCAATTGCTAATGGGAATAGTCCCGCTACAGCAATCATTCCACCGGCTGTTAACATTTGTCAAATGAAACTTGATAAAATTGCAAATAATAAATGTCCAGCTGTAATATTCGCTGCTAGTCGTAGTCCTAAAGAGATAGGTTTAGCTAGATGGCTAATAAACTCAATAACTACTAGGAATGGCGCCATTGCCATTGGAGCTCCTGCAGGCATGAACATTGAAAAATAATCCAGTCCAAATTTACCAAATGCAATGATTGAACATCCGAAAAATAATGAGAACGATAATCCAAAAGATACCGCACCATGGGATGTAGGTGTAAATGTGTAAGGAATTAATCCAATTAAATTCATTAACGCTAGGAAAACGAATAAAGCTAGGATGAAAGGGAAAAATCTTGCCCCACCATCTGGAATATTTTCTTTAACCATATCATCAACTGTTGTATAAACAATTTCTAATACTGATTGATATCTTCCTGGTACTACTAAACCGTTGTTAGAGTTAGTATTAAATAAGAATAAGAAGATAAATAAAGGGATAAACATAAAAACTGTTGCATTTGTGATAGAAATGTCTAAGTTTCCGAATGGATGAATTGTAATAAGTCTTAAAATTTCGAATTGATCAAAAAAAGAATATGACATTTTAGTCAAGGATTATCCATTTAAACTAACTCACATAACTACGTTACCTCCTACTTTTTTACCGCAAGATGACGTAATTCAACCGTGCTCACTATTTGAAAGAATATAAAAACCTACTTTTTGACGGATCAGAGGATCTGTTAATAAATCATTATAACTTTTATATACTGCACGAGATTTTTTTGAAATTAATTTCAATGAAGAAATTGTTGTAAATTCAATTTCTAATTCTAGTGTTTTAATGTTTTCATTGATTGTTTTAAATTTTAGATGCCCCGACGAACGAAGCACATTTAAAATTTCTTTTGTTTTTTTTGTATTAAACAAAGTTAATCTAGATGATTTACGATTTTTAAATCGTATGATAAAGTCTGATAAGTGATCGTTTGCCATTTTAATAGTTATCAAGATGATTTTTGCACTCCGGCTAATAAACCTTCTTGAGCGTAGAATTTAAATTTAATTCTAGAACATTTATATTTTTTAATAAGACCTCGCGATCTTCCTGTTAAAGTACAAACTTTTCTAATAGATGATTTTAACGAAATTTCATTTAATTTATTTGCCGATTTTGTACGAATTGATAAATCTAATATTTTATTATGACTTACTAATTTATGCAATAAATGCGAATTTTCTTTTGATCCTAAAATTTCACTTTTAACTTTTTGCTTAGAAATGTTTTTTTTAATATAAGGATAGTGAGACTTGAACTCACACGCATACTATGCATTGACTCCTAAGGCCAACTCGGCTACCAATTTCGACATATCCTCGGGATTATAACAAAATAATCCATAATATAATATATATTAAATGTACCACACAAAAATATCCTTAAATAAATGTAACAATCATTAAATACTTCACAATACATTTTTATTACAACTCTTCTTTACTTAAATTTAATCATTTATGATAAAACTCTTTTTTTGAAGTTTGTAAACTATATCTACTTAAATAATTCTCTAAAATTACAAAACTATTTAAACCATAAATTCTACAACGAAATGTATTATCCGAATGGTTTTTATTTGATAAACTTACTGAATTCGGTAATTCTAGTGTAACAATTATACATTCTAGCAATTCTTTTGACCTACATGTTAGGGTTAATAAACGACTCTTTTTACTTCTTACATTCCTACATGCATTATCTGGATTAAATACACTACAACCATCTAAAAATCCTGACAATCATGCGTCCGAAAGAAAATTATAATTAACTACTGGGCTTACACAACCACTTCATCTATTAAAATCCATTCTAAATTTTACACTTCTAATTCTACCAAAAAGAAATGAAATTAAAGACTTAATTTCTTTCTTTGATCTTATTTCATAGTATATATCATTTTCTCTACCTTTGCACTTATTTATACTTCCAACACCTAAAAAAAGAGCGATTGTTTTTAAAATTCAGATATCATCTTTACACATTTTTAAGCTAAAATATCTATTATCATTAACACCATGAAAATAACCTTTACATTCCAAAAAACCTACTAATCAATTAATGAAATTTTTACGTAAATTACTTTCACGAATTGAAATATTTTTTTCACTTAAACTTGGTACTTTTGAAAAATATTTTTTACCCATTTTAAAAAGAGACTTATCTCTCTTATTTCATAATGGGTTAAGTTCTAGAATTCAGTATCTTTCATGCTGCGGCTTTTTTAATGGCACTACGAATATACACGTGAAACCTTTTTTATTAATATCACGTCTATGTTCTTGTATTCTACGTTTTAAATTATGAGTTTTACCTACATATAATATTTTACATGAGTCTGTCAAAACATATACATAAGCCTCTTTTCTATGTGAACTATCTAACTTTAAAATAGGGTCTAAACCCGTTAGAACTTCTACATATGGCATTTTTAAATCTAATTCAAATGAATTAAATAATGGACTTAATTGAAATTTTTCTATTTTAATCATTTGAATAAATCTTTTTTAAATTTGACTCTGAATCTAACTTAAAAATCAAAAATACTTAACCTATCGCCATTTTCTTAAGAAAATGGCTACACGCTAAGTATTTAAATTTATACAAGTGATGAAATAATAATATTCGTACTAAATGTAACCAGTGGTCCTGGATAAAATAAGAACGTTAAAATAATTCAACTTGTACTACCTAAAATAATAGATTGAATAAATGAAACTTGTAATTGTGTATTAATTGGATATAAACAATCTCCAATATCTTTCATATGGAAGAATTGTGTATCTTTAAAGAACATTCATTTAATAATTCTAAGATAATAGAATGATGCGATACATGACGCTATAATTGCTAAAATTGCTACTGCATAAAATTCACTATTAATTGCTTCTAATAATACTAAATACTTAGAATAGAAACCTGCTAATGGTGGTACTCCTGCAACTGATAATAGCGTAAATGCGAATGTAAATGCTAATACTGGGTTATATCTAGATAAACCTGATAATTGAGTAATAAAATTACCGTGCTTAAATGTTGCTAATACAAATGTAAATGTATTAAAAGACATGATAATGTATAATACTAGATATACAAAAGCCGCATGTAAACTTAAGATTGTATTTGGTAAAACCGCAATTAGTAAAAAACCAATATGAGTAATCGCTGAATACGCTAATAGTCTTTTAAGTTTAGCTTGGTTTAATGCACCAATACTACCTACAAATAATGACGCTACTGCTGTAAATGCCACTAAAGGTTGTAATTGATCTCATAAAGGTAAAAATGGACCTGTAACTAGTAAAATAATTACACCTAGAGTTGCGATTTTTGGAACGATCGCAAAAAAAGCTGTTACAATTGTAGGCGCTCCTTCATAAGTATCTACAATTCATTGGTGAAAAGGTGCTGCCGCTACTTTAAATAATAACGCAATTAACATGAAAATTGCACCAATAATTACCTCTGTATCATTAACTGAATATCACAGGATTTGAGATAAACCATCGAATGATGTCTCTCCTGTAAATGCGTATACTAGACCCATACCAAATAATAACAATCCTGAACTTAAAGCACCTAATAAAAAATATTTAAGCGCCGCTTCTGTTGAATGTTGACTATCTCTTTTAATACCTGCTAGAACATAAAAAGATAAACTTAATAACTCAACTGCTAAATATAACATAATTAAATCATTTGATGAGATTAATAACATCATACCTAATGTTGATAAAAGAATTAACATTGAGAATTCATAATCTAAAATCGAATCTGCAATTGTAGATTCCATAGATAATACTAAAATAAGTGCACTACTTAATACTAAAACAAGTTTAATACCTGTAATATATTCACTAGATGCTAGATAACCATTACAAATTAATAAGTTTGATGGACCGCTAAAACCTAATTGTTCAATTAATAATAACGCTGAAATTAATAACACTAAAACTACTAATCAATGAAGTTTTTGAAGTGATACTACTCTAGAACCAAATTTAACTAATACAACACCGTAACCTAAAAGTAATGTTGAACCACAAGCGATAAATACCTCTGGTAAAATTCAATAAAAATTAGTTAACATCTATTTGTAATTAACAACTGTTTTGTCATATTCTGTAGAAACCTGCGCGAAAAGGTCTTGACGTTTAACTGTTTGTTCATGGTATAAACATAACACGATAGCTCCAATCATTGAAACTAATAATACTAAACTACTTACTAAAAAATATAGTCAGTACTCATCGTATAATAAAACTCCTAATTGCTCAATATTACTAATTGAAACAATGTTTGAAAAATCGAATACTGATCAACTTGCTTGTCAACCATTTAATTCCGATGTAAGAATAAAGTAAATTTGGTATAAAAAAATAAAACCAATGATAAGACCAATAGGTACATATCGGGCCGTATTTTCATGGATCTCTACAAGTTTAATGTTAAGTAACATAACCACGAATAGAAATAGGACTGCAATTGCTCCTACGTAAACAACAATAATAAGTAACGGTAAAAATTCTATTCCTAATAATAATAGTAGGAAAGACGCATTTACGAAAGCTAACGTAAGTCAAAATACCGAGATAATCGGGTTTGACGCTGTAATAACTTTACTCCCGGAATAAATTGCCGAGACGCTTCATAATCAAAATAAAGCTAATTCCATTATAAATATAAAATATCACTTTGAATCATATTTTATAACACCAATAATAAATATTACCTTAAATATACCACAAATATATAACCTAAAGAAAANATAAAAAAAATTAAATACTTTACAAGCACACCTCAAACACATGGGTCAACCAGTCAACCACTATTTTTAAGTCTAAAACCTAAAATTAAAACTCTAACACCTCACCCAAAACAAATAAAATAAACAAAATAACAAACACAAAAATTAAACTACCTCTAAAAACCCCAACAAATGTATCTCACATTCTAAGATGTAACACTTATTTTACAAGATTTCTACGGGCACCCTTACTAAAAACACCTCTTTTACACTCTTTTATACTCTTTTATCCCGGAAAACACAACATAGAATAAAGGCGCCCTGTAAAAGAATCATTTTAAACTTAAAATAAACTCCTAGACTACTTTTTAAACCTAAATTACCTTCTTAATTCATTTTTTTAAACACCTTTTAACAATAAATACCCTTCTTTGCCTTAATAATAACTCTAATTATAACCTTATATTACTAAACTATACTGCCTCCTTACAGTCGGCTATACTAACCTACGGGTAATACCCTAAAATTAATAATTAATTACCACGGCCTCTTACTCCCCAGTCTTAAACTATTAGTTGACGACAAGTTTAACTATTTTTTCAACCTAGTATTTTTCTACTGGCTATACACTCATAAGTAATAAGGTCTAGTGAGGGGGAGGCTTAAAGGTATTCAAATAGAATACCACTTATATTATTAAATTCATGGTTCCTACCAGTCCACAATAGTATGGACTGGCAAGACTTAGAATGTTGTATTAATTAAGTATTAATAAAAGATCTTAATAACACTTGCGTGCATAGGATCTAAGAACATTTGTGGGTAAACTCCTAGTAAAAGCGCTAAGAAAATTAAAGGTAATAGAACATAAAATTCTCTTCTTGTGATATCACGTGAGTATACAGAATGTTTAATGTATGCAGACATTGAACCAAATGCGATTCTATTATATAAAAATAAAGCATACGCAGCAGATAGAATAATCCCTAAAGAACTAATAATAGTAATAAAAGGATTTACTTGGAATACCGCTAAAAACGATAAAAATTCTCCAATGAAATTACATGATAAAGGAACAGCGATGTTACATAAAGTGAAGAACAGGAAGATTGCCGAGTAAATAGGCATTGTTAATGTAATTCCTCTATAATATTTAATAACTCTTGTATGATGTCTTTCATAAATTAAAGTTACAATAATAAACAGAGCAGAACTTACGATACCATGAGCTAATTGTAGGTAAATAGAACCTTCAACTCCAACAACACTTAAACTAAATGTAGCTAACATAACTACACCCATATGACCAACAGAAGAATATGCAATTACTCTCTTTAGATCAGTTTGTCTCATTGTTGTAAGACTAGCGTATACAATAGCAAGTGAAGCTAATGTGAAAACTAAAGGTGTAAAGTATAGACAAGCATCAGGTAAAAGAGGTAAGCTAAATCTAATAAATCCATACGCACCTAATTTAATTAAAATACCGGCTAGAATAACAGATCCAGCAACGGGAGCTTCTACATGAGCATATGGTAATCAAATATGGAATGGGAATTTAGGGATTTTAACAGCTAAACTAGCAAAGAAACAAATAAAAATATAGTTTTGAACATCTTTATCGATATCATAGTTCAGTAGAGTTAAGTAATCAGTAGTACCTGTAACAGCATAAATATAAAAAATACTTAAAAGCATTAAAACAGATCCAACTAAAGTGTAAAAGAAAAAATAGTAACTAGCAGTAATTTTTTGTTCTCTGGCTCCTCAAACACCAATGATTAAAAACATAGGAATTAGAACAGCTTCAAATAGGATATAAAACCCTAATAAATCTAGAACAGTAAATACACCAATTAAAATTACTTCTAATGCAATAAAACATAGAAGATATTCTTTCCGTAAAATTTTAATAGTATCTCAACTTGCTAAAAGACAAATAGGAATTAATAAAGTAGTTAAAATAATAAAAAATAAACTGATTCCATCTAATCCGAAGAAAAAACTGTAATCACCAGTTCAATGTAATTTAAAAGAATATTGAAAATCAGAAGTTAGATAATCAAAATTGATTCATAATCTCAAACTTTCAAGGAAAGTAAGGATACTTGTTACTAAAGCGATTTCTCTGATATTATTTTTTGCAAAGGCAAGAATAAAGAAACCAACTGAAGGAATAAGAAATAGTGGTATTAAAGATTGTAAAATGCGAGTCCTGACGGAATCGAACCGCCATCAAGCGCTTTGAAGGCGCTGATAATAACCGTTATACGAAGAACCCTTAGAAAATCGTTATTTATTTAATAAATGCAAAAAGGTGGTTATTTCAAATAAAATAATAGTCGGTAAAGCTGTTAGTATTAAAGAAAAAATATCCGGTGGTGTAATTAATGCAGATAAAATAATAATACCCATATAAATAAACTTTCGATATCCTGTAGACTTTATTAATAAAGCTATACAAGGTAAAATTAATGTGAATAGTGAAAGATGAATAATAAGAATTAAAAATCCAACATAATCTTTTAATGTTACGGACTGCATTAAAATAGAAGATTCAAAGTCACTAAAGAATTCGACAATAACTGGAAGAAGATATGTAAAATAAAGAAAAACAACTGAAAAAAAGATTGTATTTCCAAGTAATGAAAAAAACTTAAAATTTTTGAATTCATATATAAAAAGACCTGGTGTAATAAATGAAACTATTTGATAACATATAAAAGGAAAATTAATAATGAATGCAGTATATAAAGCTAAATTTAAATAAGAAAAAAAAGCTTCGGAAAGTTGTACAGTAATAAGAGTAAGTTGACAAATATTAAAAAGTCAAATTTCTTTCATTTGTCAAACAGCTAAAGCTGAGAGTGATATTGAAATAAGAATATATATAAACCTATAGAAAATTTCATTTAAATGATATACTACCATATTTCAGAAAAAGTGGGACTCGAACCCACGCGGGCTAAAAACCCAACTCCTTAGCAGAGAGTCTCCTTAACCAACTCAGACATTTTTCCGTTAATTGCCCAAAGCAAGATTCGAACTTGCGACTTTCTCGTTACAAAAGAGACACTCTACCAACTGAGTTATTTGGGCTTAACCCCCCCACTATCATTTAAGCGATAATGCGAGTGACGGTTATAATTAATAAGATCTAATCTTACAAGATTTTGCGTTAGTACGCGTACGTCCACCACGAACAGGAAGTTTTAGTTTATGACGTCTTCCTCTATAAGAATTAATTTTAATTAATCGCTCTATATTACTTTTAGTAAAAAGACCAATATTTTTATGAATTGCTTCAGAAGAATTTAAGTTATTATAATAGTTTAAAATCTGATAAAGATTATCTATTTTTTGAGGTGAAATATTTTTTAATAAAGTATCTGGAGTGATACCAATAGCAATAGCTATTTTTTGAGCTTTACTTGTGGAAATACCATCAATAGAAGTTAAATTCTTAAGTAAAGTTTTTTGTGGATGTTTTAATTTTAAAATGTGGCATAGGTTGGATTCGAACCAACGATGGAATTACCCACTTAGTTTACAGCCAAGCTCCTTAAACCGCTCGGACACTATACCATTATTCCCATCCGTCGAAGTATTCGACGGATGAAGAAAAGAGTTCAACTATTAAATTTCTAATTTTAGTAGTTTATTTTCTAACATTCCAACAGCTGGAACAATAACTAGAAAATAACCAAAATAGAATACAGAAGCGATTTGACCAATTTCAACATAAGGTGTTTCAGGAACACAAGCCCCAATAAATGTTAAAATAATAAAATCAGCTACTAACATTCAGAAAAAGAATTTAGTAATTGGTCTAAATTGAGATGATCTAATATTCGAAGTATGAACATGAGGCATAACAAATAGAACTAATAAACTTCCAAATAAAGCAATTACTCCTAATAATTTATTAGGAATAGATCTTAAAATTGTATATGCAAATAGGAAATATCATTCTGGTTGAATATGTGGGGGAGTAACCAGAGGGTTCGCTGGGATATAATTATCAGGATGACCCATATCATTTGGGATATAGAACACGATAAAAGCGAATAAAAGCATAAATACTGCTAGTCCTGCAGCATCTTTTGTTGTATAATAAGGATGGAATGGTACTTTATCAATATTACCATCAACACCTAAAGGATTGTTAGAACCATGTTCATGTAATGCAACAATATGTAACACAACAAGAGCAGTAATAACAAAAGGTAGTAAATAATGTAAAGAGAAGAATCTATTTAATGTAGCATTAGAAATAGCAAAACCTCCTCATAATCATTGTACAATATCTTCTCCTACGAAAGGAATAGCACTAAGTAAATTTGTAATTACTGTCGCTCCTCAAAATGACATTTGCCCTCAAGGAAGTACATAACCAATAAAGGCAGTTGCCATCATGGCAATTAAAATTACAACTCCAATTCCTCAAAGCATTTCTCTAGGTTTTGTATAAGAACCATAATAAAGACCTCTTCCGATATGAATATATACAAGTACGAAGAACATCGAAGCTCCATTAGCGTGAGCATAACGAATAAATCAACCTCAATTAACATCTCTCATAATATGTTCTACAGAGTTAAATGCTAAATCAATATGCGCTGTATAATGCATCGCAAGAAAAATACCAGTTGCTAATTGTAATATTAGAACAACAGCTAATAAAGAACCAAAGTTTCAAAAATATGAGATATTCGATGGTACAGGCAAATCAATTAATAGTCCATTGATTGCGGATAATAGTGGATGAGTTTTCAAGATTCTCATTGTAGGTTTATAATTAGGTTTGAACTAATCTTATAAACTTTTGGCCGAAGAAATATTAAAAAAAAATACTTACTTTCTTCGGTTTACGAATAAGAACACTTTATTCTCACTCTAATCCTCCTTTATTTCATTCGTAAACTAAACCTACTGTTAAAATAAAAAGAAAAATATACATAGTTCAATATGCAAAAGTATCTAAATGTTCAATTACAATACTTCATGGAAATAGAAACGAAATTTCTAAATCAAAGATAATAAATAGAATGGCAACTAAAAAGAATCTAACTTCAAATTGTTGTCTAGAATCTCCATAAGGGTGAAATCCACACTCATAAACACTACTTTTTTCATTATCAGCTTTTTTAATACCTAAAACATAGGAAGCTGCGGGTAAAACCATAGATAAAAGTGTAGCAAAAATAATAAATAAAAGAATGGGAGCGTATTCGATCATGCTTAAAAAAAATCTATTTCATGAAAGTGAACTTTGAATTCATTAACGCCAGCCTTCGCCATCTTATTTATAAGATGGCTAAAAGGCAAGAGAAAAACCGAACATTATTTATTTGATGTAACTAAATAAGCTAATTCATTGAAAGTATGGAATTCTGGTGGACTAGTTTGTGTTCATTCTAATGAAGTAACTGGTACACAATCTCCTTCTACTTCAAAGAATTGTGGTGCGTGTCAGTAGTTTTTACCAACTGCAATATTATCAGTAAATGTTCTATATAGAACATACATGAAAATAACAATAGCGATTACTGAAATAATAGATCCAACTGAACTTACATAGTTTCAACCAGCATAAGCATCAGGGAAATCATTATATCTTCTTGGGAATCCCGCTAAACCTAAGAAATGTTGTGGGAAAAATGTAACATTAACTCCGATAAACATAACTCAGAAATGGATTTTTCCTCAAGTTTCTGGGTAAGCATAACCAGTCATTTTTCCGATTCAATAATAGAATCCTCCAAATAAAGCAAATACAGCCCCCATAGAAAGTACATAGTGGAAATGAGCTACAACGTAGTATGTATCATGCAAAGCGATATCCACACCTCCGTTAGCAAGCATAACTCCTGTTAAACCTCCTAGAGTAAATAGGAAAATAAATCCTACTGCTCATAACATAGGAGTTTCCATTCTAATAGAACCTCCATACATTGTACCTAATCAACTGAAAATTTTAATCCCAGTTGGAACGGCAATAATCATTGTAGCCGCTGTGAAATAAGCTCTTGTATCTACATCCATACCTACAGTATACATGTGATGAGCTCATACAATAAATCCTAATACTCCAATTGAAGCCATAGCATAACACATTCCTAAATAACCAAAAATTGGTTTATCAACAAATGTTTGAATGATATGTG
>JGI24538J26636_10000256_pt1 | contig 15899 bp, 4 predicted proteins | sample SouAtlMetagenome_FD_26636 | JGI IMG/M metagenome (IMG submission 26636) | reverse complement strand
CAAGGATTTGCATAGCCGGGTATGGTTTTTAGCCAGGCTCGGACGGCTGCAGTATGCCTTCCGCTGTAATCACCCCCCAACTGTAATCTTCCTGGCTGGGACTTGCTCAGTCCGGGTTGGTTTATACCCAGATACAGTTGTTTGGCGGACATCCAGACGCACTCTTGCGTCCCTGCAGGGTGAATGCAGTACGTGTTGGTCGGTACACACCCATGCACCAACTGACATTCTTGCTTGCCCCCGCGAATGTCCCGGAGTTCCATACATTCGCCCAGTGTCATCGGGGGTACGTCCCAGTACCCTACCTGCAGCCGCCACAGAGAGGCTGCCAGGGCCAAAGGGTCCCCATCTCCGTGGTCACCCTTTGGAAAATCCCACAGGTTTTCCCCACGCAACCGCACAAGTAACACCATATGGTCCTCTCCTGGCGCTGGTTCAGCTCGAATCAACAGACACAGCTCCCGGTGTAGGCGAAATTTGGGTTCCGCGTGGGCGTCCCTCGGCCCTGGATATTGAGGCAGGCCCAATAGCCAGTTTATGACATGTCCATCTAACTCGCTGGTACATCTCTGTCTCCACATTTCCAGAAATCGCGGGTCACGGGGTGGCTCGTCTCCAAATATGGTAGACACCTGCTGTAATGGGTGATACTGGACGTCCCCCTCCCCAATCTCTGTCGTGGGCTGGGTGCCCGCTGGAATTCGCACCTCGAATACCTCTCGTTCCCACGGTTGGGGCTTTCCTCCTGGATATGTTCGGTGTATTATCTCACTACCGACATACCGTAGGAACTGATAGGCGGGGTACTGACCCACTTGACGGTCGAACCAATACACGGCCTGATTCGCGGCTGGGCGGTTTCCGACGGTCCGACTGTCGTCTGTGGTCTGACGGTCGAAGTGCAGGAATTGGCGGCTGTCGGAACGCTGCTGCTCAGCTCGTAGGTTTTCGACTGGCCGCACTAGGGCTATTCCTTTGTCCTCATGGTATACTAGAATGTACACACACTGAGGAAGCTGTTGCCGCTCAGTTTCTGATTCAGCGGACTTCCCCTCGGTTGGGTCCGGCCCCCCTGGATCCTGTCGTACTCGGCTTAGTTCTTGCCGTAGGCTAGACAGTTCCTTGAGGATCTGGCTAGTAATGTCCGCGTTCAGAGTGGGGTCCCCTGTCGTGAGCGCCCCTCCTAGGGCTTGGGCCGAGGCGTCTGTCTGAAGTTTGGCTCGTGGGATATTTTGGTCCAAAACGGTTGTCGATTTACCCTTACATACCTCACACAGACGGTACTCGAGATCCGCGGCCTGACTTCGGGACACCGGTTCCTTGCTGACAATGCGAGCTAAGGCGGAGCAGCTGGCGGCATGGGCAATGCCCACAGTCCCTTTTCGTGGCAGTGCGGTGTTGACGTACAACGTCTCGTCGCATTCTTGCCAGCGTCTATCCTCCAGATCCGCGTCTGGACTGGACAGTTTGTACGAGTACAAGTAGTCCATCTCGCCCGGCTCTGGGGCTGTTGCGGTCTGGGGGACTGGTAATCCAGGTGGCGGCAGTTGCGCCCTTTCTGAGGTTCCTGCTACCTGCTCTGATACTCGGAGTCGTTCCAAAGTCAACCGAAGTGTATTCCGACATGCCTCTTGGTATCGCTGAGGACGCCCTTCTGGGGTCACGTCCGGCAGGTCCGCCAGGCCGCTCCCATAGGCCCAACTCAAGGTGACTTGGTCGAGGTATTGCAGCGCGGCTCGAGCCGTCTTGACCACCCCCCACTGGTCCCTCGGAACCGACGGTCTGTGTTCGTAGGTTACTATTTGCTGTAGAACAGGGGGGGTGAACCAGCTCTCGGACAGGTCCCACACCGGTACCTGACTTGCTGTTACTGGGCGTAATGCTCCCCACTGCTGGCCATCCAGTAATACGTACACAGTGTGTTGACGCATATCCACGAGATATCTTGTCCAGTCGTCTCCTCGTATCAGGGCTTCAAGTACACTCGGTGGGTTCGTCCTTCCGGGGACTACCCCTGGGACCGGCTCCTGTTCTACCACCTGTTGCCGACTTATTGCTACGATTGTATGCAATAATTGGTCCATGGAGGTAATTGGCTCTGCTCCTGGTATCTGCTGCGCCCCGAATGGCACGGGAAGCCCTTGGTCTCGTGCTACTCTCATAGTACGATTAGGTTGCTCCCCCGTCGGAGGTAGTAATCCCATGGATACCCCCCACTTCGCCGGGCTGACCCTCTGCATATTCGTATTTTGAATTGCCATTACCGGTAATAATCGGATAGCGTGAATGCAGAAGGCCATCTGCGGCCAGGCGTCAGCTAGTCCTGCTGCTGACGCACACAGATAACGGAGGTTTCCGGAGCTGTCGGACGAGAGCAATACACCCTTGTTCTCGACAGTTCTTAGTTCTTCTCGGTCACTGGATATGCTGACATCGGATTGGGACGATTCCTCCGAGGCTGCTGAAGACGACTGGTTCCGCTCCTGTCGGCGCGCCTTACGCCCGGGTGCTACTCCCTTCTTCTGTGCCCCGTAAGTGCTGCTTATAGGTTCGACTCCCACGTTTCGGCGGGCCTGTCGTCGGAGTCCCTTCTTCGGCTCAACCATTTGTCCCTCCCTCTTGGGCCCTACTGATCCCTGAGGAATCATGAACATTCCTGCGGCAGGTCCTTGAAGAGCTGTCGCTGACTGCATGGGACCCATTTGTAACATTGGCACTTGCTGTGGGCCCAGCTGTTGCCACGGCGGTCCATATGCCATCTGGGGGAACATTCCTGGGGCGCCTGGGTGATAACCCATGTACACAGGGGCGGGTCCAGGCGAATAGTATTGTGGGGGCGGGACGGGTGAGAACAGTTGAGTTGTTTGAGTGTCTGGAGGTGAATGAAACCCTCCAAGTAGGTGTCGAGGTTCCGGAAGCTGGAATGGTACAGTTCCCTCAGGTACAGCCGTCTCCCATACGGAGCCATTGATCCCTTGTTCTGCACCCTGAAATCCCGCGGTGGTGGCGACATGGTTGCCTCCCGCCGACGGTCCCAGTTGCAAAATAGGTAATCCTGGGTTTGGCAGTTCAGTTCGAACTGCCAGGTCCACGTCTCCTCCTGAGTTCCCCTCCAACTCTGCTTCCACAGAATCCCGTTCTATAAGCTCTGCTGACATGGTATGGAGTCCCTAGTTTATCCAGCAGATGTGACTTGTAAGATGAGATGTTTTTAGGACCAAAAATGGCAAAAAGAAGATATTTGGCCTCTTTTGCGCTTGTCCCTTACCACCCCCAAGCCACAACCCGATGAACTACACTCCCTCGCCGATGGGCGCACCAAGCCACACAAAGTACAGAGAAAAGCCACCTCGCACTCGCGAGATGTCGCCCCAGCACAGATCTGAACAAGTTGATGTCGTGAGACCCCAAAAAAAATAACCGATGCAGCTCCGAAAGTTGATGAGACTGCACACTGGCCTCACACAAACACACCTGCACACTGAAACCTGCGATGTGACGCGTAACAAATATACTCTAGCCAGAAAGTTGCAGACTATCCAAAAGCGGAACACCCAAGTGTCTCCACTGCAAAGCGCGATGCTAGCCGCTGTTTCGCGATGTGCCCAGCCGATGCCTCTTATTAGTGCAAAATATGTTCAAACCCACCGCGATGGTGGTGAACGACCACCTTTTACACCGTTGATGAACACGCCGGTCATACCGGGCCGTCTTGGACAAACCTACGAAACGCGCACCTACAGGAAGTTGCACCAAGCGCCGCGGCGTTAGCCGGATCTCTCGATGCTTGCCTGAAACGACGGAAACCGATACCAAATGTGATAGATAGTATTACTGACTGTTACTTGTTAGCCTTGTTGTCCTTATAGAAGAATATTACACATATTTCAACTCCTATACTTGGAAGTCACAACACTTCCAGACATCTCATAAACTGGCTAGCCTGACATAAAGACTTATCTTTATATCAGGCAGCATTCCCATCATCTGTCTAATCATGATTCCTATCAGGTTCCTATCTAACCAATCAGAATCCATTCAACAGGGGAATTAGGCTGTGGCTATCCTATGTCCGATTCCAATCTGACCAATAGGAGTCCAGCCTGGGGGTTCGGATATGGCCCAGCTGTCATCCATGTGTACAGCTGGCAGTATCCTAGGGTCAGCCATTCAACAGGGGAATTGGCTAGGATCATCCCATGTCAGATACTGATCTGTCCATCAGGGTGATCCGGATAGGGCCAGCTGTAATCCATGTAGGACAGCTGGCGGTATCCTGGAATTAGGATCCTAATCCTAATTCTATCTGAGCTGGTCTATATCCTAAGTTGGGTCCTAATCCAACCAATAGGAGCTCAGCAGAGGGTCTAGACCCCTTTAGGGCCCAGATCCACTGATCTGGCACTTCTGGCAGTATAGGGCTTACACCCTAGGGCTGGGGTTTCAACCCCAACCCTAGGTATACCCTAATTATACCTAAATGCACTTAAATATGCCCTATCACATTTCACCCCCATTCTAGTCGTCGGACTACTATAATTCATTTTCGTTCCAGGGCTCGTCCGAAACTCAAAGTCGAAAACAATTCCTTAAGCAACTTTGAGGGTATGGGGTAGACCTTAGCCCCACCCCCACTGCCTAGCATGCCTTTCGTAGGTCCGGCTTGGGCGGTCTTCTTGTGACGGCCAAATCGTCTTTTGTGATCACACTGCTGCGTGGCTAGGTTACACTGGCGCAGCTCTCGGATCGGGGCGTTCGTCCATATGTTGGTAGGCTTCTTGTACGGGGCGCCATACCGACAGTAGTGGCACTTCACCCGGAATTCCTCTAGGGGCCGCATGCAGGGCCGGTACTGGAGGCCCACGGGGTCATAGCTAACCGGATTTTCTATGAACCAGTAGGTAGGCTTCAGTCGGTCTATGATATGGAGAGTGGCCCGAACTCGGCTATCGGCCAGTTCCAAGTCTCGGGTACCGACGGTTTTAGCCGCACTGTATTCGGTGCAAGGAGGGGACGCCCATATAATATCAAAGTACGTGGGCGGATACTGGGAGTAGTTGACTCGTCGCAGTTCGTCTGCCCAGTCACATATATTTACGCAGTGAGTAGGGGCCCAATCAGGGTGGGAGTCCAGCGAGATTACTTCGGCGTCTGGGAACGTACGGTGGACCATTCGCTCCACGGACCCCGTCCCACTGAACAGTACTAAGACCCGGACTCGGTGGGGGTAGTTCTCGGGGGCTACTTTCACTGTGAACTCCCCCGATTCCAGAACTTCCATACGTCCGAAGCTCCTCTGGTCTTCCAGGTACTCATTTATGGCGTGGTGTCGCAGTTGTACTCTCTGTCTCTTGCGGATGTATCTGTCCCGGAGCTTCTGTTCCGACTGGAGGGCGGCGGCCAAGGTTGTTCTTTCCGGGAAATACTCCGAAAGACAGGTAGATAGCTGCGCGGTATTATTTCGGGCAGCTTCATACTTCACCCATTCTTCGCAGTCCCCGAGTTCATCACTGAGGTTCTCTAGGGGCAGCCATCGGTCCCCTACAGTACCTTCTCCTTTGAAGCGCGTTAACCACTGGCGCTCTTCGTCGGTGCGATTGCCGCGTCGCACCTTCACTCTGCGATCCGCCAATATCTTTTCCACCTCGAAGTACTCCATGTTGTTATCTAACCAGGTGGGCTCAGGAGGCGCCTTCTGGTTCCTGCTGGGAAATAGGCAGGCTCCATCCTGGTACTTTTCCAGGCTTCTAGCCTTAAACACGGGGTGCATTCTCCAGTAGGTGGGGAGATTCAGCTTGTAAGCATGGGGTCTGCCGTCGGTAGTCACAAATACCTTGGCAATGGAGAATGGCCCGCAGAAGGGCTTCCTCAGCTTATTCTTGGATCCTCGGTCCGAGACGGTGATCAGGTTTTTGGTGTTTAACAGCACCCTGTCACCCACCTCATAAATGACTTCCCTTGCTTTGTCATTTACCTTCTCCGCTCTCTTAGCGTTGGCTCGTTCAAGGAGTTCTCTTGCTTTGGCTACCAGGCTACGCACTTGGTCTCCAATTTTGGCTGCCTCGAAGTTCGCCACTGGGGTCGCTCTCTGGGCTTCCATTACCCAGTCTAGCGTTGATCGAACCGGTTCCCCATAGTTCAGTTCGAACGGAGTCATTCCGTGGATCGCGTGCGCTGAGTCGTTTATGGCGAACTCCACCTGACTGAGGAAAGTGTGCCATTCCTTCTCGTGTGATTCCACCAGGGTCCGGAGTACTTGCTCCATGGTCTGGTTGGTGTTCTCCGATTGTCCGTCTCCTTGCGGGTAGAAGGCTGTGGTNGCTGATATCTTGGTACCCAGGAGTTTGTTGAAGTCGGTGAAGAAGGAGCTTACCAACCGGGGGTCTCGGTCACAGATTACTTGGAGAGGGGCGCCATGTAGTCTCCAGATATGGTCTAGATACATGCGCGCTATGTTGATCGCGGAGCTATCGTCGAACCGATACGGTACCAGGTGCACCATCTTGGAGAGCTTATCNGTCCAGGTGGCTATGGCATTGTACCCNGAGGAGGTCTCGGGTAGGCCTGTCACGAAATCCACGGTTACGACCTGCCATCGCTTCATGGGTACTGGCAGCGGGGTGAATACTCCGTCGGGCCGATGTCGGCGGTGTTTGGACACTTGGCATACGTTGCAGGTGGCACACCACTGCGACGCGTCTTCCGCCATGCCGTTCCAATAGAACCGACGGGAAAGCTTCTCCAGGGTTTTGTCCCGGCCAAAGTGTCCGCATCCTACTCCATCGTGGGCCGTGTTCAACGCCCATTCTCGCAGCTCTATCACTGCTGGCATCACTAGCTGGTAGAACCCTTCTTCGATTCTCCAGACTAGGTCTCCGAGTACCCGGTAGCCTTGCACGGACGGGTGCTTGGGGTCCTCCAGGTATTTCTTCCGCAGCTCCGCTATCTGAGGGTCCTGGCCTGGCAGCGACCCGTAGGCCGCACGTACCTGGTCCAGAACTGTTAACCTGGTCCGTTCGGCCGGTCTGTCTGTTGTCGGGTGAAAAACCTTGCGGGGTCGGCCTCGAGGCTTCTGCGGGGCACACGTCGGGCATTTCCACTCCCCTTCGGGTATCGCACTGACCTTAGGTTTGAGACAGAAGGTGTGAAAACCCTTGTCGCAGCCGTCGCAGATCAGCATTTGCGACTCGCTGTCCGCTCGCGAGCATATCTCGCACGTAGTGTTGGGGTTCTCAGCCGCATTGTACATGCTCTCCACCCCTTGGCAGGTGTACAGGGAAGACCCTGCTACTCCTGGCACCAGCTGAGGGCCCTTACGCCACACCACCACGTCCCATTTTGTAGTCAACGGTGTGTCATACCCCGGGGAAGCAAACAGAGGGCTGCCTGCTGGATACGTATGGACTCTCTTGAATCCCCATTCCTCCATACGTGGGGCCCACGGGGCTTGGGAACTCGTCCAGTCTGGCAAAATAAACATGGCGCTCGTGGTTGTCGGAGCCTTAGCCCATTCCTTTAGGAAGTGTTGTATAATATGCAGAACCAACTCCGGGGTCTGCGTATACGGTGGATTACACCATACTCGCAGGCCTGCCCAGGGGTTGTTCAGGCACGAATTTGCCCGAGACCAGAATTTGTGAGACACCAACTTATTAAGGCCGGCATCATCACAGCATGCATCGACATCAAATCCCCCGAATTTTGTCGCCCATCGGTGGAACTCTTGGTAAATCAGTTTCCAATCCTGGTCGTCTGATTTTCCCGGTAGCTGNGTTGTGGTGACGGTGTGCAGCTTGGGGGTCTCACCCCCATTCGTTGGCGTGGTCTCTGCGCCTTGCATGTCCTGCAGGCTGCGTCCGAGTTCCGTCAAGACGGAGGAGGTATGGAGCCATGCCATCCCGTGTTTGGTGACGCTCATTATCCTTTGCGGGTGACCCGTCCAGGCGTCCATGGGTCTGGGACTCAATAGGTCTCCCACTTCCCTAGTATTTAGGGTGTCCACGGGGTTCACCGCTTTGGCGGGGTCCAGCCCATCCGCTGGACTATGGGCTGGGAAGTCGCTGCGGCGGCTCAGCGCATCTGGGACCGGTATGGTGGCTCCCGGTACGTGGGTGACCTTGGGCACCCCCATTTCCTGGAGGTACCCTACCCATCTCGCTTGTCGGCGGGTCAGGTCTCGGCCTGGTTCGTACAGCCATTGCAAGGGACGGTGGTCTCCTTGCACCACCCATTCGGACCCTTCCAGATAGTGCCTCCACATTTTGCAGCAGTGCAGCAGTGCCAGCAGCTCCTTTTCGGTCGTGCTGTAGTTCTGCTCCGCTGCATTCAGCGTTCGAGACTCGAACATGAGGGGGCGCAAGCCATCTCCGGTGTCTTGCATGAGCACTCCTCCCAGGGCTCGATCCGAGGCGTCCGTCTGAAGGACGTATGGGAATTCACCTGACGCTGCTCCTGGCTGATCAGGGAGCGCCAGTACGGGTGCCTCGCACAGGGCGTCCTTAATGGCCTCGAAACCTTGTTGGCAGGCTTTAGACCAGTGCCACGGCGCTCCTTTCTTCAGGAGGGCGTTCATTGCTGTGGATTTATCGGCAAAGTTATAAACGTATTGCCGGTAAAATCCGGCCAACCCCAGGAACTGCCGAATCTCGTGGGGGTCCTTGGGTGGCTTCCAGTCTCGTACGGCCTTGATTTTGTCGTGTTGGGGTGTAATCCCGGTGTCTGTGAGGACATGTCCCAGGAATTCCACTTTAGTACGGAAAAGTTTGGCTTTCTTGGCTTTCAGCACTACTCGCTTATCCCGTAGAATCTCCAGCACAATGCGTAGGTGCTTCTGGTGTTCTTCTGCGTTCCTGCTGTGGATAAGGATGTCGTCGATGAACAACTTGACGAAAGGGAGGTGTCCTAACATGCTATTCATCCAGCTTTGGTATATTGCTGGAGAGTTCGTGAGGCCCATCGGTAGTACTAACCACTCGAAAGATCCATATGCGGTCTGCATGGCTGTCTTTTCTGCGTCCGCTGGGTCCAGTGGTAACTGCCAGAACCCCCACAACATATCCAAGGTCGAGAAGATTTTGGATCCCGCTAGTTCGTCCATCAACTGGGATACGTTCGGAATGGGGTACCTGGATCGCACCGTGATCTCATTGATTCCTCGGTAGTCGATCACTAACCTCCACTCGTTGTCGGAGTGGGGCTTGGGTACCAGTAGCACGGGGGCGCCGTAAGGGGAGCTAGACGGTCGAATGTACCCTTTTGCAAGTAAGTCATCCAGTTGCCTGCGAAGCTCCTGGAGCTGCGCCTGCGACATCTTGTAAGCTCTCTTGAATGGCGCAGTCTCGTGGGGTTTCGTTCTCACTGGGGCGCGGGGCCTTTTGCTTACCGCTTGCTCGTACCCGGGAAGTTTCTGAACCTCCTGTAGTGAGTCGGCCAGGGTGTCCTTAAATTCCTCCAGGAAAGACTTCTCCTCCAGGGCCCCTTTCGGTGACTGTTCCTGGGAGGGAGGGTCCTGTTCTTCCTGAGGTGGGTGGCCCTGAGAGGGAGGGTCCGGCTCCTCGGTAGCTGGTGGGGGCTGTTCCTCCCGGTTTACGGCGCAGGTGCATACCGTTGGTCGTTGCCAGCACTGGGTGCATATCCTGGTCGGGTTCCACGCCCCTCCCTGGGATCCAAGGAGGGGTTCCCCCGCCNGCTGCGGGTATACCGCGAACATCTCTATCGGGTCCTGTCCCAGGTGCTCCCGTTTCCGGTTCGCGCGGCTGAGCCGCTCAATGTCCTGCCGAGCTTGGGCGGCCGTGATGAGGGGGAAGTCGCACTTAAGTTCCTTCCGAATCTGTTTCAGAGTGGCCCCGGGAGTCACGTTGTGTTTGCTGACAGACTCAAGCAGCACTCGTTGTCCCTTGTGCCTGAAAGCGATGCTCATCTCGAGGAAATCCAGCGAGGGTCGGCCCTTATTCAGGGTCCGTAGCCACGGATTTCCGAGGATCACGTCCACTCCCATGTCCAAGTCCGGCAGGACCGTGGCTCTTACCGTGGCGCTGTACCCTTTTAGCTGTATGGGTAACATAACCTGCGTGGTACTCTCATAAGCAGTGCCGTCCGCCACCACTACCCGCATTGGTGTGGGGCTGTCCTGTTCTTGTAACCCCCAGGATTGTACTCGCTTCCGGGTTACGAAGATACCGGAGGCTCCCGTGTCCACCATGAACATGGTCTTGCGTCTGCAAATCCAGCCCGGGAACAGGAACAGGTTGGCGTGCGGAGTCACATCCGGCCCTTCCTCTGGTTCTCGGAGCTCATGTATCACGTGCCCCCCTGCGTCTAGGCAGGTAAGATACAGGGCGTGAGGCTTCCTGTCTTGCGGGGTCCCGGGACAGCGCCTCGCCTTGGGGTCATACTCAGTANCTTGCATTCGCTTGATTGTTTGATAAATCAGAGGGCCGAACTGCGATTTCCCCTTNTCTGCATCTTCTTGAGACGCGGCAGCAGCTAATGCTGCCGCGTGCTCCTTCAGCCGTGCATAGCTGCGGGTGACGGTTTCCTGCAAAGCTAGGTCTCTGGCNCGCCGGACGTGGGCCTCCTCAATGGNAGCGAAGCCTGTCTTNCCAGCTCGNACCAGAAAAACCATGCCTTCCAAGTGGGGTAGCGGCTGGGGCTGAGAGGTCTTAATCTCAGTCTCAGAAGAGCCTTGCAGGTCCCGTCAGCTGGAGTCATTNTCGGACCCAGATTCGCTGTCCTTTTCAGGTGCCAGGGAGTGGTCCAGGAGGTAGAGGCGGTCCTCTGTTGGTAATCCTCGGGGGTAACCCTGTTCTTGTAGGTCCGCTGACGTTACTGCATGTAGCCGTTGCTGGGTCGGGTTCGAGGGGCAGTCCCGTGCGAGGTGTCCCTCTTCTCCGCACGACCAGCATCGGCGCTTGCCATCTGCTCCCACTATCTGCTTCCGGGGCCGGGGAGGCTGTTCCCCTCGGCCTCCCTCTCGGGACCGCAGCGCTGGGTCTATTCGAGGTTCCCGGCGCCCTCGTTCGCCTCCAGCGACAGCGGCGAGAGTATCGTCTTCGTTTTCGATCATTTCGTTGTATCTCCCCCTGGCCTGGGCGGTCCTGTCCCGGTCCCGTTGTGCCAGGGACCCTGGTTCGTATTCCAGTGCTTTTTCGTAGATACGGTCGAGGGCCCCCTCCACTAGGGTCCCGTGCGTGCCCCGGTTATTAGGGCTCTCCACGAACTCGGATACCTGGTCGTAGAGGCTAAGAGCTGGAGGCGTAGCTTGCCGATTGAGTCCGTTGAGAAAAGCGCCGGCGGCTTCAGCTTCTGAGATTTCTCGTACTACCGGGACAACGGTTCCGTCTGCCGTGGTAGAGGCTAGGTGGTGGAAGCAGTCACTCGTACGCACGAGCTGGGAGAAGGTGCGGATAGCGGTGACCATTTCATATAGCTGGGCCACTGTCATGCTCTGCGCTGTGACGCATCCTGCTTGTACTATGCTTAGTTGGTCGGCGTACACTCGTAGGGGTCGATCACGCACCATCTTACTCACGGTGAACTTCAAGAATGCTTCCATTGACATGCAGGCTCCCGCATCTCTAGGTATCTTATTGTACTCGGGGAGTAGTTCTCTCCCGAGAGTACTGTCCGTCGTGACACGGTCCTTCCCGACATGCATAAGCAGGTCACTGAGGGGACAGATGGGCGCTCCATCCGCGCATCTTGTCTCCCAGCAGGCTGTCAGTTCCGACCGTTCCATCGTGAGTTGCACTTGCGTGAGGAACGTAATGAGCGCGTGGACATTCGAGATAAGCGTGGCATCCAGGTCTCGTGGTCCCGCTTTACCCGAGGCAGTACTGACTACACAGGGCTGGCCTGTGTAGCGGGGGACTTTGTTTAGGAGCCTTACTGCTCCCGCTTTTATGGTGTCCCTCAGTTTGCTGTCTTGGGTCAGTTCTTGTCGGAGTGACGCCGCTGAGTCCAGGTTGGTTGCGCCCCGCATTCCTCGCCCGAGGTCGGCGTCCAGAGTCCTGGTGGGCGGCAGGTCCGCCAGGGTCTGCGGTGTGAGGCAGTAGTGGTCAATGAACCGGGCGACCCATTGCATGGTCAAGAACGGGTGCCATGACCATCCTTTCGCCCGGCCATTTCCCAGGCGTATACCCGTCCAGCTACTGGCTAGCTGGCCTACGTATATGCAGGAGTGGGTCGAGGTGTCCGTCGATAACGTTTGGCGCGTGGCCAGCCATCTGACTTCAGCTGGTACCAGGGATATGCCTGCAGTGTTTTCCAGGTAGGTCCGGCAGCGCAAGACATCTTTCTCTTCTGACGATTCCTGGGACGGTAGGGACACCGACGGGACGTTCCAGTTGCGCTCCTGCTCCTCGAAGTCTCTCAGAGTGATCGCGAAGTAGAGTCCGTCCTTGTGCTTAATTAGCAGGTGAATAACGTGCATCCGCTTAAGGGGGCCCAGCAGGTGCGGTTCCTGATCTATTGGTCCGACCGGTTGGTCCAAGTTCGGCGGGACCTCCTGCTCGCTTGAGTCGGGGCCCAAATTAGCCCCACACGGAACCTGATTTGGTACCGGCGGCGGTGCTGAGGTAGGGACCCAAGGATTTGCATAGCCGGGTATGGTTTTTAGCCAGGCTCGGACGGCTGCAGTATGCCTTCCGCTGTAATCACCCCCCAACTGTAATCTTCCTGGCTGGGACTTGCTCAGTCCGGGTTGGTTTATACCCAGATACAGTTGTTTGGCGGACATCCAGACGCACTCTTGCGTCCCTGCAGGGTGAATGCAGTACGTGTTGGTCGGTACACACCCATGCACCAACTGACATTCTTGCTTGCCCCCGCGAATGTCCCGGAGTTCCATACATTCGCCCAGTGTCATCGGGGGTACGTCCCAGTACCCTACCTGCAGCCGCCACAGAGAGGCTGCCAGGGCCAAAGGGTCCCCATCTCCGTGGTCACCCTTTGGAAAATCCCACAGGTTTTCCCCACGCAACCGCACAAGTAACACCATATGGTCCTCTCCTGGCGCTGGTTCAGCTCGAATCAACAGACACAGCTCCCGGTGTAGGCGAAATTTGGGTTCCGCGTGGGCGTCCCTCGGCCCTGGATATTGAGGCAGGCCCAATAGCCAGTTTATGACATGTCCATCTAACTCGCTGGTACATCTCTGTCTCCACATTTCCAGAAATCGCGGGTCACGGGGTGGCTCGTCTCCAAATATGGTAGACACCTGCTGTAATGGGTGATACTGGACGTCCCCCTCCCCAATCTCTGTCGTGGGCTGGGTGCCCGCTGGAATTCGCACCTCGAATACCTCTCGTTCCCACGGTTGGGGCTTTCCTCCTGGATATGTTCGGTGTATTATCTCACTACCGACATACCGTAGGAACTGATAGGCGGGGTACTGACCCACTTGACGGTCGAACCAATACACGGCCTGATTCGCGGCTGGGCGGTTTCCGACGGTCCGACTGTCGTCTGTGGTCTGACGGTCGAAGTGCAGGAATTGGCGGCTGTCGGAACGCTGCTGCTCAGCTCGTAGGTTTTCGACTGGCCGCACTAGGGCTATTCCTTTGTCCTCATGGTATACTAGAATGTACACACACTGAGGAAGCTGTTGCCGCTCAGTTTCTGATTCAGCGGACTTCCCCTCGGTTGGGTCCGGCCCCCCTGGATCCTGTCGTACTCGGCTTAGTTCTTGCCGTAGGCTAGACAGTTCCTTGAGGATCTGGCTAGTAATGTCCGCGTTCAGAGTGGGGTCCCCTGTCGTGAGCGCCCCTCCTAGGGCTTGGGCCGAGGCGTCTGTCTGAAGTTTGGCTCGTGGGATANNTNGGTCCAAAACGGTTGTCGATTTACCCTTNCATACCTCACACAGACGGTACTCGAGATCCGCGGCCTGACTTCGGGACACCGGTTCCTTGCTGACAATGCGAGCTAAGGCGGAGCAGCTGGCGGCATGGGCAATGCCCACAGTCCCTTTTCGTGGCAGTGCGGTGTTGACGTACAACGTCTCGTCGCATTCTTGCCAGCGTCTATCCTCCAGATCCGCGTCTGGACTGGACAGTTTGTACGAGTACAAGTAGTCCATCTCGCCCGGCTCTGGGGCTGTTGCGGTCTGGGGGACTGGTAATCCAGGTGGCGGCAGTTGCGCCCTTTCTGAGGTTCCTGCTACCTGCTCTGATACTCGGAGTCGTTCCAAAGTCAACCGAAGTGTATTCCGACATGCCTCTTGGTATCGCTGAGGACGCCCTTCTGGGGTCACGTCCGGCAGGTCCGCCAGGCCGCTCCCATAGGCCCAACTCAAGGTGACTTGGTCGAGGTATTGCAGCGCGGCTCGAGCCGTCTTGACCACCCCCCACTGGTCCCTCGGAACCGACGGTCTGTGTTCGTAGGTTACTATTTGCTGTAGAACAGGGGGGGTGAACCAGCTCTCGGACAGGTCCCACACCGGTACCTGACTTGCTGTTACTGGGCGTAATGCTCCCCACTGCTGGCCATCCAGTAATACGTACACAGTGTGTTGACGCATATCCACGAGATATCTTGTCCAGTCGTCTCCTCGTATCAGGGCTTCAAGTACACTCGGTGGGTTCGTCCTTCCGGGGACTACCCCTGGGACCGGCTCCTGTTCTACCACCTGTTGCCGACTTATTGCTACGATTGTATGCAATAATTGGTCCATGGAGGTAATTGGCTCTGCTCCTGGTATCTGCTGCGCCCCGAATGGCACGGGAAGCCCTTGGTCTCGTGCTACTCTCATAGTACGATTAGGTTGCTCCCCCGTCGGAGGTAGTAATCCCATGGATACCCCCCACTTCGCCGGGCTGACCCTCTGCATATTCGTATTTTGAATTGCCATTACCGGTAATAATCGGATAGCGTGAATGCAGAAGGCCATCTGCGGCCAGGCGTCAGCTAGTCCTGCTGCTGACGCACACAGATAACGGAGGTTTCCGGAGCTGTCGGACGAGAGCAATACACCCTTGTTCTCGACAGTTCTTAGTTCTTCTCGGTCACTGGATATGCTGACATCGGATTGGGACGATTCCTCCGAGGCTGCTGAAGACGACTGGTTCCGCTCCTGTCGGCGCGCCTTACGCCCGGGTGCTACTCCCTTCTTCTGTGCCCCGTAAGTGCTGCTTATAGGTTCGACTCCCACGTTTCGGCGGGCCTGTCGTCGGAGTCCCTTCTTCGGCTCAACCATTTGTCCCTCCCTCTTGGGCCCTACTGATCCCTGAGGAATCATGAACATTCCTGCGGCAGGTCCTTGAAGAGCTGTCGCTGACTGCATGGGACCCATTTGTAACATTGGCACTTGCTGTGGGCCCAGCTGTTGCCACGGCGGTCCATATGCCATCTGGGGGAACATTCCTGGGGCGCCTGGGTGATAACCCATGTACACAGGGGCGGGTCCAGGCGAATAGTATTGTGGGGGCGGGACGGGTGAGAACAGTTGAGTTGTTTGAGTGTCTGGAGGTGAATGAAACCCTCCAAGTAGGTGTCGAGGTTCCGGAAGCTGGAATGGTACAGTTCCCTCAGGTACAGCCGTCTCCCATACGGAGCCATTGATCCCTTGTTCTGCACCCTGAAATCCCGCGGTGGTGGCGACATGGTTGCCTCCCGCCGACGGTCCCAGTTGCAAAATAGGTAATCCTGGGTTTGGCAGTTCAGTTCGAACTGCCAGGTCCACGTCTCCTCCTGAGTTCCCCTCCAACTCTGCTTCCACAGAATCCCGTTCTATAAGCTCTGCTGACATGGTATGGAGTCCCTAGTTTATCCAGCAGATGTGACTTGTAAGATGAGATGTTTTTAGGACCAAAAATGGCAAAAAGAAGATATTTGGCCTCTTTTGCGCTTGTCCCTTACCACCCCCAAGCCACAACCCGATGAACTACACTCCCTCGCCGATGGGC
>JGI24538J26636_10000253_pt1 | contig 16026 bp, 1 predicted proteins | sample SouAtlMetagenome_FD_26636 | JGI IMG/M metagenome (IMG submission 26636) | reverse complement strand
GGGAATGGACGCAGGAGGAATTTGAAACCTGGCTGGCAGAGAGGGGACCCTCGCCCCCTTCGCCCCCCTATGGCGAATCATCCTCGCCCTCGTGTGCATCCTGTTTCCTTGGGTACGGGCGCTCATCCTCACCAGAACACAACTCAGGGCCACCGTCGCCAGGGTACAACCCACCAGCTCACCACGATCAATCGGGACAAGCCATCTGGGATGCACCAAATGACCTACCTCCGAGCTTGGGGCAGGGTAAAATCGAGGAGATGGTTAACGATGGTGACACAGTGGCAACACATGACGATACCCACAAGGCACAAAGCGATCAAGCTCAAATCAAGGCGGCACCTTTCCGCGAAGTTGGGGACGGAGAGGCGAATGCAGAAATGATGCAGGAGACACCAGGTGATCAGCTCCCGGTCAACATGACAGCACATCTCTACGGGGGTGGACCTGCTGCTGGCACCACCATGGGATCTGGCAGTGGAAGCGGCAGCGGTCAGTTACCCTCTCCCCACTGGGATGGAAACAAAGAGGGTGGCGACAGATCATGCTCACCTTGCTCAGACCGGGGCGGGCAATCACCACCATCGTTCCTAAATCGTTCACCTTCGGTATCACCAGGGTACTCGCCATCAACACCACCCCCTATGAACTGGGGTGGAGACAGCAGCCTATCACCAAGCCCTGCCACGGGTGAGTGCGAGGGACATGTCGCACACACGATTGCGAGTAGCAGCAGGACGGGTGCTGACAAGGAGACACGACAAGACGGCAAACACATGGTAACCCTACCAAGGGGATCATGCGAGGGCGTGTGCGAGGGGACACCTCNCGAACCAAATCTCGCGATGGCAAGCAACTCACCCAGGTGGGTCAGACGACCAGGGACCGGATGGGAATACGTTGCCAGAAGCGGGAGCCTGGCAGCGCACGAAAACGGTGAAGAAGGTGAAGTGTGGGGGGACGTTGGCCCTACCACAGAGGCCACCGTGGGATCTGGCAGTGGAGGCGGCAGCGGTCAGTTATCCTCTCCCCACTGGGATGTTGGACCTGCGGCTGGTACCACCACAGGATCTGGTACCACCACAGGATCCGGAAGCGGCAGCGGCAACGGTGCACCACCCCGGCCTGCGGACTCAGATTCAAGCTCGGACGACACTGACCACGACGCACCCGAGCGAATGCCATGCGACTGGTGCCAGGAGCTCACGTCGATACTGTGTGGAGGGTGTGAGGCACATCACCTGTGCGAACACCACCAGAAGCATTTCGTCCATTGCAGATCCTGCATCCAGTTAATCAGACCCCCAAGAGGTGCAAACACTGCACCTCTCACTGACAGGTACGTGCAGTCAGTGGAACAGGCGCGTCGCATGCGCATACCTTATCCCGTTGTGGCGGAGCGCTTATGGGATATCCTGGCAACCATCTCGAGCAGAACCGCATCGGCGCCGATCTCTGAAACGGAGCCTCACCTGACAAGGGACTGTTACGATTTCGCTAGGACAGTTTTCCACAACCCGATCATCGTATGGAATGATCCTGGGGGTCCACCGACATATCGATTACGGGGGACAAGATCGATGCGAGGTTTGCCTGGGCAGACGGTCAGTTACCAGATGACACCACATTTATAGTGGAGCGAGGCTATGCACCTGGTGGTATCACCATAATGTTCGGCGGATCAATTGGCCCACGCGCCTTGCTGAACACGGAGATATATGTTAGTCAGTTTGGGCGATGGGATTTCACCGGATGGGCTCATGCTCACCCATCCACGCTAATGGGTATAAGGTGCCCTGCGCTCCAACGCCAGGCGGGCATTGTGGACACATTAACCCTCGAGCAACAGCAACAGCGCATTGAAAACATGAAGCAGTTAGTACACACCCAACATCAAGACATGCTCTCAATCGAGAGCAGACTGCATGAGTACGAGGAAGAGCTGGACCAGTGCGAAAGCACACACCTGCAGCAGCGGCTGGACACTGAGCAGGCACTGGCACAGGAATATGAAGCCTGTGAAGCGGAAGGGCACACCATCTCACCATCGGCTGTATGGCAAACGGAGCAACGGCGAAATTACCTGGCCGAGCAGCAGCCGTATGAACTGGCGTGTCTGCAAACAAAGGAGGCAGCCATTTATGCAGACCGACATAAGAGGGAACTAGCACACCTACGCCAGCAACAACAGTTCACTGTGGGTACTGACAGCGTCAGGGTCAGCAACTGCACACAGAATGCAGAACACCTGCAACAGCAACATGCTCAAGAAGTGATTCTATTGTCGCAGCGGCACAAGCTGCGATGTGTGCAACTGCAGGAGTTAGTGCGAACTGAAGGGGAGCCGGACTCTATACTGAACTCTTTAAATGCACGGCATGCGGCACAGATTGGGGGGCAAACTCGTAAGGAGTACCGCCTTCGCTCTCAGAGGGAGAGGTTGGCCACCACTCGAAACGCGCACCTACTCCCACACCCTCCCACTTTGCGCGAGAACCCCCTTAGGTTCAATCCTGATTTTGACGCCTGGTTGCGGGCCAGGTGGGAACAGGGCATTACCGAACTTACTGTCCTAAATGATGGCCACCACAACATGCCGTCTGTGGGGCTGGGACCTTTGCCTGTAGAACCCCAGTCACCAGCAAATGTCGCATTCTTTCGTAGCGAAGTATGTGCGGCCAGTGGCTGCCTCCGACTATGTCATCAGCCGCTCACACCCCACGATTGCATCCATCCCTTCTGCTGCCGAGAATGTGCCAGCGAATGGCGCAGGGAAAACCCGACGTTACTATGGCCACCTCCACACCGACCGACACCACCACCAATTACAAACTTACCTCAATCGACAAGCCCCGAGTTGATCGAACCTAACGACAGGGCTGTTATGCATTATTGGCTCAGGTTTGGTCGGGAGGGCGGTCAGCGTGGACGGAGGTGTGAACATGCTGGATGTTTTAGCTTCAATAGTCTCCCAGTGCCAGACGGGCGTACTGACTGGGGGTGTGAGAATTACACAGGTGACAACCACACCACTGTATGCGAACATTGCAACGCGGATACACGGGTCCAGGATGGAAATGGGGGGTGGCACGACGACATCGATAGGTGCCAACCCTGCTCCATCCGGAGGCATGCGCTAATGGGGTCACCTGGGGGAGCCACAGACTCTCAATCGGATCACGGCACAGGCACAGGATCAGGTGCGGTGGGCTGTCCATCTCCTGTGGCTACCTGTCATTGTCCTCTCCCTGTGGGAAACGCGATCAATGGGGTGGTCAACGATGGTGACACAGTGGGCTCGATGGCATACCAGTCAGAATCGGACAATACATGTCTAGTTGAACTCATTGACGCTCGTGATCTTCCTATCTCCCCACTCTCACAGACGGGGCTAACCCGCTCGTTCGACCACGACGATTTGGTTCTCTCTATTTACAACTGGGCTGACAACTGTCCTTTCGGGGGCTCCGAGGACGACTCTGTGTCCCTGCTCTGGGCATGGGATCCAAGCATCCCCGTGAGCCTCCAGATCTTCGACTTACCTGAGAACATGAGTGTCTCAGGTATCTCAGGTGCATGCCTTAGTGCGTCTATGAAGCTATACCTTGTCAGTAATTTTTGGCTCACTGCGAAGCTCGAGCTAGAGGAGGCGACGACTGCATCAGTCACCAGGTCACGGGCGAGAAGCACGAGACAGGAAGCAGTAACACCGGATATAATGAGCGCCATTCAACAACTTCAGCTAAAATTCCTGACGCGTGCGAAGCCGATGACTGTCTCACTTAACTCTCTGTACCTGCAAGCCTGGGCGATGGTGCGTAGGGGGTCAGACCATGCCTGGCCCAACACAGGGAAGAAGACGCACCACTCTACACCCTCCGTCGCACCGACAGACCTCGAGTTGGACACGGAGCCTGGGGATGATGCCACAGCGGAAGAAACTGGTGGGGCAAACCCCTGGCAGGATGCTCGTCAAGGAGTAGATATCCTGGACGGGGAAGACACTGACGCTTACCGCTTTGTGGCCACACTCCGGGATGGCGAGGCGTGTCAAGGGTTAGATGCCCTGGGATCAGGAGAGTGCGATACTCGCATTAAGGAAATCAAGGTCCTTCGGGGTCAAGAGTACGAGCGGATTGACAACGCTGGACACAAGCAAAGCGAAGCACGTGTGGCGTGGCAGTTAGCGGGCACTTATGAAAAGCAGTTAGCCGACTTATCGGAGTGGAAAGCCAACAATGCGACAGGGACCACACAGCCAAAAGAGGATCGCGGTCGCACAGTCACAGTTAGCATGGAGTCACTCGCGAGGGCACAGTTTAATAGGGACTCAGGCCAGGCAGTGAAGAGGAAACGAGCCCTTGCAGACAGTCTTGCTGGCGAACTCTCCGACTCTCCCAGCAGCCTTTACAAGTCAGATGCTAGCGAACTCTCCAGCTCCCACTCAAACAGTGGCACTGGATCCGGATCAGGCACAGGTGGCATGGCAGATGAAACGGATGAGGTAGAGCAAGGAAACGACACGGAGGCAGGCCCTCAGGATGCAGCACATCTCCAGGCACCAACGCGTCGCCAAGCACCAGCACAGGGGCTGAGCGGGGAAAAGGACACTGTCTGGACTCGGGCCATGACTCGGGCCAAGAAACTGGCAAGCTGTCTCGTACCGCGGGGTGGAGCTAAGGACCCTGAAGATGACCTGACAGATGGGGAGATGGCGCGCTTACTCGCACAGGAGGAGTTGCATCGCTCGGATGAAATCCACGACAAGGCTCAAGGAGGGATGCAGGCGGATACGCGATCAGACACCTACACAGGCAAATCGCAGACTCAGCAAGCAGCACGGGTACCGCCACCGAAGCGGAAGCGATGCAGGTCACGAGACACGGGCCACAAAAAGAGTGACATACAGGACAGACCACCCCGAGGTGTCTGCGCCACGTGTTACGAAGGGCTGGGGGATTGGTACACCATGTGTGCCTGCGGACGAAATGATCATAAGTTCTGCAAGACCTGTATGGCAGACGACCACATGAGACAGGCAGCTGCAATCATTTGCAGTGAACTACACTGCCACCTGCCAGGGATACGGCAGCCTAACACTCGTGCTCATGCATCGGAAACCTTGTGCATGCAGGCACAGGCAGTGCAAAGACGCCAGCAGGCGCAGGCACAGGGAAATGAGGCACACCTAGTTATCAATGACGCGCGGTTGGATGAGGAGCATCAGGCACCTGGGGTCGCTGGTGAAGTGCCGAATCCTCTCGCATACCTTCAGGAAGAAGCGCGGGATATGAATCGGCAGGTCTCCAGCATGGAGAGGAGACAGCGGCGGACAGCAGCCGAAGAACAGGCGAGACAGCTGTGGATTTCTCGTAGCAGGGAGAGGAGACAGCGGCGGACAGCAGCCGAAGAACAGGCGAGACTGCTGCGGATAACAAACCTAGAACGGGAGAGACAGCGGAAAAGAGCAGCCCAAGAGCCCAACATGGGTTGGCGACCAGCACCAGCCATCCGGGAGGCACAACAGGCGCTGCGAGAGCGCCTAGGTTGCGAACCGTCGCTGGCCCAGATGGTTCACCTACACGACGAAGCAGAATCGGGCGACAACCATGGATCAAGCAGCGGCAATGGGTCGGGCAAGGGCGGAGGTTCCGGTGCAAGAACAGACAAACATGCGGCACACGACACGCCTGGACATCCCAGTTCTCCTACGTTCGCCCCACCGCGACCTCGCGACCATCATGAGCAGGAGAAGGGCAGTAGAAGAGAAGGCTACTGGTTCCGTCGCACCTCTTCTATCGCCAAAGCGGCCGCCGCCGCGGTACGCGAGGTTCGCGAAACGAGGGAGGAGATCAGCCAGATTTGCCGGGCGCAGGAAACATCCTTAGCAATACAGGAGACACAGGCACAGCTACGGCAAATGCAGGCAGCCATCGTTGAGAACCTCTCACTGGCAGCAGCTCAAGGGCAAATGGCACAGTGTGGTCTTCATCAGGTGGTTCAGAATGGATCATACTCGGGAGATTACTGCGGATCAGGAAGCAGCAGTGGATCAGGAAGCGGCAGCGGATCAGGAAGTGACTCGGATGTGGAGGGAACACCCAGTGCATCGCACTCACCACACCTGACATTGGAGCATGCAGTNCCTGATGCTAGTTCCTCCAACACTGTGGGGGTGGAGGCTGCGGTACTCCCAGTGAGGCNGCGACGANTGCCAGTTCCACCTGAGTCAATTNAGAACACAGAAACATTTAGAATCCACAGCTCAAACACCCTAAACGTCACCTCAGTTCAGGAGNCACNCATGCNGGGGGATGATAGTGACTTGACACTTGCNATTCACAGTCCAATCACCCTCAGCATCATCTCGGCTCCAGCGGTGCATGCGCAAGGGGAGGAGGAGGCTACCATGACAGGCGCTCGGGGCCGGGGCGTAGCAGACTGGCTAATTGGACAGATCAACTCTCCGTCAGGCGAATTAATAACTGCTGACTATTGGACGGCATGGCAGCGACTCAAGGTGCAAAACATGGACCTCGGTGTCAGTATAGGACCAAGCATATGTGGGCATAAGACCAAGTTCACAGCCTGTGTGTTTAAGGCGGACATGGTAATGCACCGAGCCACAGCTGACACAAAGAAGGCTGCCACACACCTGGCAGCCAAATGGGCATGGCACACTTACTGGCGCGACATAGCCGCGATCATAGGCGAAACCGCTGATCCGGTATATACCAGTACAGAATGCGCTTGGAAGGAGCAGCAAGCCAGAATCACAGCAGAACAAGAGCGCAGACTCATGTATCAAGTGGTGCAAGATACGGCACCTTACATCCTGGCTACTGGGTTTGAAGGGTGGGTGCCAAACCACATGTTTGCACGATTCAATGCAGGCCTACACAGCGTCACCCAAAACCCTCGCGACCTGCGTGGACCGATTATGACGGTGGACACCGAAGGTGGGCTAGGCAACCTCATACTCGTCATGGATGGCCATGGAGTTATGTTTATGGGTGTCCCTATGGACATGCACCCGGACGTCAGAACCGAATTGGCGGACTTATGGAACGCAACCAAAATCAAAGTAACATTCGCTCGCACAGCAGGCAGGGATGAACGTATATTGCGACAGCTCGGCATGGACACAGACACCCATGGCGTGTACGATGCACAGGTGGGGCAGCGAGGATTGGCACACATGGTGGGTCTGGCCACTGGCACGCTGTGCCAGCACAAGTACCCAGGGGAGTATCCACATGCGGACATATTCTATGCACCATACACTGCGATATACAAGCTACAACAGGTGGGCAATTTGTCGGAGCACCACATGCTGTATGCGGTGGGGGATGGTGGCGGACACCTGATAGCATTTGTATACAAGCTTGCTGCGCAACAGATGCTTCAAAACTGGAGGTCCCGACTGAGGTGCAGACGAAAACATGCGACGCGGGGACAGGCTATACAGGACAGGCTGGACATGAGCCGACTCACCCCTGCACCGAACCCTCCGCTGCCTGCACTCCTTGAGGAGACCCTGCAGCACGAGTCGAACGAGCAACGAACAATGGCACTGGCACAACAACATGGCCAGCTGCCAGCAGCACAGCAGGAGGTGCAGGGTGTGGCACAGAGTGCCCCGACTCCAGCACCAGCGGTGGTAGACGGCACACCTGTGCAGGTAGACTATAGGAGGGAAGATACCCTGGTGCCTGCGACAGAGTGGGTAGAGGGCAGGGACGTCTTGACTGACACACATAGCGAGTATCCTCTGACCCCAGAGGGGGAGCTGGGGCGCCCATCACGGGTGTATTGCCCTGATGTTTCGGTGGCCCCTGCGTATGCTGTCATGGGTGGGGTAGGCATGAAGCCCGCCACTAAACATGTAAGTACGCCAGGATCGACTGCTGGGCGAAGGAGCTCTGTGAAATCAGACCCTGACCCACTGTGTGAAGGAGAGACTGACCTGACCCAAAGTCATAGGGGACCTGAGGGAACACCCAACCCCACTGAGCACACCCTGATGACCCATGAGGCAACAACCACGGAGGCACGAGGGTGGGACGCACTCATCTTGGGCGCACAGGCGGCGAGGAACCTACAGCAGGACATCGCGTCGCAGACTGCCCCAGCACCAGCACCAGCAGTACAGCAGGAGGTGCAGGGCGTGGCACAGAGGGTCTTAGCACCAACCGCTACCGATGGTAGGTCATGCGTACTGGACATTCCGGACGCGAGCCGACTCAATGCGGCACCTACAACCAGCAGGGGTGACTCGTGCACAGCACAGCACTCTCAACTGCCGGCAGTGACTGGTGGACTGGGAGACGTCGGCACACAAATACTACCTCGGTGTGACATCACTCCACAGTCTAGCACCCCACTCACGGACCAGCTTCTGCAATCTGCCTGCAATCCGACGACAACGGAGGCACACCTGGCCCTATCTACAGTATTACAGCAAGCAGGTGACTGGCCAACGATGACTGACAACGACCAAACCGGACCACCCAGGGTACTTACACAGCTATCACGCATGTCAGACACTAGGGCATCCATAGCTAATGCTCTAACACCCAACACCTTGCCGCACGAACATCAGGCAGAACAGGCAGAACTATCACTGCAGATGGCGATCTCCTTTGGCATGCAGCACTTAATCGAATGCCTACTACAATCTAGGTCCACCTTAGGCCTGTTGGCATCTCCTCGCACCACCATGCAGAACATGCAACAAGAGGTGTTCGCGGTAGAGGCAGCAGCTGTCGGACACAACACCTATTGCATCGCAGATCTTCATCATTTAAGAAGGGTGCTTACAATGGAACTTCTACGGATCAGTGACACTACATGCACATTGAACTGGTCAGATGTGGGGAAGTCAACGGCGTCACAGCATGGCCAGGCCCCGGTGGGGCATGCTCGACTTCGCAGCCCTAAGCGGGGAGCAGTACCTTTCGACCCCCTAAACCACACCCACGTGCTCATAGCAGAGGTCAAAACGTTCATAACGCATCTGCAGGATGTCATACATAAGGAGGACACAGACCTCTCGGCAGAAGGTAGTGCAGCTCTGTATCAGACAGATGTCAACACATGCACAGTGCGCTCACTGGTGGGCCTGGATTGGTTCAAACAAGAATCAATGAATGAGGTGTACCGATCAGCCCTACTCATCTGTGTACGCAAGCAAGTTTGTGGCGACCTGGTGGGACCTGGCGGCACAGCGGTAGACTTGACAGGCTTGTCTTTCGCACCGATTCCACGTGTGACCTTCCTAACAGACCCCAATAATGCGCAAGGCAGCCCTGCACCAATCAGGGAAGTACTCGCGGCCTGGGGACACCTGGGCGGCACAGTGAGAGGGTGGTCATCATCCTGTCGGTTACAATACATTGTTTTCATTCGTATGCATAACACCTTGATGGCCGAACATTGTGATCGACATACGCATGCTCATGCGATTTTGGAGCGTGCGGTGCACGACTCCAGCTGGGAGTGGGGGGATGTCGAGGTGCACCCAGACGCGTTGACTTATCTTCGCGACATGTTTACACTACACAGAATTGTATGGCCGGGGGACAAAAACCCGCGACCACTTCATATAGACCTAGTGGAGCACATTGATAGCATTACAGACCAGCAGGTAGCGCATAGCCTAGCCGGGCACCTAATAAGCATACCAGCCAATTCAGACGGTAGCAAGTGGTACCATGCTCTGGGGCAAGTGCTTAAGCAAAGAGCATCAGCACAAGCGACACCGCTGGCCGAAACCACGTATGCGGAACCAAGTGCAAGCAACATGCCTGGCCCAACACAGGCTGAGGAGGACGCGGCACAACAGTTCAAAGAGCACATAACTCACCTGGTATTTGAGGATGGATGGATGAGCATAGAGCTGGACACAAACACTGTTTGCGAAGTCCTGGGAATGAACGGGTACANCCTATCACCAGGCACCCTAAACCAAACGGGTATCTGCACCTGGGGGGATCTGGCACAACATCTGGGGAAGTGTGGGAACAGCACATATACAGATGGGGTAGCACAGATAATACATGCAGGATCGCTAACTGCAGCAATATGGCACAGCGCCCTGGTTGCGGTGAGCAGGGCACCTCCAGGTCACAGCATTATGGATCTCCAGATGATCGTAGCTCAGCACGGATGGACTCCCCAACTCGTTTACCAATTGACAGACGGGATGCATGCGATGGTCAACATAGCGACACAGGTGCAAGAGGCATTCGACACACATCGATCCAAATGTAGCCCACTCGCTAAGCCAGCACAGGGCTCAACACAGCAGCATCCTACACCTGACTCAAAACCACCTGCATCAACAGGGGCCCAACAGCAATATATGGGCCTGCAGGCGCCAGCGCACCTGGGAGCAGGCCGACCACAATATGGCCAACCCTCAGGGCAGTCGCAACATGGACAAATCCAGCAATCGTCGCCTGGTGCAGACTTGGCAACCCAACGACCAAGTCTCATCCCACTTGGGACCCCTGTCTCGTACGTGCCCACGGGGGACATGGTCACGATTATAGAGTCGCGCACAGGTCCTTTGTCATCATCTTACATTGTTCGAACGGCACAGGGACATGAGTGGGAAGTGGACAGCAGTAAGGTGGCACCGGCATTTCAAATCCCTATGTCCACGGTGTCTCCTCAAGCGCACCATGCACAGTTTTCCCTGGCTAGCCCGGTCAGCATGCAGCCAACACCTACACAGATGCAGCCCCCACAGGCGATCACCATGCAACAACCACATTATGCCCAATCAGCTGCCCATATGCCTAGCTCGGCATCCGCACAAGCGAGCCCTATGCACCCACATGCTCAACAAATGGCCCAGCAGCCAGGAGTCAACATCATGGGAGCGTATCAACCTCAAATCTATGGGATGCAGCAGCCTGGGCTCTATGTCCCACCGATGCTGCAGCCATCTCAGGGTTGGGGGGGGCAACCGCCTGGGCATCATGGCACCCCTGGTCCTGCATCAGGCACACCACAACCCTCGGGCTCTGGAACTCCACCGCCTGGGCATCATGGCACCCCTGGTCGCTCATGGTCGGGCAAGCCGCCTCACATCAGTAACAATGAAGGTAGCACATACATTACTGAGGGGCCACATTTCAAAGAGGCTGCGGCGATAAAGCACCAATTAGCAGAAAATGCAGGTAAGCATATTACAACTCTACGTCCTGAGAACCTCGCGACGGAATTGTATGCCCTACTCAACACCATATACGGTATGCTACGGGGCGGCTCAAAGAAGTGGGTCATTGTAGCACATTTCGCTCTGGCCCACCTCTACGACGACAGCTCTCTCCAAGTACAGAGGCGTGCCCTGAGTCCAAATGACTATCATGAGTTTATGGTGATGCTAGACGGTTTCAAATCNTTAGTCAAGTGGGATCGGGGTAACTGGTGTGACGCACCTCTGGGCATGGCCGCNGAAACGATCCTTAAAGGNGGACCAGTNAACTTNATAGGCGAGCTCCTGGTGCAGTTCCTGCCATATTGCACAGCTGANCAGGCACGGAAGTTAGCAGCATCGTGTAGCCTCAGAGCGCTCGAACAAATAACACTACCTCTATCTCGGCTCAACGTGCAGGGACACATCACCTTCCACGCAGCATTTGCAGACGAAGCACAGAAGATCTGCAGCACCGGCAGTAGTGTTGATTTTACCAGTATTTTGAACATCTACAAGAAAAGCTTACCAATTGAGATACAGGATGTGATAGATCCGCAGATAGTGGACCAGGCATACAGAGCATATGTACTAGGATCAGATTCATCACGTCTTGGATTGCAAGTCTACAACAAGAAAGTGCGGGAGGCATTAGTCGACCCAAAGCGGGTAGCTGCACTCGCATCGCAGCAACATGTTGCATCCGCCGAGTCAGCACGTAGCCTGCGACAGGCGCTCTCGCAGCGCAGGGGCCAGCATGGCACCATGGTGGCACAGCTAGAGCATTTTGGGGATACCGATGGGGGTGATGCTACAGCACTTGTCCTTCAGCTACAGCAGGAGGGACGCATGGACGAAGCACAAGTCATGATAGCAGCGATGCACAGTGGGTACCCTGCAGTGGGCAGCAATGACACTTACGATCGGCGCACACCCGACGAGACCTGCACTGCCTGCGGAAGGGCACATCCAGGGGGACGGCGCTATTGCTTCCAGATCATCGATCGCACGACAGGCGCACTATTGACAGATGTACAAACAGACTTAGGCGCTCGCATGGCCAGGGCAGCACCAAAGCTATCGTCTACTATTTGTACTCACTCCACACGCCCGGCCTGGTGTTTCCCTGGTGGACCACCTGCGAGCTCTTGTGCGATGGCAGCTGCAATACGGGCAAAAGCTGAGCAGGGTGACATCAAAATATACAGTGCCAACGGTCGCACGTCGGTGACAGCCAGTTTGGAACAGGTAAATGCGTACATCACAGAGGTCACAGGCAAGCTAACACCCTGCCACGATCCACAGTGCCCTAACAAGAGACCTTCTCCTAGCAGCCCTCCGTACCCCAAAGGATTACGGGACTGTGCCGTGTGGGCGTCAGGCGCGGCCAATCTTGTGACGGCAGTACAGACCCTGCGGGGAGGAAATAATTCGGCACAATGGTCATCACACGATCGACAGGCACTGATAACATTCATAGACATGGCAGATCAGGACCTCGAAGACACTTTTGAGTGTGGCACGTGGCACAACGGCGCGCCTATGCACCCTCACCCCACTGCATATGAACATGCCTCCTCGCAAGGGCAGGGCACAGTGTGTGCACTGACGGCAGCATACCAGGCAGACATGCAACACCCGGCGGCACCTCACACAGCTCCTACCCTCCCAGGCTGTGTACCGATGCACACACATGGTCAGGCAGTTGAGAACAGTGGCGTCCAACACCCTCTCGGCCCATCGTCCCCCCCTTTTTACCAGGTGGGGGACGGCACCGGCAGGTAAATGAGGGTCGGCGCGCAGTGCACAAGGCACCAAATGCAGTGACTAAAGATAAAGACCCAACATTGCGCGCCGACCACCACCTCACCTCTCATGGTGAGGACCACCACACTCGTAGGGATACAGCGGACGGGTCACCAGCATGTAATCCCACTAATTTAGATATCTCAACTATAGCAACCACCCTCGTCGGTAATAATGGCACACAGGAGTGTCAAATCGCGGGGGACAACCCCCTAACCTCGTCCAGCATGCAGCACCCTCGGGTGCTGAGCGACTCGGAGCAGTTGACAGCGGGACTAGGGGATTCGACAGGTGTGACAGGCGGCAAGGGACCAAGAATCACATCTGCCAAGGTCAAGGCGGGAAATGCATACATGCAAGCTGAAGCGGAGCTTGGCTTGCGTGTGCAGGCCGCACGCGAGAAATGGAGATCCTCTGGTGCTTCCTGCGATGTAGTTTTGACAATAAACACAAACAGCCTCAAACATCTCAGACAGGAGCTCAGAGACAGAGACGGGCCATTAATCAATCACATACGGGCGATCGGAGCCACGCGATTGTATTTTATAGAATCACATAGCAGTCATGCTACGAATTGCACCAAGGAATACCAGGAAGCAATGCTCAAGGCAGAATTGGAATCCTGTTTCGGGTGGCAAGGATGTTGGGATGTGGTCCTTGCAACACACGGCAATCGTGCCACGAACACGGCAGCCGTGAAGTATGCAGGGGTATGCGCCTGCATCTTTGTACCAACTGGTACAGTTGCACCCTCAGTGTACACAGGATGCCTCTCGGACGGCACACCTTCCCACATCGAGGGGAAGCAGCACCCCGATGGGCGATGGGCCTTAGTAATGAGTGACAATAACCCTGTGAATTTATTCGATCACCTCCTACTGTACGCCAACAACTCAGGAACCCACGACGATAGAGCAGCGTACAAACTAGCGACCTTGCACCAAGTTCACCAGATCATTGAATGGCACAGACACAACCATCCTAGCCGCATTCTAGTGGTACGTGGGGATCCAAACGCTATCCGCCTATCGACGGATCCTACGGAGGATACCGTGCTACAAGTGGGTGGTAAGCACGAGGAGGACCTTCCCCTCTTTGTAAATCGATATCGCAACCGCATTGCATGCCTGCGCGAGAGGGAATCCATGGAGCTGGAAACATTGCTCTTACACAGTTACTCGGACAACCATGGAGTAGATATGCTGAGGCATTTCGACAAGCATGCGGCGGGGATACCTTCCTCCACCACATTCAATCTGGGGGTATTCCATCACATTCCAAATGCAAACCTATGCTTGGGGGCGCGCATAGACCATGTGATTGCACATGGGCCGAAACGTTTGAAGGAGGAACAGGACGGATTGGGACCTTTTGGATTCGCAGTGGCTGCGCACTCGCAGTTCCCTGCGGACGCACTATCAGAGAGCAGGTACTGCACAGATCATGCGCCAACCGTGACGGCGGAGGTCACCACTCAGCACATGCTGCAAATATCTCAGGACATTGCGGCTAAGGTGCAAGGACTTCCTTGCACACGAACCCAGGGGTATGAGCCATTACCTACACAGCAACGGTCGGCAGCCATGCAACTGGTGTTGGAGCACCTTATCTGCAGCGGCATACGACAGCTTGCGCCACACCTGTATTGCATGGCCATGCAGGGCAAGTATAAAATGACAGGCATGACGCAAGGGGGGTATGATAAGCATAAGCCAGACACCACGGAAGCAGCTTTTCACTATAGCAGCATCCGAGCATCTGCTGCTTCTCTTGACTACGTGTTAGGGTGCAGAGACTTCGCTGCTGGGGGCAGGTGCTGGAAAGCAACACTAATAAAGTCCGCAGAGCATGTGCACAAATGTATAATGGGGAGCGCATGTGTCCCCACGGAGTGGCAGGAGTCACAGTACAAAAGACTACAGGCATCGGACAGGTTACGGCGGGAGATTCTTCACCGTACCGTGTCTGGATCAGTCTCGGTTAGTGCTACAGGGGGCTGGCAGGATCTACATAACATGGTTCAGATCATGCAGGCAAGGTACCCTGCACGGTACACAGACCTGGTGGCTGGCATCGCAACAAATGGTGACCTAACAACTGCGGTCGCACACTTGTGGAAATCAATACGGAGCAATATCACTGCCAAGTACAGACTACACCATAAGGACACCCAGGAAGCCCCACCGAGGGACACAAAATTGGTCAAGGCTCAACAGCGCAAGCCCAATCATATGCCCTTACAGTGCATAAGGGATACAGATCCATTGCAATCGCGAGAGCGGGCACTCATAAGTTTCGATTTTGAGCGCCTCCCAGCAGCAACCATGATTGCTAACCTATATGAGCGGTACGCATACCTCAGAAGAATCAGAGCTCGAGCAACCGAATCGGAAATCAGGACACACAAAGTGCATGATTGGGACCTTTTCTCGAACATCCAGGCAGCCTGCAGGGGGGTAGAGAGACAATTGGAGAAAGCCTATCAATCACATGCCAAGCCAAGAAGTGTCCTTCAAACCTCCGGTAAGGAGGACACTCCAGCACTGGCCCTCGCGTATGAAAGATTACTGGTATCAATGGTAAGAGCTAAGTTGATCACAGCAGCGGACCTCAAGGAGGCAGGCGTTGATGCGACATTAGACCTCAGCGAGCCTGCCCTTGTTTATGCCATCGAAGATCAACCTACGATGTCATTCCCCCTAGCTGTGACCAGAAAATCCACTCGTCCCCGGTTTCCACACTATGTTATTATGGCATTGATGTACAATGGGAAGCATGCGGCAGTGGGAGACCAAACAGACGATCAACGACATGACCAAGCGAACGTACACAGGGCGATTGGGGTGTGGCTGCGCGGTGTGACTCGGCACAACCAAAGTGTGACTCGGCGCAACCAAACAAACCATCATTGGTGGGCCGACCTACACCTGCGCGTCGTGACTCGGTACTTTGGCCCTGACCTCGAGGAGGCAAGTATGCACGCCACACAGCGTGCACTCAGAAACATGTCAGGGTGG
>JGI24538J26636_10000243_pt1 | contig 16394 bp, 18 predicted proteins | sample SouAtlMetagenome_FD_26636 | JGI IMG/M metagenome (IMG submission 26636) | reverse complement strand
AAGTCGTACTGGCGGGGTAACACAGGTGGTCTGAGCTTGGTAACAAACGACCTAGGGAGGCTACGTCTCCTTGATGTTGCGATGGATGGGGCTGGGGTTAGCTAGCCAAGGGTGCTGACTGACTGATCTTCACAAGCACACACAGCCTCACTCATGGCCAGTAGCTCGTGGGTAACATGACTTAGGATTGTCTCTTAGAGATGTTGTATGTCTCTACAGGCGGTGAGCCCCTTCAGATCATAGCTGAACGAAACCGTCTGCAGGTTATCGCCACCTGAATCCAAAGTAAGAAATTACTTTTGAGTATTAGCTTAGTATCCGCATTTCTTATAGCCGCTATTCATGCACTCTTTGGCCATAGATTGAGCTTTGATGATGTCTTCAGTGTTCATTTGAGCTGCTCTATCAGCCATGTACTCAAAAGCCTGCTTATATCCATTATTAGCGGCCATTTGATACCATGCGTGAGCCATCAAGTTGTTTTGAGGGAGGCCAAGACCATACTCATAAATAAGCCCAAGGTTTAATTGAGCATTTGAATTGCCTTGTTCAGCAGCTAATCGGTACCATTTTACAGCGGTTGCTAAATCTTGAGTAACTCCAAGGCCGCTACGATACATAATCCCAAGATTTAATTGAGCATTTGAATTGCCTTGTTCAGCAGCTAATCGGTACCATTTTATAGCGGTCGCTAAATCTTGAGCAATTCCAAAACCACTGCGATACATTATTCCAAGATTAAATTGAGCATTTGAATTATTTTGTTCAGCAGCCAGTCGGTACCACTTCACAGCCTCTATGTAATTTTGAGGAGTTCCTTGGCCGCTAAAGTGCATCTTTCCAAGATAATTTTGTGCTTCTATAAACTCTTGATCTGCAGCCAATCTATACCACTTCACGGCTTCGACAAAGTCCTGAGGAACACCTTGGCCATGATAATGCATCAAGCCAATATTGAATTGTGCTTCTGCTATTCCANTCTCTGCAAGTGGTTTCCACTCTCGGAAAGCCACATCATAATTTTCAGCCTGATAAGCATCGTTACCAAGCGAAAAATTAAAATCATGTGCTGCAGCAGCTGCTGAGAGTGTCGTTAGGAACGCTAAGGCGATTGTTGCGTGCTTCATTCTGACTTCTCCAAACGTGAAAGTTTCGCATATGCTACATCTACATCTCTCAGTATTCTCGACACTGCAAACTTAGACAAGCCTACCTGTCTGGTTACCTAATTAATTTTAATCTAGAAGCCTGAGCATTGNCCCTAAGTGCTTTGCTATTTTCACGTCAAAAAGGGGAATAATTTTTGTAATTCTTTGCCCCTAAAACGACCCTACATTGGAACCTATATTGGAACCTATATGTGGAATAATTTAATTAACTAAATTGTTTTTTAACATAGGCTTAATCTAATATCATTGAGAATACCTGTTCCTCCGCCATCACCCCTAAACAGCTATTAGATTTATTAGTCGTTTAGGTGGTGTGGTAGTTTTCGACTTTTAATCACCTGCTGCCTCGCGGGAGGAGACAAAGCGTAAAACAATTTTGATTTTTTCGTTCAACACATGCAGTGCGATTGCAGTTCGCGGTTCAACTCTCGGAGTTGATTGAAGATGCTCGGTCCACTTTTTGGACAAAGGCACAGCGCCAGTAACGTTTCTAATCGTTGGTTTTATGTTTGTACTTAGGTAACGGCGTTAGGATTTCGTCCCACTCCAAGTAGTCCAACTTAACCAAGGCATCATATAGGTCTTCAGGTGTGGTTACCCCGTTACGTTCCATCAGGATGCGAAAAGTTATGCGTCCTCTGTGTGTCTTGAGGTGCTTGGGGTGTATTTGGAACGCTTCTTCACCCCGCTCGAGTAATGCGGCGCGAAGCATTGAATGTAGGAATTTTTTCCTAAGGTTGCTAATGGGCTTGTCTGCAGTGTTTTTTACGGGATTACCCCTGAAAGTTTGCATCAGTCATCCATTGATCGGTTCGTTAAAGGGAGCGATGTCGCAGGCAAAGGTTGCATAAGCTGGCAGATGGGCATGTTGATTTTGAGCCACGATGGCCAACCATCTCAGTAGATCGCTGCTCGAAGCTTATCTACTTTTTCTTCTGTCACGTCACCTGCGATCATAGATCTGACTGTGCCGTCTTGTTCTACCAATGCGACATAGATTTGAGACATCGTCGGGATCTCCATCGCGCGGTTAAATGCTCTACGGTTTGAATAGATTGTTATTGTGCGCGCACGCATCTTTTTAGACGTAATGCCTGAGCGCATACCGTTGTCGATATAAGTACGGATGAGCGCAGCGCCTTGTCCAACGACAGGCAATTCGACCCATGCTGGGCCACCCTCATCTTGCAACCCAAGACGATTCACCCAAGCGTTGATCGAAGGTTGTTGGTTTTGTTTGAAAGCAATGAACACGATTGTTGGGTTTCCAGGCAAATCTGAGGGCAGCTCAACTTCTTGTCCGTTGAGGTCGTTTGTGGACAGCTTGGGCAAAACGGGCTCTGCGTGAACCTGTGTCACGACAACAAGGGCCAGCAAAGCGGCAAAGATTTTGTTGATCATTGGGTGTTCCTTTTCATGTCTCGCTTCAAAAGTATTCGCATAAGATGGACTTTTGGATCACTCGCCGGTTTGGCAGTGATATATCGGCTCCTGATGAATGGCCGCTGAGGACGTGGGGTTTTCCTCAAATCGTGGTTCGAGTGACCTGAATAAATTCCAACTTCAGGCTTTTTGCAGTTTGGGTTGGGCCGAGCATGCAGTCGAGTGCATCGAGTTACCTATGGCTGTCGACATTGCGCCGATCCAAAGCATTGTTGCGCAAATGGCTGGTAATAAGTTTGTGCGGGATCTGATTGTTTCGGTTTATTGCCGCCCCCGACTTTGCAATGCGTCCAACAGATACCTACAATCTTAGGAAAGCGAATGTGGTCGTTTGGGTCGGTGAGGGGCTTACACCATGGTTTGAAGGGCCAATTGATTACCTTTCACCTACAGCGCGCCAAATTGAATTATTAGGATCGCCAGAAACGCAGATGCCTGCATTCCGCGAGGGTGCAGGCTTTGGCAAGCATTCGCATAGTGTGTATGCTCCAGAAGAGAAGCACGATGACCATCGAGGCGAACATGAAGATGAACATGTTCAAGGTGATCCTCATGTTTGGTTTGATCCCTAAAATGCAATTACGTGGGTTTATGTGATTGCGGATGCGTTGGGTAAAGAGGACCCACAAAATTCTGCTTTTTATGACGCAAACGCAAAAGTGTTCATCCGACGAATTACGGTAGTGTTGGGTGAAATAACTCAGCAGCTGGGGGTGTTCAAAGATCTGTCGCTCATTGTATTTCACGACGCATTCCACAATTTAGTACAAAGGTTCGCGATCGCAGTAGTTGGAGCGATTTATGATTAAGAAGTGGTGTCACCTAGCCCTAAATGTATCGCGCTGGTGCGTGATCTGGTTGCGGCGCATAAAGTTCAATGTGTTTTAGCCGGTCCGTTGCAAAACAAGGGGTTGGTTCGTGCGGTAGCGGTAGATTTACAAATTGTAGAGGCGATGAAGCAGGTGCTGGATTCGACCTTGATTCCGAATTCTATTACAATTTATTGGGTTCGGTAGGTATTGCCTTGGCTGCCTGCCTTACAAAATAGCCGTCGTGAAATCACAATTGGGGGCGGGCATTATCTTTTGCCCATACATTTGATGACCCAGCCCCCTTGCAGACCCTTCTTAGCGATAATATGATTTAAGTAACGTCTTGGTGGGTATGGTCCTTCCAGAGTATAGCAAAGCAGGTCTATGATGAACGATCCAATCGACACATATATGAACACCCTTGTCCCGATGGTCGTTGAACAGACCAGCCGCGGCGAACGTGCCTACGACATTTTTTCACGTCTGCTTAAAGAGCGGATTATTTTTCTAAGCGGCCCGGTCCACGACGGCATGTCTTCTTTGATCGTTGCGCAGTTGTTGCACCTTGAAGCTGAGAACCCTTCAAAAGAAATCAGCATGTACATCAACTCTCCAGGTGGCGTTGTGACATCTGGTTTGTCGATCTACGACACAATGCAATATATTCGTCCAAAAGTATCGACACTGGTTGTCGGTCAAGCGGCGTCTATGGGTTCATTGCTTTTGCAGGCTGGTGAAAAAGGCATGCGTTTCTCGCTGCCTAACAGCCGCGTCATGGTTCACCAGCCATCAGGCGGGTACCAAGGGCAAGCAACGGATATCATGATCCATGCGCGTGAGACACAAAAATTGAAAACACGTTTGAATGAAATCTACGTCAAGCACACTGGCAACACGCTCGAGCAAGTCGAAGAAGGCCTTGAACGCGACAACTTTATGTCGCCTGAAGAAGCTAAAGACTGGGGTTTGATTGACGAAATCGTTGAGAACCGTGCGAAAACTGACGACGTAGACGCCTAAAAACTAGGCCTCGATCTGTCCTCGCGAACTTTTGCGATTGTGGACATGTCGGGGCTGGCCTAAGTTAGTGTATCTTGCGCCCTTAGCGCATAGTGAAACGTTAAAACCTGAAAGGGTTATCATGGCATCGAACTCCGGCAGCGACAGCAAGAATACNTTGTATTGTAGCTTTTGTGGCAAAAGCCAGCATGAGGTTCGCAAGTTAATTGCGGGCCCAACCGTGTTCATTTGTGATGAATGCGTTGAATTGTGCATGGATATTATTCGCGAAGAAACCAAAGCTTCCGGTTTGAAGTCTACCGAAGGTGTCCCAACGCCACGCGACATCTGCGGCGTTCTTGACGACTACGTGATTGGCCAAGCAATGGCGAAACGTGTCTTGTCTGTCGCTGTGCACAACCACTATAAACGTTTGAACCACGCTCAGAATGACGGTGAACTAGAGTTGGCAAAATCTAATATTTTGCTAATGGGTCCAACGGGTTGTGGTAAAACGCTTTTGGCACAAACTTTGGCACGTATCCTGGACGTTCCGTTTACAATGGCGGATGCGACGACGCTTACTGAAGCGGGTTACGTCGGTGAAGATGTTGAAAACATTATCCTCAAGCTGCTTCAGGCATCTGAGTATAATGTTGAACGCGCACAACGCGGCATCGTTTACATCGATGAAGTTGATAAAATTACTCGCAAGTCTGAAAACCCGTCCATCACCCGTGATGTTTCTGGTGAAGGGGTTCAACAGGCATTGCTGAAATTGATGGAAGGCACAGTTGCTTCCGTCCCTCCACAAGGTGGCCGTAAGCACCCGCAGCAGGAGTTCCTGCAAGTGGACACAACGAACATCTTGTTTATCTGTGGTGGTGCTTTTGCAGGTTTGGATAAAATTATCGCTGCACGTGGTAAGGGTTCTGCAATGGGCTTTGGTGCGGACGTCCGTGACAACGATGCGCGCGGAATTGGTGAAATATTCACCGATTTGGAACCAGAAGATTTGTTGAAATTCGGTCTTATTCCAGAATTTGTGGGTCGTTTGCCTGTTTTAGCAACGCTTGAAGATCTGGACGAAGACGCCTTGGTCACCATTCTGACGCAACCAAAGAATGCGCTGGTTAAACAGTACCAACGTTTGTTCGAACTCGAAGATACTGAACTTAAGTTTACTGATGATGCGCTTAGCGCAATCGCAAAACGTGCAATCCAGCGTAAAACGGGTGCTCGTGGCCTTCGTTCAATCCTTGAAGAAATCTTGTTGGATACGATGTTTGAATTGCCAGGTTTGGATACAGTGAAAGAAGTGGTTGTGAACGAGGAGGCTGTCAACACTGATGCAGCACCGTTGATGATCCATGCCGAAGTCAAAAAAGAATCTGCAACTGCAGGTTAAGCTTTGAGTGCAAGCTATGAATAAAGGGGCGGGCCAAAGTGCCCGCCTTTTTTGTTGTTACTATCAGATGAGGGACAAATGAAACGAATTTACTCTGGTGGCCTATTCGAGGCCAAAATTGGATATTGTCGTGCTGTAGTTGTGGGCGGATTGGTTCATGTCGCTGGTACAGTAGGGCAGGGAGAAACTGTCGAAGAACAATGCCAATCTGCGTTAGATGTTATTGAAAACGCTTTGATCGAAGCGGGAACAAGTTTTACACACATCGTGCGCGTGACCTATATGTTGCCCAAAGCTGCAGACTTTGAAGCGTGCTGGCCGATTTTGTCGGATACGTTTGGTGAAAATCCACCAGCGGCAACGATGATTGAATGTGGGTTAATTGATCCGAAGTATAAGATTGAAATTGAAGTGACAGCAATCTTGCCGAGCTAAGTAAATGCCGCGCTTGTCTCTGGACTGCAAGGCCAGGATGCGGCATACCACTCNCAAACGTCGGAGGCGGATTAATGGGCATTTTGAATACATTGTTGCGTGCAGTAACATGGTGGAACGGCCAAACGTTGAACACNCAGTTGTTCACTTGGCGAAAAGGNCTAAAGGTAGGTACCGATGCGCAAGGTAACANNTTCTATAAAAATNAAGATAATTCAAAGCGTTGGGTAATTTTCAACGGTGAAGCAGAAGCAAGCCGTGTTGATCCAGAATGGCATGGTTGGTTGCACCGCACTTGGGATGAACCACCGACAGAAAAGCCAATGATCAACAAGCCTTGGCAGAAACCACACCAAGAGAATCTTACAGGTACGCCGATGGCATATGCTCCATCTGGATCTATCCGTCGCGCTCAACCGGCACCACGTGCTGACTATGAGGCATGGACGCCAGAATAGGGCTCAAAAATGGCTGAAAATACGACAGAAATGGTTGTAGGCGGCGTTGTTTTAGCCGCTGCAATTGGCTTTGGCATCTATGCAGCCCAGATTGCTGGTATCTCCAGCGGTGGTGATAGTTACACACTGAATGCGAGCTTTCGCAGCCTAGAAGGTGTAAGTGTTGGCACTGATGTTCGTCTTGCTGGGGTCAAAATTGGAACGGTTACATCCGTTGAACTGAACCCGCAGACATTTCGGGCAGATACCATCGTGAGTGTTGCCAAGAATATCGAAATCCCTGATGACAGTGCGATCGTAATTTCTTCTGAAGGTTTACTTGGCGGTAATTTCGTTGAAATCATGCCAGGTGGTTCACCATTCAATCTAGAAGAAGATGCGGAAATTACTGACACACAAGGTGCTGTTAGTTTGATCTCGCTTTTATTGAAGTTTGTTTCGGGTGGTGACACTAAGTGATCCGCCATTTTCTTTTTGTTTTTCTTTTAATGTTTTCTTCTTCAGTTTGTGGGCAAGAGATAACAACAACTGTTTTGAATGCAAAAAAGGAGTTGGTGAGTGAAACGATAGATTTGGTTGATCAGGATATTAATTCTGCAATTGGTCTTGCTTTGGGCAACGCACTAACACCTGGTCTTAATCGTGAAGAAACCAGTAATGGTTCAGGAGCTGTGTTGCGTGGACTTGTGCGGATCAATGGTAAAACCAATGATTTCGCATTACAGGCAGGCTCTTTTGCGAGTTTTGGAAACCTCAGTATTATATTGCGTGAATGTCGCTATCCTAACGGTAACCGTGAAGGCAATGCATTTGCATCAATAGAGATTAGTGAGACTGGCCATGATGGAACATTATTCTCAGGCTGGATGATTGCTTCGGCTCCTGCTTTGAACGCAATGGACCACTCACGCTATGATGTTTGGGTTCTGCGTTGCACAACCTCTTGAGGTTGTAGGGGCGTTAAGAACTGCGCAGGTTTAGCCTGTGCCATATCCAACAGCTGATGGTATTTGCCGCGGTCAATTTCAAAGCCACCAAGGCTGGCTAAATGATCGGTTGTAAATTGAGTGTCAAACAATACGTAACCACCGCGTCCAAGCATCTCAGTTAAGCAAGCTAACGCCATCTTTGACGCATTTTTTCTGCGCGAAAACATGCTTTCTCCAAAGAACGCTGCGCCTAGTGATACTCCATAGACACCACCGACCAATTCGTCTTTCTCCCATACTTCTAGAGAGTGCGCTTGCCCTTCAGTATGTAGGGCCAAATATAGTGCGCGAATTTCGTCGTTAATCCATGTGTCTTCACGATCGGCACAGCCATCTACTACGCCAATAAAATCACGATCCACACTCATTTGAAGTTCGGTTTTGCGCATTCGTTTTGTTAGCGATTTTGAGATATGAAATTCAGCTATAGGCAAGATGCCCCGCTTTTGTGGGTCGACCCAGAAGATCTCTGGGTCGTCCCGACTGTCTGACATTGGGAAAATGCCAATTGAGTAACCGTGAAGCAGGATGTCCGGCGTCAGGGTCATTTTGGCATTACTCAGCGCCTAGGTTTGTTTCNAACCAATGTTCAAGCCAGTGGATGTTATATGTACCATCCAAGACGTCTTTTTCTTNCAGCAGTGCGTGGAANAAAGGAACAGTGGTGTCGACACCATCGACGATCAACTCACCTAAAGCGCGTTTAAGGCGTGCCAAAGCTTCTGGACGATCACGACCATGCACGATCAATTTTCCAATTAAGCTGTCGTAATAGGGNGGGATTGAATAGCCAGCGTACAATGCCGAGTCCATCCGAACACCTAAACCACCTGGTGCATGAAACTGGATAATTTTTCCAGGGCAGGGCGTAAAGTTTGGTAGCTTTTCAGCGTTAATCCGAACTTCGATTGCGGCACCTGTGATTTTGAGGTCATCTTGACCAAAGGACATTGGTTGTCCTTGGGCAACAAGGATTTGTTCACGCACCAGATCAACGTCAAAGATCGCTTCTGTCACAGGGTGTTCCACCTGCAAACGTGTGTTCATTTCGATAAAGTAGAATTCGCCGTTTTCATATAGGAATTCGATTGTACCAGCACCGATGTAGTTGATGTTAGCACATGCATCCGCGCAGACCTTACCGATTTTCGCGCGTTCGTCTGGCGAAATGGATGGACCTGGTGCTTCTTCGAATACTTTTTGGTGGCGGCGTTGGAGAGAGCAATCGCGCTCGCCCAAGTGCACAGCCTTACCTTTTCCATCGCCAAAGACTTGAATTTCAATATGGCGTGGGGTTGTAAGGTATTTCTCGATATAGACTTCGTCGTTGCCGAAGTTGGATTTGCCTTCAGCACGTGCTGTTCTGAATGCACTTTCCATGTCTGCAGCGGTTTGCGCCACTTTCATGCCTTTACCACCACCACCAGCAGTTGCTTTGATGATGACAGGATAGCCCATTTCTTTGCCGATGCGTTGCGCTTCTTCGAGGGTTGGAACGCCACCGGCAGAACCAGGAACACATGGAACGCCAAGGGCCTTCATTGTATCTTTAGCCGTGATCTTGTCGCCCATGACGCGGATGTGTTCCGCTGTTGGACCGATGAAGGTCAGGCCATGATCTTCGATAATTTGTACGAAGTTGGCGTTCTCAGACAAGAAACCATAGCCTGGGTGAATCGCTTCAGCGCCCGTGATTTCGCAAGCTGCGATAATCGCTGGTATCGACAGGTAGGACTGTTGAGACGACGGTGGGCCAATACAGACACTTTCGTCGGCCATGCGAACGTGCATGGCGTCTGCGTCGGCAGTGGAGTGAACAGCGACTGAACCGATGCCCATTTCACGCGCAGCGCGAATAACGCGCAAAGCGATCTCTCCACGGTTTGCGATCAGAATTTTTTTGAACATTTTTAGCGCCTTATTCGAGGATCACCAAAGGAGAGCCGAATTCAACAGCGGAACCATCGTCGACCAAGATACGTGTCACTTTACCCGCGCGTGGAGCTGGGATGTGGTTCATTGTTTTCATTGCTTCAACGATTAGTAAGGTATCACCTTCAGCGACGACGGTGCCCACAGATACAAATGCTGGTGCGTCTGGCTCTGCTGCCAAGTAGATTGTTCCAACCATAGGAGAGGTCACTGCACCCGGATCAGATGCAGGATCTGCACTCGCTGCTGAGGCTGCAGCAGGTGCCGCAGCGATAGGTGCCGCAGCGACAGGTGCCGCAACGGCGGCGGCCATCACTTGCTGTGGTTGTTGTCTGCTTACACGAACGTCAAGACTGTCATCTTCACCGTATTCGCGCTTTACTTTTACTTCCGTCAGATCGTTTTCGCGCAGTACTTCGGCCAATGCCTGAATAAAGGCGACGTCTGCGTCACGAGTGTTTTTTGTCATAGTTTCCCGAGCCTTGTCCCAACGGTGCTTCTAAAAAATCACACCGACATCTTGTTATTATAGCGTCCTTATAAGCGATGGCTTGACCTAAGGAAAGCACCTACATTTTGATCGTCTGTTGGTGTATCGTCTCTCAATTTTCAAGTCTTAAGTTCGCGAGATTGGAACCATTCGGGTAAGTGAGTGTTGGCTTTGAATCTTAGACTTCGGGCGCTCACAATACCGCTGTTTTGTTCACGAACTGGATCGACGCTGAGTTGGCGATAGGCCTCGTTGCATACGGTTTCCAAAGGAATATTTCGAAAAGACCTAAATCTGCTGAAAAATCTCTGATCTTCGACGTGTAGTGAGGCCCATGCTGTTCCGGGCATTCCAGCATCTTCTGAACTTGCCACTTCTTTGCGGTGTGGGTTTGCTTTGGCCAATGCAGTGGTATCAGCGAACTTTAGGTGAGCTAAATAAACCCCTTCTGGCATCGCAAAGTTTGCTCGATTGGCGCGTCTTTTTCCGACTTCCATACCGCGACGCAAAGCTCGAGCGTCTTGCCTGAATGCCCATGCTTTTGAATAATGGCCCGTGAATAATGCGGCTGTGCGTTCGTCAAAAACGCATGTGTCCATCGGGACAGGCGTTTGGCCTTGTTTTTCCACCAGTTCGAAACCTATCACAAAAACAGCAGGACCCCATCGTGTGGATAACAGTTCGGCAAAAGAGGAATAGTGTCAAGGATTTAGGCAGATCAGTTCATCGGCTTCGGTGCGTATAGTCCAATCATATCCCTCGTAAGCGTCGAATGAAAGTCATTCATTATCTTTGCTCGAGCGTAGTCAAACCTGTCCAATTCGTCGCGGGGAATTTTGATAACATTAGCCTCTGGGCAAATGTTTGGAATTTTGTCGTCACGGCCATGGGCAATAACGAACAGGTTCTTCGCACCCAGCTGGCTGGAGTAGTGCACGTACCATAGGGAGAGCGCCCAGTGATTATGGTAAACTATTGTCAGTGGGCAAATTTTCATACTCATTTTTAGATTGTAAGAGTTTGTGATGATAATCCGTTTAATGCGCTAGACGCAAAAAAGGCCAGTTCTAAAGAACCGGCCTTTGATTAATCTAAGGTATAGCTGGTTTAAATGGCCAAATACTCTTCGCGTAGCTCTTTGTTGTCTAGAACTTCAGCAGCAGTTCCGTCAAAGACGATTCCACCAGTGTCCAAGATCACTGCTCGATCTGCCAATTTCAGCGCACGAACTGCGTTTTGCTCTACAATAACAGTTGTGATGCCTTGGTTTTTGATGATGCGAAGCGTCTTTTCGATCTCATCAACGATGACTGGGGCCAAACCTTCATAAGGCTCATCCAAAAGCAGCACTTTGATATCGCGACACAAAGCACGTGCGATTGCGAGCATCTGCTGCTCGCCGCCTGATAGGGTGACGCCTTCTTGGTTGCGGCGTTCTTTCAGGCGAGGGAATAGTTCGTACACTCGTTCGATCGACCAGCCGATAGGTGGTGCGATTTGCGCAAGCTTTAGGTTTTCCTCAACTGTTAGGCCCGCGATGATGCGCCGGTCTTCCGGGACTAGGCCCAAACCAACTTGAGATGCTTCATAGCTGGACATGTTGTGAAGTGGCTGATGATCCAACCAAATTTCACCACGGTTCACTTGTGGGTCGTCTAGGCGTGCAATTGCGCGCAATGTTGATGTCTTACCCGCACCATTCCGACCAAGAAGGGCTAAGATTTCCCCCTCATGAACGTTAAAGCTGATGCCTTGAACGATGTAGCTTTCGCCATAATAGGCATGCAGATCCCAAATAGATAGAAATGCTGGTGCCGAAGCGGCTTGATTGGCGTATGATGTTGTCATGTTCTTTTCCTTACGCCGCGTCTTGTGTCTCGCCCAAATACGCTTCGCGCACTTTGGGGTGACCTTTGATGTTGTCAGGCGTGTCTTCGACCAATGGTGTGCCCTGAGCCAAAACGGTAATCCGTTCAGCCAATGAGAATACAACGTGCATGTCGTGCTCAATGATGGCGATGGTGATGTCACGTTCGTCGCTAATTTGTTTCAATAGATCTATGGTGTTGTTGGTATCCGCGCGGGCCATACCAGCAGTCGGTTCATCTAAGAGCAACAAGCGCGGCTCTTGCGACAGGCACATGCCAATCTCAAGACGACGTTTGTCACCACGTGACAAAGATGCGGCATTCATGCCGTGTTTGTCTGCCATCTTCATCTCTTCCAGCATATGTTGCGCTCGGTCGATTATTTCTTTGTCGTCCAACATGTTTTTGAATGCACTTAGGTGAAACGCACCGTCACGTTTTGCAAAACAAGGGATCAGCATGTTTTCCAAAACGCTGAGATCACCAAAAATCTCTGGCGTTTGGAAAACACGTGAAATGCCCATCTGATTGATTTCAAATGGCTTACGTCCCAGTACAGATTGCCCATCAAACATGACAGAACCGGTGTCTGGAATTAACTTGCCCACTAAGCAATTGAGCAAAGTAGATTTTCCAGCACCGTTCGGGCCAATAATCGCATGGACCGAGTTTTCAGCAACGCTAAGGTTTACATCGCCAAGCGCTTGCAGTCCGCCAAACCGTTTGCCTACGTTTTTAACTTCAAGGATACCCATTTTCGTTTCTCCTTATTCCGCAGGTGTGTTGTTGCTGTCAGACCCGTCGTCAGTCTTCTTGCGTTTGAACATTTTGGCAAGTCGTTGACCGCCTTCAACCAATCCACCTGGCAGGAAGATGATAACCATCATGAACAACAGTCCAAGTGTCAGGTGCCAACCTTTGCCCACAAAATAGTGCAGAATGCCAACGATGAAGTTCTCTAGGCCGTCAGGTAAGAAGGACAACCATTGGTGCAGAACACCATCGTTGATTTTTGATAGGATGTTCTTGAAGTATTCATTGAACCCCGCGCCAACGATTGGCCCGATCAATGTACCAACACCACCCAAGATCGCCATAATCACGATTTCACCTGATGCGGTCCAGTGCATACGCTCAGCACCTGCAAGTGGATCCATTGAGGACAGCAGCCCACCAGCTAGACCAGCGTACATGCCTGAAATAACAAAGGCTGCTAGTGTGTATGGCTTTGTGTTTAGGCCAGTGTAATTCATACGTTGTTGGTTGGACTTTACAGCCCGCAGCATCATCCCAAAAGGGGAACGGAAGATGCGGATTGAGATGTAGAATGAGATCAGCATCAAGATGCCTGCGACATAGTAGCCAACGTTGAAAGTGAACAACCAGCCGCCAACGTTCAAGTTATAGCTGTCGCGCATCGCCAGACCAAACAGTTTCGTTACGGGCAGAGCACCATTGGCGGCAGCTGCACCATCCAAAACACGTGGATCATTCAGCGCCAGTTGCAGGCCCGTTTCACCGTTGGTCAAATTGTAGTTTGATGATGGGTTGCCTAGAACTGAGTAGGCAAGGTTGTAAGACATTTGAGCGAAGGCCAGGGTTAGGATCGAAAAATATATCCCTGATCGACGCAAACTTACGTATCCAATAACAAGTGAGAAGATACCAGCAACAATCATCGACAAAATGAGGGCTGGGATAATGTTCATGCTGAGCAGTTTGAACATCCATACNGCTGAATATGAACCTATTCCGAGAAAGGCCGCGTGGCCAAAGGAAAGGTATCCTGTGAGACCAAAGAGGATGTTGAAACCGATGACAAGAATGCCAAAGATTACAAATCGTTGCATCAGATCAGGATAGCCTGCATTGAACATTTGAGCCATTGAAGACCCTTGTGGGAAGGGGTTCAGAAGGAATGGAGCAAGAAACACCATTGCTGTTACGATGACGAACAACATTGTGTCGCGTTTATTAAGTTTCAACATGTTCTTATTCCTCCATCACGCCACGACGGCCCATTAGGCCACGGGGACGCGTCAGAATGATGATAATTGCGACTAGGTAGATGATGATTTGGTCAATGCCTGGGAAGATTGCTTTGACTTGGTTCATAGATGCGAACGCTTCAAGGATGCCCAGCATAAAGCCCGCAAGCACAGCACCAGGCAAGCTGCCCATGCCTCCAACAACAACCACAACAAAGCTTAGGACCAAGAAATCCATACCCATGTGATAGTTAGGCGAGTTGATCGGAGCATACATAACGCCCGCCAGGCCAGCCACACAGGCGGCAATTGCGAACATGATTGTAAAGCGTTTGTCGATGTTGATACCAAGTAAACCAACCGTTTCGCGGTCTGCCATACCTGCGCGGACAACCATCCCAAAGGTGGTGAACTGGAGAAATGCAAAGACAGCGGCAATGATGACTGCCGAGAAGGCAAAGTAGACCATGCGCCAGTAGGGATAGATAATCGCATTGGCTTCATACCCTAGATAGGTGCCAAAATCGAACGACCCACGGAAGGCTTCTGGCGCGGGGGTTGGGATCGGGTTTGCACCGTAGAAGGCCTTGATGACCTCTTGTAAAACGATGGCCAAGCCAAAAGTCACAAGGATCTGGTCAGCGTGGGGACGTTTGTAGAAGTGCTTGATTAGGCCACGTTCCATAATGAAACCGACGGCTGCCATGATTGGGATCGCAAACAGGATCGCCAATGGTACGGACCAGTCGATAATGCTTGCGCCCATTTCGGGGCCAAACCATGTTTCAACGACGGGCGTTTTAATCGTAGCTGGATTGCCTAAGAAGTCAGTCTTCGTTGGATCGGTAGTGACTGTTGAGATGTTCAAAATACGCTGCAGCGTTACGGCGCAGAATGCACCAATCATGAACAATGCACCGTGTGCGAAGTTAACAACGCCCAATGTGCCAAAAATGAGTGTCAGCCCCAGCGCGATCAGCGCGTAGGCAGAGCCCTTGTCGAGCCCGTTTAGAATTTGAAGAAGGATTTGATCCATGGTCCCACCGATAACCTATGTAAGAGGTTTCCCCCAGAAAACCGGGGGAGCCAATGANTTGTTTTTATTGTGAAATGCAAATTTGCAAAGCCTGTCGTGACAGGCTTTGCAATATGCGATTACGCGCCNGGGTTACATGAACCCAAAGCACCGCCAGCGAACATCGGGTGATCAGCTTCATAGATGACCTGTGATGTTGGCGTAACTTCGACAACTTCCAAAAGATCGAATTCGGATGTTGGGTTTTCTTTACCGCGTACTACCAAGACGTCTTTGAAGCACTGGTGATCGTCTGCACGGTACAATGTTTTACCATTGCCCAAGCCGTCGAATTCATAGCCTTCAAGCGCTTCAACGATACCGCAAGGGTTAAATGTACCCGCACGTTGTGCCGCATCTGCGTAAAGCATCGTTTGGCAATATACAGTGTGTGCCGCCTGAGAAGGTGGGAAGCCGTATTTTGTACCAAAGGACTTAACGAATGCTTTTGAGCCTTCGTCTTGCAAAGACCAGTGCCAGTTTGTGGAACCGTGGATGCCTTTAACGTTTGCGCCTGCACCTTTCGCCATCAGGCGAGAGTACAACGGAACAACGATTTCGAAGTTCTTGCCGTTTACGATCTTGTCGCGAAGGCCAAACTGAACAGCGTTGGTCAAAGAGTTAACCATGTTCCCGCCGTAGTGGTTCAGAACCAAAACGTCAGCACCCGAGTTCAATACTGGAGCAATGTAGGAAGAGAAGTCAGTAGACGCGAGTGGCGTACGTACTTTGTTCACTGTGTTCCAGCCCATAGCTTCAGTTGCTGCGGCGATAGACTCTTCTTGTGTCCAGCCCCATGTGTAGTCAGCTGTCAGGTGGTACGCGTTACGGTCAGAGCCGTACAGGCTTTCCAACACTGGTGCCAAAGCAGCAGCAGACATGTAACCGTTAAAGAAGTGACGGAAGCCATTGGCTTTCTTATCTTTACCAGTTGTGTCGTTTGAGTGCGTAAGACCAGCCATAAAGATGACGCCAGCTTCTTGGCATAGACCTTGTACAGCAATCGCAACACCAGAAGAAGATCCACCAGTGATCATCACTGCGCCATCTTTTTCAATCATGGATTTCGCAGAAGCACGCGCAGCGTCAGATTTAGTTTGTGTGTCGCCTGTTACGAATTCCACTTTCTTGCCCAAGATGCCGTTACCGGTCAACTCTTTGGACGAGAATGTGTTCATCATGCCGCCGTCGCCGCCACCGTTGAGGTGCTCAACAGCAAGCTCATAAGCGCGCAGTTCGTCTGCACCCTCGTCAGCATACGGGCCCGATTGTGGAACGTTAAAGCCAAGCGTTACAGAACCGCCAGTTGGCTCGTTTGTGTACGCAGC